>Ga0116231_10012794_pt1 | contig 12122 bp, 6 predicted proteins | sample S1TSphgellanicum_2_FD_89695 | JGI IMG/M metagenome (GOLD analysis project Ga0116231, IMG submission 89695) | Host-associated microbial communities from peat moss isolated from Minnesota, USA - S1T2_Fd - Sphagnum magellanicum MG | ecosystem: Host-associated > Plants > Peat moss > Unclassified... | reverse complement strand
TTTCTTTCTTGGCAATTGCTTGCAAGAAGACAACAAATGCGCAGGGAAGAAAGCAACATACGCAGAAACTGGCCAAAATACAGACGAATTACAAACAAACAAGAAACAGGAAAAAATAAGATGGCGGCGTCAGAAAAAACAAGGTAGTGGCGACAGCGCAGGGCAACAGCATTGGCCAAGCGAACCTAGAACAGTTGACCAGGGAAACGAGTACTTCCAATCTCCTGCCTGCTGTGGTGCCGGGAGGAGCAGAAATGGGTGTAGGATTCCAAGATTAGGGTTTGGAGCTCATGTCGTTCGCGTGTTCGTCTTCTTGGCGCATCGGTTCCTTTCCAATTCCACGGCCCCCAAAAGTTCGTTCTCAAAGTTCCCAAAGTTCTCAATTACCAATGGCGTTGAGTGGGTGCCCATTTTGCAACATCTTCGGTAAGCTTGGGCATGGAACCACTTATTTATTCTCGTTCCCCCAATCAAGAGGTACCAAAAAATTGTACTTTGGCATTTGGGGGGCGGGGTTATGAAAGAATTCTTCTTGTTGAACTAATTCCGAAGGTACCGAATAATATACTTTGCAAGATGGGGGCGGGGGCGACATACAAAATAATTTCTCCCTTGTTGAACTAATTTAGAGGGTACCAATTCTGCAATATTTTTAGGGAGCTTAGGGTAAGCCTCCCCCTAAGGAGTTTATTCTTATTGAACCAATTAGGAAGGTACAAATTTTGCAATATTCTTAGGGAGCTTTGGGTAGGCCTCCCCCTAAGGAGTTCATTCTCGTTGAACTAAATTTGAGGGTACCAATTTTGCAATATTCTTAGGGAGCTTTTGGGTAGGCCTCCTCTTAAGGAATTTATTCTTATTGAACCAATTAGAAAGGGTACCGATTTTTCAACATTCTTAGGGCGCCCAGGGGAATGCTCCTAAAGGATTTATTTTTATTGAGCCAGTTAGGAGGATAAGGTATTTTGCAATATTTTAAAGAGAATCCCCACCCCCAATTTTGCATTAATTTAGTGTTCACCCATCCTCAGTGCTCAGTGATTTTTATTTTTATTTTTTTTGCAATATTCTGATGTTGCATCATTAGCTAGGATCCCGAGAAGGGGTTAACAATAAACGAAAAGAGGACAAATCATTTCACAAAAATGACATATTATCACAACCAGTGTAAAATACACGAGGGGCACAGAATGAAGATTAAATTAATTACATTTTTAAAATTATATTTACACATTTTCCATTATATTAACAACATATTTTTTAACAAAACATTAAAGCTGCAACTAAACCAAAAATTGCACAAGAAAGAAATAAAATGAGATACTTAATAAATTAATTAGAATGTATATACTTGAAGTAAATGAATTATTAAATCATTTGCCTTGAATTAGCCTAATTGTTTCTAGAGCTCTAAGTTTTAAAGATTTTGAGCTAGTTCCAAATTACTACATGTGTACTTTTTATAAGTTGGGCAGGTACTCACTTTGGGGGGTAAGAGCCGTCTGCTTTGGTTCTGATCAGTAAGGACCGGATTTGAATTGGTATTGTTTTTCAAAATCAGCATCAAAACTGGAATTTATGTTTTTGAATAATTGGACCCAAAACCAAATTTTCAATTCTGCTTATATGTGGAATCAAAGTTTGAACCAAAATATATATTTTTAAAAAAACAGGATTAGAACTGAAAATTAACTAGTAACTATCCACCAGTTCAGATCTTGGTTAGTAAGAACTAATTTGAACTGGGATTGATTTTCAGAACTGAAATTGGAATCAGAATTTTCTTTTTTTTAAGAGAATAGAATTTACAATTCTGTTTCAATTGTCTAACTGAAACTGGAACAATGCCAGTTTATTTTTCAGAACCGGAGGTTCTTTATAAAAGTCAAGAACCGCCCAACACTTGTATCAAATCATTTGCCTCAGCGTATCTCTTTGTAAAGCTTTAAGTTTTTAACATTTTAATCTAGTTTCAAATTCCTTTGTACTTTACTCTACTTGAAGATATTTATTTATCACCATGAGGTCCAAGCTACTCTTGAGATTATAATGTTATAGATTCAACAAACTATAAGCAATGATTGCCCAACAAATCATTCAAGGGTGAAAACATATTAAAATTATTCATTAAAGAAATGTGAAACCCTAAGTTTGGGTGAAACTAACGATGTAAGTCAAAAGTCATGACAAGACCATGCCAAAGGAAAATAACATAAAATGAAACATCATTTTATTCCTAAACCCAAGGTGAAATCAGTTTCACTTAATATTTTGAGTTTTGTACTACACAAAAACTTGCCTTGCATAGACTCAGCTTGTGTGTGAGAGCATTTTTTTTTGTATTGTTCACAAGCTATTATGTAAAGTTCAAGTGAGCTTGTTTGAAAAACCATAGAAAGTTAAGGGAGGTAGGAAGCATTTCTATAAAGTTTGTGTGAACTTGTAAGAATAAACATTAAAAGCTAAGGAGGTAGAGAGGTAGAAGCTTAGGGAAGTAGAAGCTCAAGGAAGGAGAAGCTTAAATTTGGGTAAGGGCCACCGTAGAAGAACCTAGAAAGGAGTGTTGCATGCAAAAACTCAAGGAGAGAGAAGGTTGGGTCTAGGCAGTGTAAGTGAAAACCATTGCAAGAGGGTGTGGAAAGGAGTGTCATAGGCAAAAGTTTAGGGAGGTAAAAACTTACTACAAGATTTGCACCATCAATTAAAGGTTAGGTTTTTAGGTAGGTGGGTATTTAAAGAGTTTAAGGTGTTCTTTTCAAAATGCCATAGCAATAAGGGAGCATGATGATGTTTTTTGGGATTGTCTATGCCATGACCTCATTTTCTAGGAGTCTTTTTCACTTTCGGTGTGGTCACTTTCCATTCTTTGTGACAAGGTGTATGAACTAGTACAACTAATAGTTAGTCATTTATTAAGACAATCACCAAAACGATTTGAGGTAATGCCTTTAAGCCCAAATTCCCAAACATTTGATAATCTAAGTCTTCAATTCTCATGTAACCTCCAAACTTAATTAATTTGGCATTTAATGTTCTTTTGCCATTTTTACTGGATTTAGTGATGATTGAACACAACTTGCCTCTCTTGTCATTAACCAATCCTTACATGCTTTGGCCCTTTCATCAAGTAAACAAGGGTTTGTTTACTACGATGGGGAAAATTGCCCAATGGAATGCATTTGAAAATCATCGAAATTAACAATCCCAATTACCGAAAGATGATATCTCGATATCAACTTTGAAGATCCTCTCTTAAAAATTGCATAAAGTTTGAAATACAGTGTTTGAACATCTCTAATGATGAAGTTTTCCTAGATGATGGTAGTCAAAGTTTTGAAAAGTGAATAGTATTAGCTTTTGAAAGTTTAGGGTTTTGATAATTTTGGAACATGAAATATTACCAACATCTAATGGATTCTAGATGCCTATTACATGTATATAAGTAAAAAGGACCATTTGATTCCCCCATCCCCTTCATGGTTGTGACTTTTAATTTTGATGAATGCATTTACCATGATGTTTTCAATTCAGTTTGAATTCTTAACCATCATCTTCTTGCTTTTGGCTTTCAATTTTATTTAGTACATTAGGATCAACATCTCAATCCTATAAAAAAGCCCACCCTCTTCATGGTTTTGGGTTTCAGTTCTACTTTAAGGTTCATAATTTGTCATGATGATTTCAATTTAATTTGAATTTTAAACCATCCTCCTATTATTTTTGACTTTCAATTATGATTAGTACATGAGAGTCTAACATTTATATCTTATAGAAATAGCCCCATCCTCTTTATTTTTTTCAATAATTTTCTTGATTGTCTTCATGATGGTATGGTGGTTTCTCCTCATCCCATTACAAATATGGGATTATAATGTTGTTCATGATTAGGTCTAATCACTTATGTTGTTTCAAAAGGGTTGGACAAAATTTGGAATATTGCAAAAATAAACATAAGAGAAAATATGGTAGAAATAGAGAAGGATTTTACCTAGATACAAAAAGAAATGGATTAAAATAGATTGAAAAGGAAACTAGGGAAGAAATGAAATTGGGACATTAAGGCACATACATAAATAGTGTGGTCGGTTTAAAATTGGAATTATGTGCATGTTTGTGTGTGAAATGTAAAATGGATGGATTTGATTATGTTGGAGTGTAAGGGTCTCAATGCGATGAAAACTTCCAATGCACATACTCATGTGGCAAAGGCATGGTGGCAGGATAAAAGAACCAAGCAGATTGTTGAGTCTATTCAATTCATGAACATCACACGTGCTACTTTCAATCATCATTTTCTTATCTATAGCAAGGATAAAACCAAGGTAATATAGTTAATTCCTTCCACACTATGGAAGGATGTGTATATAACATCCAAAAATGATGATTTGGATTTTAAGTTGTAGGAGGAAACATTAAAGGAATTGAAAACAAGGACATCAAATCAAGAAGGTTTAGAAAAAGTTGTATTATAGAATGAAGAAGTGTTAACACATTTGAAATCAATGGATGCCCATGTCGTGTATAATGTTTTGAAATGCCTTCAATCCCTAATTGACGATATTAATCCGTCAACCCCATTTAATCTTGCATCTACACCTGCATTTAATCTTCCTTCTATGTATGTAGATTTGGAGACTTCATCATATGGGCCCAGTGTAACATCAAGATTGCCATCTACGTCCACTTTGTTACAAAAAACTAGGACAAAGGCTTATTATTTGCAAAACCAATCACGAAACATTGAATAGATGGCATCTATAGTGGAAATGGATTTAGAATGTGATGTTTTATTACAAACACAAATGCAAATTATTACATTGACAAGGCAAACAATGTTAAAATCAATACCTTGAAGATAGCTAGGGATCTAGGAATTATAGCTAAAGAAAAGTTCAAATCAAAGGTTAAAGAGATTTAAAATTTGTAAAACTAGAAATCTCCATCCCACCCATGGTTAGTAGGGTTGGGCATTTGCTCATGTATGATTTGAAATGTGAAGTCCATTTGTTGTCAATGCAAAAAGTTTATCAAAATAGCTACAATTTTGAACAAGCACTTTGCCAAAACATGACATCTATGACTAGGACATTTTGCAACTATGTCCTTGCCATAATCATGTAGTAGTATAAGCCTTGTCCTTTACAACTATCAGGGGGTTTTCGACAAAGATATGACTACACTACTAGGGTTAGCGACTATAGTTATTTAAAATATTGCTATGTGTTTTATGTTAGCCAATATAGTTGTTTAAGTACAAATACATTATTAGGTTTCCATTATAATACATGCAGTACATAACCATGCCCTAATTTCATTTCACATTCAATGAAACTTCAACTACACATTCAGTTGTAGTGAAAATAATTAACTAAATTTATTTTTCGTATTATTAATATGGTAATTTCAATGTTATAAAAAATTTATACTAGTCATTATTTAATATAATTAATTTACAATGTGTAAGACTATTTATCATAACTTTTTATTCCATCAATTAGTTACAATATGACATATTAAATGCTGATTCAAACAAACTTATAACTAATTTAGTAATTTATTTTATGTACAATTTTCAATTTAATTGCCATATATTATTTTGGGCCTTCATTTATTACAATGTAAAGACATTTTGTAGAAATAAAAATGAAAACCCAACATTAATTATATGTGTTGATATATATATAATATAAATATATATTATATAGTATATTATAAATAATATATTGCAATATGATGTAAATATATATATTTATTTGGGTGATTGCATTTATTATTATACATATAAATATATTTGATAAACATAACGTAATACAAATAAAAATTAATCTCCCTAAAGTAATAATTTTTAATATTTTAATATTTTACATAGAAATTCATTTATAATTAATCAACATCTTCCATTATTTTGAAACCAAGTGTCCTACAATAAAATTTCCAATAAATAAATAAAAATGCAAGTTTTTACTATTATTCATTAATATTAATCAAAAGGAATACTATTTTTCTAATAAATATTTTGTATTATCAACTAGCATATTATTGATAATTATATAGTTTAAGTACTATTTAACTAAATTTTTTAAAGATATTTTTATTTAAATAAAATAAAATAAATTTCATTATAAAATTCATGAATATTTAATTAAGATTTTCCATATATAATTAAAATAAAATTTTGTAACATAGTCTACTTTTTTTTGGATTATATTAAATAATAAACTATAGTAAATAGAATTATTATTAGTCTATTAGTTTGAATTATGAATTAACATACTATTTATAATAATATATTCTACATAAATTTTTAATATTCAAAATTAATCTAAAATATTTTTTATCAATTTATTTCAATCTATGTATTATATCAATTAATGATACAATTTACTATTAATTTATTTACTTATCCTTTTGAATAAAACAATATTATCTAAATAAAATTTTATTTTGTCTGAAAAATAAGTCAGATTTTTTTTTCTGCTTTTATTTAATAAAATGCTAAAAGATGTTTACAACAAAACAAAATCAAAATCCAATATTTTTGAACATTTAAATATGTAATAAATAGTATATCATATATTGTATGTATATAAGATGTAAAATACATAAGATATAAAATTATGTATACATATTATATAAAAAAATTTAATTACATAATATTTTATTATGGACTTCACTTGATTAAGATGTAAAACATAATATTCATCCATGAAAATGTAAATTTTTTGATCCAATATGTTTTTCATATAGGATCACTGATATATAATATATGAGTATAGCTATTTATCATATATTATTTTAATAAAATTATTTTTGAATAAAGCGAATATAATATGAGAAATATTTTAAATAAAATTCTCCTTTCTTTAAATATTCATATCTTCATATTAAGTTATATTCTATAATTATATTATCAAAATCATATTATAATATAAAAATTAACATGTATGTATTGAATATATTATATTCAAATGTATTTTATTTCCTAAATAAACTATGTAACATTGAATGGTTTTGAGAAAAATATTATTGTATGTTCATACATCATATTTTATGAACTATTCATATTAAATTTCATAATTAAAGTGTACTATGTAATATTAAAAAAAATTCATATATGGACAAAGCATGAAAAAGATAATGATGGTGAAAGAAATAAAATGTCTTCAAAACATTGTTGTTGAAATGTATTAAAATGCAAGATTTACTTACAATTTTTTTCAATTCAAGTATTGTTTAGTAATTTTTATAATTTTGTTGTGTAGATTTTGGAAAACGCTCTAGAATGAAGTTTAAGTCATTTCATTTGGACATAATATAAGAAAGATATTATTAATTAAAGTGGCTTTTGGAAAAGGTTTAGTTAGATTTCGATTAAAAACTAAGGTGCAAGTAAAAGGTTTAACCCATATGTTTTGTCTTTGAATCTCTCTCACAAGGTATATAAAAAACATGTTTTCCATTGACTTATCATATTGAAATGCATATGCCAATCTGGGATGACTGAAAAAATGTTTGGCCTTAAATGGAAATGGCAAAGTAAATGCAATATTTTTCTAGCTATTTATTCCATTTACATTTTCACTTTCCTACTCATTTGCCTACCCACACAAAAAAATAGGTGCTAGTTTTCTATCTACCTAGGTAAATAGTTTGAATTTTCTCGAAACTTTCAATTTTCAAAAAAATGGAAGAATAAATAATTTGGATTAAATAATTAACATTAGATAATTTGGATTAAATCATTAGACAATTAAAATATTCAAAATATCCTAGTTATCATTATTTTACAATTGTATAACATATATATAATTGTAAAAGATATGGGCCATTATGACTATAATAATTGAAGATTCGATGACTATGGCATTTGCAACTACATGCAAAAACACATTGCCTTTGCCTATCCATGTGCACAAAAAATTGCTCCAAGATCTCATCATCACGTGAAGAAGAGAAACTAAAACTAGTTCCCATAGAACTAGAACCATGATTTGAAGATGAAGCCATGATCTTCAAATGGAAATACCTTTCATAAATGAAATGAAAAAAAGTAAAATATGGGAGGTGTTTCCAATTATATAACTCAACTTTATAAAACAAAGCTTATGGGTTTAAAGCAAAGGTCATGGATTAGCTTTTTGCACTAAGCTGACAACTAAAGTTTCAACTCTGCATTAATTTATATTGCGATTTTGAGTTTATGGATTAAAAACAAGGATAATGTTAAAGTTTTGGATTATGATTTTGGACTAAGATTTTGGTAGCCTTTATATATGGCTAGGTAGGTTTATGTAACACCTTAGGTAACCCTTCACCTAAATAACCTTGTAAATATTTATTAAATATCCCCTAGGTAGCCCATTATGTAACCCTATAAGTAACCCTTAAATATCCCCTAAGTATCCCTTAATTTAAAAAATCAATAGGTAATTTCCTTAATAGTCCCCTAATTAGCCCCAAAGTAACCTCCAAAATGACCACAAAACAACCTTCAATATAACCCTTTAAGTAACCCCTAAATAGTACCTTAGGCGTACTCTAAATAGGTCCCTATGTAACCCCATAAGTAAACCCAAAAGAAATCACTAGGTAGTCTCTAGGTAGCACCAAAAGAATCCCTATGTAGCTTCTAAATAGTCCCCTAGCCAAGCCCACAATATTTTCTAAGTCTCCTTTAACTTAAGTAATCCCAAAGATGGACGTTAAATAGCCTTTTAAATAGCCCCAAAATAGCCCAACCTAACCCTTAAAATAGTCCCCTAGGTAACCCCTAAATAACCCCCTACATAACCCTACAAGTAATCCATACGTATCCCTTAATTTAGGAATACCCTAGGTAACCCTTATATGCCCTCTAGGTAATCTTTACATAGCTCCCTAAGTAGTCCCAGATGACCCATGGGTAGATAAGTAGGTAAACCATAGGTAGCTTTTGGGTAGATAGGTAGGTGGCCTATGAGCACTCTAGGTAGGTATGTAGCCCATAGGCAACAAGGTGGGTAGGGTAGGTAAGTAGCCCATGGATAATTAGGTCGGTGAGCCTTACTTATTTCACCCCTTGGTTCCTGGTCTGTGGCCATGAAAGTAAACTAGCCCGTGGTTAGAAAAGTGACCATGGTGGTTAGATTTTGCAAAGTTATCCAGTGTTTTCAGGGTTAGTCTAGTCTTAATGACTTTATGGAAAGCTTGAAAGGGGGGGATGAAAGAGACAATCAAAAACGAAAGGGAGGCTGAAACCCAATATTACTTTACGGATAACTTTTATTACATGAAATAATGTCATGATGTTCATTTTGCAAAAATGAACTATCTATAGTTGGTAATGCAATTAAATTAAAGTGATTAAGATACAAAAAGACTCAACAAAACAATATCTTACATAATATAATCATATTATATCAATTTCATGAATAAATTTTGATTTGTCATACACATGGAACTTTTGAAATATTATAAAAACTCTATCACAATCCTTAATATATGAGTATGAACTCAATAGACCTTTATATTTAATGTCCATTTTGATGAAAAGTTTGGAAAGGACTATAATGTGACAACATTGATCCAAAAGAAAACTTTTTCAAAAAAATATTGAGAATCAAAATGTCAAGATATACAATGGGTAATGGATTTTTTTGATGAAATTATTTATTATTGGGAGTAATAGTTCAAATGTTCATTTTTCAAATGCAAGATTCTGTAACACTAAGGAAGGCTGGACAAAGTCTTTTCAACAAAACCTTACCATGTGACTTTCATGCTTCAAACATGTGTGGAAAAGTGTACACCTTTGTGTGTATTCACCTTCAACATAAAGTTCTTCCAAATTATCGTCACCAACAATATGTCGATTAAAGATCAGATTGGTGATGGTATGATTGAAATGAAAATAAAATAAGTTCAGAATACATGTTGCTTGTTTCTACTTTTGAAGTTTAGTATGTCAGATTTTAATTATTTGAGGTATGGATCATGTTGGAACTTGGTTTTGTAAAAGATGTGTTCGAAATTTTTGACTTATTGGGTTCAATTTAGAAGTTGTCACGATTGTGCCAAGAATGGCATGAAAGTAATTCATGCCCAACTATGTGGTGATGATTGTTTGATCTAAACAAATGTGATAACATGAATGCAATGATTTAGACTGTGTATGAAGTGTTAAAAGTATGTTTAAGTGTGTATTTTGATTTATAAAGAGTTTTTTTTAAGTTTCAAAGGCTGCCTTCTTGAGACCATTGGCAGTATAGTTGCTTGCCCTAAGGTCATGGAAAAATACCATAATACCTTTACCATTTTGAAATAGTTCAAACAAATATTTATTTATTTTTCATTTCTTCACTTTGACCCTTCAATCACAATTTTTTTTAAAATTCTAGTAGGTGCTCATGGACAAATGAACACACAAGCCATAAATTTCGAAATTTTAATATTAAGTTTTTTGAAACTTTTGCCAGGGAAGCTTGCAAAGCTTTTGAAATTTGAAATTTTATTATTATTATTTTAATTATGGCTGAAATGGTAAAAGTATTATGGTGTAAATTTTCATACGTCTTAAGTTGGTTCAAGACGACTTGTGAATGCTTTAACTTGGTTTGGAGATTTTGTGATTAGGGCTTAGGCCTACTTTATGGTATGCATGAAGCCCAAAAATGCTTAGACCCAACTTAACTGACTTGTGGCTTGGTGGGCTTGGGTCAACCTGAGTCCGTAAATGTATTTTGTTGGCCAAGGGGCAAGGAGTGTAAAGTCCAAGACTTAGGCACAAGAAGCTCCCATCCTTATGTAGCCTCCTCCCTCCCCTCATAGCTTCCATATTTTAGGAGATGGCTTCCAAGGACAAAGACTTTAAAAAAAAAACTAAAGATGACTTGAAGCTTTTAGGCCGAGCCAACAAGTTGGGTTTTCATTCTATCAACATTCCTTTTTCACAAGCTCTAGCCCAATCATTTGGCACCAAAATAAGGCTATATTTTGGCAACCACATGCTTCTTGCTATATGGGGCTTGGGCCCTACTAGAATTGGCCAATTGGGCCTAATTCTGAGCATTTAATGATCCACTTTAAGCTGGGCCAGTTCTTGTAGGGTCCTAGTGTAAAATGGGCCTTAAAGGATTCAAATACTCCACGTGAGGTTCCAAGAGAAGACTGTGAAAATTGGTAGTCAGTGATGTAGCCCAAGGGTGGCTGCAACTAACTCTGAAATGTAATCCCTACCATGAGCCCCCCCCCAAACAAGAAGTGCATTGGGGGTTTTCCGAATGAGGTTTAAAGAAAAGATTGTGGGAATTGGTAGTCAGTTTTGTATGGCAACGCCAACTCTAACAAGGTGTGTGTCACACTACGGCCTTGCCATTTGCATTAAAAAGTATCTTAAGGCAAAAGAAGAATTATGAAAACTCAGTTATTTCACCATGTGAAAATATAATCTTCCAGAAATCTTCAAAAAGAAACCAAAATCCTTCAAGATATTATAACTGTATAACTAATCTCAATTTTCAACACAAGCCAAAACATCATCTTTCAAAAATCCTCATATAAAAATAGACCTATTACCTACAGAGCAAAATATCTTGAGCTACTATACTCTATAATGAATCTAAACACAGTATCCTTGCCTACCAAGGCAAGGCAACAAATTACCTCTGCAAAATACTAGTAATCACTACTTCCCTATGATAGCTAGATAGATGATAAAGGACATCTTTCCATTAGGGGTCTCTTACTATGCATGTTATCAGAATAGCCCCTTTCCATTACATTTTTTCACCTAATCAGGCTCACAATCACTCAAAGCTATTGCATTGACCAATTGTAGGAATTGTGAGAGCTTTCAATCAAGTTGTGAAATTTCATTGTAAAATGACATGCATCACATTAAAAAAATTATAACTTCTGTGTATTTAGAAAATAGCTAAAACTAGCTACTTTGTGAATTTATTAGCATTTAATAGTTACAAGTTTTTAGCTCATTAGCACATGCAATAGAAAGCACCTGCTACAATATGGTAGTGTCCATGTCAGTGGCTTTCATTAGTTTACTATGACCACAACCTAATGGAAAATGACCCAAAGCCTTGCAGTAAGTATGTGGTAGAACTTAGGATATGTGGCCCAGTTTAATT
>Ga0116231_10012793_pt1 | contig 12123 bp, 7 predicted proteins | sample S1TSphgellanicum_2_FD_89695 | JGI IMG/M metagenome (GOLD analysis project Ga0116231, IMG submission 89695) | Host-associated microbial communities from peat moss isolated from Minnesota, USA - S1T2_Fd - Sphagnum magellanicum MG | ecosystem: Host-associated > Plants > Peat moss > Unclassified... | reverse complement strand
TATATATAAAAAAAAAAAAAAAAAAAAAAAAAAAAAAAAAAAAAAAAAAAAAAAAAAAAAAAAAACCATTGAAAGGGTTTAATACAAACAACAAAATACAAATAGACAAAATCATTGAAAGGGTGCAAGACAAATAACAAAATACAATCAGACAAAAAATTCATGAAATTTAATCTATGATGAATTATAATTCAAGATTAATTAAAATTATCATAATAACAATCACCCAAATACCCATCCTATATAAACCAGTTCCGATGAAACTTTGTGTCACTGAAATTAATCCTGAAAACATCGTCTCATTTAACTAATTTGTAATATAAATTAATGAGACTAATTAAATGGGCCCAGGTAGCTAGGTACCTTCAATTTTTACAAACTGTAAAGAAATGTGGACAAATTGTTGATTGTAGCAGCTCCGTGCAAGAATGTTACTATACAGGAAAAGGGGATTTATTCTTTCCAGTTGTGAAAAGCCTGGGAGCTGTGTCAGGATTCCCTTTGAGAAGTGTAAAAACTATTAAACTAAATGCATAGATACTAGTTCGATAAGGGAGAAATCTGATTGTACAAAATTACACAGTGTGTGTTTGTTTGTTCATCTCCACTTAACTAACTGCCAGGACAGACTTTTCCTACAGTTGCCAAATACACTAATGGCGACTTTAGATTGAGGGTCCAAGGTCCAGGGACCAATGAATTCAAGCAATCTTATTGGTTGAAAGCTTTAAATTGGTCCCAAGGCCCTTTAGACAGGGTCCAAGACCAAAAAGTGGCAAAATTGAGGCTAAACCTACAAAATGGCACTGTTTTGGAGGGAAAATCAATTGGTTTGGACCAAAAAAACAGTGCTAAAAGGAGAGCTCCTGATTTGGAGAACCAAGAATCAGGCGAGGGACGAAGGTACAGTCCAACTCAAGGATTCAATTGGGTTCAAATCAGTCCAAATTGGTTCCTAGGAAATTGGACCCTGGACCCTGTCTAAAGCGGGCTTAAGTGTTCCCCATTGCAAAGCTTTGTTTTCAAGATATGGTCTCAATTCAAATGCCCCAAAGTTCAACCTTAGTCTTGGCTTGGCTGGTGCACTTTAACTCTAGTAAGCCTTAACACCTACATCCTGAACATGATGATCCATGACACATTTATCTATTAAGATACATGTTTGTTTGGATGCATCCATGTCATAACCTTCTCAAATTGTGGGCCTCTCCCCCTCTCCCCTCCACCTTTGATACCACCAAAAAGCCCTTGATGAGATGATCTACTGGTATGTTGTTTCTCAAAATTTTGGACCAATGGAGAAAAGTTGTTAAATTTAGAGTAATTTTTATAGTTAGAAATTAAATTTAAATTAATTTAGCAAGGTTTGATAAGAACTCTGAAGTTAAGCTGACTTTGACCACATTGATAATATTGAAATGGATGAACCCTACAAGAGGTTTCACATGCCTGGGCCATCAGCACAAGGGCCCACTAATATTACACTACTGTTGAAGTGTGATAAACATAAAACACACACACACACACACACACACACACATATATTTCATGTATAAAAATGGATGAAAATCACAAAGTTTATAACCTAACATGTGTCCATGGTTCATGAACTACACAGCTCTGTCAAGTCAAGTATGGCATATTCAACATGAATCTATGTCAGAGTTGATGTAAAATAAGTTTTGTTGTTTGTGTAAGCTTTTTTTTTTGTGTGTGTGTGTGGAGGGGGATGAAATTCATTTTTATAATCACATTAAAATGAACCAATGTTACATGGTTCTATCACCTCTCATGCTTTTATTTCAACCTGCCATAAAAAGGGCAGAGACATAAATTACCTGATGATTTGTTTGTTAGCCTTGCCTGCCAGGGAGAGTTAAGTGAAAGGTGCAGTGTGGTGTTGGTCCCCACATTTTTAGCTGGAAACATTTCCTATTTGAAACTGTTGCTGCTTTGAAATTAGGAGTAGCCAGTTAGCTTAGAGACTCAATTCTCCTGAAAATCCAACTTCTTGTGTTCACGTGCCAGAAAGCTATGCACCAGGCAACAGAGACATTATGCAAGTATCAGTTGATTGGCTTAACATAATTGTGGTGGGTCTTCAACTTTCTTAACCTAGATCAATGCAACAGATACTTACATCAGTCATTTATTCTGAATCTTCTTCTGTTGTGTGGGATGGTTTTCTTTGTCTATAGTGAAAGATGTGAGATTTTAGGTTTTATGTGAATAAACCCATGTTTTTTTCTATCACATGTTTTTCAGTTTTTGTGTCAACAGGTAAAAATTGTGATTTCAATGGATGGTGTTCTGGTGTTGATTAATGTTGTCATTGCTAACCTCATTCAACTAGATTTGGTGTTGTGTGTAGTTTTGTTTTGTAGGTTGGTGCAACAATTGTGGCTCAGGCTGAAGATGACTTGTATCGTGATCAATATTCAACAAACATGTTTCATCAATGTGTTAACATGGTGTGAAAAATAAAAGACATTAGAAACCATCTTTTTTCGATTTTGCCTTCATTTCATAAGTAGAAGTAGCATTGCAATGAGCACATGCAACTTTTATTTTGAAGTGTGATGTTACTATAAGTGAGGGTTCTTTTAGGTTAAATGTTTTTTCAAATTTTTTTCCCCTAATTTTATCTAATATGGTTTTCATGACTAAGGGTTCAGGTCTTTGATTTGTTCCCATGTTCCCCTAGCGGTCCATCTTCTTTTGAAAAGTTCTTCATTTGCCAAGGCTTGAGTCCTTCCATCTTGTACCTTTTTCTCCCTCTTTGTTGTGTGCTTTGTTTTATTGATGGTTGGCAAGTTTTCATCATTTCTAACAATAATCATCAAAGGTTACACCCTCTCTATTGTTTGATGATTTGGAAAGATCATAAATATTAGTGTACAACAATAGAGAGGGTGTTGAATAGGCTTGTGTGTAGATGTGCAAAAAAATGTCATGACCAATAAAATTGCATGATTTGGTGGTCTAAGTGTTTTCCCCTTGATTATTTTTGAGTGAACTAATAATTAAATGGGTAATAGGGTTTGGTAGGTTGTGAGAACTATAAAGAACCAATTGAAATCCTAGAAAGGGATATTGTTTTCAATGTTCAGCATAATAGTGTTGCATGTAGGCCTGGAGATTTTTCTTTTTAAAGCCAATGGGATTGCTGGATTTGGTGGTTTGAATTAGTTTGTTTTCTAAGTTAATTTGAGTGAACTCACAATCAATGTGAAACAACTATTTACAAACAAGGTTCTAACACATTACTTGTGCACTTATTTATTTATTTATTATTATTCTTATTTATTTATTTTTAAAAAATTTAAAAAAAACTATAAAAAAAAAAACTAGATCCATGTAACACCATATTTGGAACCAGCTACTGCAGCCTTCTGATGATGTTGGGATCAAAAGATTTATAATTTGGAAAAGGCATTATGGGGTCAGCTTGACTTATAAAGCTTCCTTGGGAGGCTTGCTCCCTTTGTTACTAGACGTTCTCCTGGTGGCCCCAGTTTGAACAAGCTGACATGACAAAATTTTAGAGGAAGCTGGTAGAAAACCCACCTACAGATTTAGTTACACAAGGTTTATAATCTATGAACATTTTAGCAATAAAATATTGCCTCCAAACAAACCTTTTGGTGTGAGCCTTGCCATTCAAAACAACCCCTAGCACTAATGCTTGGATACCATATAGTCCTTCACCATTGGGGCAAGGTCTAACAACAAAGTCTAAATTTGAAGCCCATTGTGAATTTCTGGAAATTCAAGTGTGTAGTAGGGGATAGAAAAAAGATGTAAAAATACAACTTGGGGTCAAATTTTTTGCACCTTTCAAAATTGGGAATTGTACATGGGCCTTTTATTTTTTTGGTGAAAAAAGATTTTCAAAAGTCGCCATATTTTTGAGGGGAAAAAAAAGTCACATGCCGCCATATTTAGACAATGAGTTCCTCTTGGTTGCCAGAATTAGGCAGGAATTCTTTTTTTAAATCTATAGTTTGTTGTATGGGATTTAGCCAAATTTGGCTCATTCCTCTTTGTGGATGATAACCAGTGTAACAACAACATTACAAAATTGGAAAAAATAATAATAATTTTTTATTAAATTTTAAATTTAAAAAAAACAAAAAAAAATTTGGAACTTCTAAGTATGGAGCCATAGTATAGCACCCCTTTTGCTCGGAACATAAGTTAGAACCTAAAAAAAAACGAATGTCCCCCTTCACTAACAAACACATGCCGATTCATAAAGAGAGGAAGGATTCGTGGCACTGGGCATAGCAAACAGACTGGGGGGCTGTTCTGAGTGCCCCCGACTTTTCATGATTTTTGCAATGTTGTCAAAATACGAGATTTGATCGGATTTGGTCGATCTTGATTCCACTCAGTTCCGATAAGAATGTGCTGCAAAATCGTGGTGGGTGGTGGTGATTCTCCCACTCACAGAATGGAGCAATTTGGGGCTATCTAACTAAGCCAAAAGATATTATATTTGAAAATGGACAATAATGGCAGGCAAGGAAATGTTTTTTTGGCTAAATTTGCGCATGTCTCCTAGATGCTACCCTAGTACCTCTTGGCCAATTGCACCAAGGTTGTGGGATTTATAAAATTAAATAAATAAATAAATAAAAGGTTTTTTAAACTAATGGAGTACTTTATAAAAGCCCTTTTTTTAAAAAAATATTTTGAATATTCCTATAATTAATTAATCCCTTTCATACCTACTTTTCTGCAATTAGCCATGACAATGAAATAATGATTTTAAAAATTAAAAAAACAGAGTTGATTTTGTGAAAATTAAGTTCCATAAAGATTCAAAACATTTCCTTATTTTCAATTTTATTAAAAGAACGAGTGGAATTTTATCCCTCTTCCTCTACCTCGAAAAAAAATTTATTTGAGTTCTTTCACTCGTAATATTTCTATTTTATTCGTCAATTTCATTTTTCATTTATTCCAATAGTTAGTCCTACACCTCCTCCTAGGTTTATTCCTTAAGTCGAAATACATATTTCCATCTATAGCTATAGTAAGAAAATATTCCTTTGTTTTTATAACTAAAAAAATTTAATTTTTTGTCTTTCATTTATTACAAAAAGGTTATTCCACTCTTTTTTTCTATTAGTTTTTCCCCCATCCCGAAATTTGAATTATTATAATAATTCTTTCAAAATGAAATATGATTGAATAAAAATATATTGAATAACATTGCATGCAATTTGAATTGAATTGAAGTGAATTCAACTCAATTCACTTCAAATTCAATTTAATTGGATTCAATTTCTTAAATTGAATTCCCTTTTTATATTTCTATAAATATAAATGAGAGCCGAAACCAATTTTGGTCAGTTCTTGCCTTTTCTGAAGAACCTGCGGTTTCAGTTCTTTAAAAAAAATTAGAATGGTTTCAGTTCCAGTTCCACCAAAAAGTAGAACTCCAGGTCTGGTTCTGGTCGAGTTCTTAGAATAGAAATCAGGTTCCAGTTCCAGTTCCAGTTCCAGTTCTTGAAATCAGATCCAGTTCCGGTTTTTTAAGTAGTCTAGTTTGAAACCAGTGATTAACTGCTGGTTAACCTCCAATTCTAGGGTTTTAAAAATTTGTAACCACAGTTATGCACTCCTTGAATTTTTTAAAAATTCATTGCCAGTTTTCAAATTCAAGGTAACATGTAGATATGCATACAAGATATGTACACCAAACTTGACATTGTAATTATACAAATTATTTTTAAAAATTCAAAATTGAAACATTGGAAATCAAGTAGCTCGTGGAGGAATTCTGGAACTGGAACCCTAATTCTATAGAGAACTTTGCCCATTACAACACAAGTTGCCTGCAAAAAAAAAAACCCCACAAAACCACCTCACACACCCAAAAACACCCAAAACCTTGCAATAGTTTGATCAGCAATATAATGCCCATAAAGTTGTTGTAACTTGACCAGGAACAAAGACATTACACTAGTAGAAATTTTGTCTTTTGCAACTTGTCTTATGCAACTAAAAAATGTTGCATGCAACTTCAAAATAGTTGCATGTGAGATTTTTTAGTTGCATAAGACAAGTTGCAAAAGACAAAAATTTTAGTAGTGTTATTAGGCCCAAATAGTTGATGTAGCTTGATCAGCAATAGTTCACATAATGCTCAAAAAGCTATTGCAGTTTGATCAATAGCACAAACATAGTGCTAATGCTTGATTAGCAGTAGAAATAGAAAAACCCCAAGGATAAAAAAAACTGCACCTAACAGCCCAAAAGCCTAGCAACATTGAAACATGGACCAAAACAAAGTTAGAAACATTTCAAGGAAAAGGAAATCCAAGCTTGGAGAGCGAATAACATATTAATCGTTTTCAACTTTTAGTTCTTCAAAGAATTCAAATTCTTCAATCAATTCATAATTGTCTTCAACTAAAGTGATTCCAAATTTAATATAATCCTTGAAGTTTACATTTGCTAAACAATTCAAATGTGGATCATTTGGTCAATTTTTTACCACAGTGATAATTTGATCAAAATTCTCAACTTGTAACCAACAAGCTATCAAAACACCAACCAAGCTAACCATTTTTTTAGTTCCAATTTGAAACCCGAGAATCTTGAGTATTTGTTTGGGAAGGAAGCCAACATTTGGAAATTCACTTTCATGGGTACACCACCAAGCAAGAGTATCTAGATACTTGGATAGTGGAATAAATAACCTTTGAAATAGAAACAATTCTCCAACAACAAGTGTTCGGGAAGATTTTTCCATGGATAATCTGAAACCAAAAATGTCAATATCCTCTTCTTTAATTTCAATAGCAACTCCATTAGGTTCATCACTTGGTACTATAGACATTGTTTGGACAATAGGGTTTAAGTAATAAAAAAATGGTCGTCAAAAAAGGGATGACCTCTTTCACATCATATTCTGCTGTGAAATAGATTGCATTTCCACACCCCACAAAATTTTCCACAACCTACAAAGATTTGAAATGGGGATCCAACATTAGGACCAACATATTATGAACTTGCCAAGAATCAAAGGCTTTCAAAAATTCTAGAAAAGGTCTTATCACCTTCACAACCTCCAACTAGATATTTTTGCTCAAGAAATGGAGTTCCATATTAAATTGATCAAAAATTTCACTCCCATCAATAATGGGAGTTGTTCAATTTCCATGGCCACAATTACAATAGCTAAAACATTTGATAGTATCTAGTGATTTCATGACTAGTTCATTACACATGCAATCACCACAAGATTCAAACATCAAATGATAGCTTCTACAATGGCCCACACTTGAGGCTTAAAGATTCTCAATTGTAAAGGCAATGTCTTTTGCTTCCCATAACATAATAGTATGACTTGCTTAAATTCTAGAGTCTCTTCAAACATTATAAACTTGTTGGCAAACCTTGTTTTGACAAGAGTTTTCAACTTCTAACACCGATGTAGACAAAAAATTGTCATAGTTTAACATTTTTTTATACATATGAAACTTTTGTATATAATGGTGGATGTTTAGAAAACATTTTGTAGTTCAAATTTTCAATTAATGGTGGTTTACATCCCAATATATCATTGTATCATGAAGTTGGAACAAATATGAACAAATAAATTATTAATTGGAGTACATTTTCACTTTGCAACAACCTTGTCACAATGTTGCAATTGTAAAAAAGGACTATGAAGGATTAAATTTAATGGTATTTTATCCATGAAATTTTGCACATGTAAAAAGATAACCATGAATAAGAATCTTCTCTATTAAAATTCTCAATTTCTTTTCAAATTGTGAAGTTCATATCAAATGTTTTTAAAACATGTGTTAGTATATTATGTTATAATAATGATGAAAATTATGATATTTTTAAATTGTAATTTCTTTTTCCATTGAAGATGTAGATGGGCTAAGTGTTGTTTTACCATTTTACATAAAAAGAATGGGTTTTCAAAATGGTAATTTGTTGTAAAATAGGGGTTCTAAATCAATGTTTATAAAATTATTGGTGTATTTTTACACAATGATACAACTACCAATCAATTGCATATTGAAAGGTTTAATAATTTACTTTATATTTGAAGTTCAAATTAACTACATGCAATCTTTAAAAAAATTCAAAGTGAGTAAAATCTTACATGTTACTACTTTTTATACTATATGTAGTCCCAATTTTCCTTAAAATTGTCTACATTGTAATGTGTTTCACCCTACCCAAAACAAAAGCCCTCATAAACCCAAAAAAACTTCAAAGGTTCATAATCAACAATAAATTCCAATGGTGTAACCATAGTTTTAGAGTTGTTGCCCTCATCTTTCACAAAAGCAATCACATAATGCATCAAGCCAATTTTTTCCAATAAAGTTTGAAGTTGCAAAGCCATGGCAGTGCTACTTGTTTCATACACTTCAAACAACCTCACAATAACATGCCTAGGTGATCAAGTTTCATTCAAATAGTTAACCACCAATGCAAATGTGTGCACCCCACCGTTAGACATCTAGAGATCAAAACTATTAGAAACAATATGTAGTTGCAAATTCCAAATGTGGTAGCACATGCAACTTCATGCACTTTGTGACCATCATAGGAATAACTTCCACAAAACATGAACAAAAAAGAAAAACAATGTGAAGGCATTGGCACAAGGTTAACCTACATAATTATCATTAATAACAAAAAAGCCCCAACACATTGACATTTTGTTGTGTGGTTTCCATAGGGCTTAGTTTGAACTTTTATAACTACAAGTTGAACATATCATTTTTTATTGACAAGTTGTTGCCAAATGGCAAGTGCATGTTTTCAACATCTAACAAGCTACTTGTTGGATTCATGTTTGCCTCATCAATTGTTTCACCCACTTCGCCTACACTTTCAATTACAAAAACCTCATTTTCAAGTTCATTATATAAGTACCAAGTGAGTAGAAAACTCTAACTACAAGGTCGAAATAAAAACATGCATAATATCAAAAGATAAGAGAGATACAATACCCAATTTTTTTGCATATCCAAAGTAATTGAACTTCACGCACAATGTTCATAGATAATCCCAAGGAAAAAAGGATTGATTGAAAGGAAAAGATAAGAAATCAAAACCTAACAAGTTGAAAGCTCAAAATGTAACAATGGAATAACAAAGAGTTCAAAATGCTACAATAAATGCAACAACTAACAAATTGAAATGTAACAAACCAATAACTATGAACTGAGCTTTTGCACACCAACATAGGAACTATTAATTTGAACTTAGCAACACAATAACTAATAATTCAAATGTAACAACACAACAACATAGCAAGCGTAGCTGTTAATGGGTAGAAATATCTAAACTAATTAGTTCCATAGGCCTCCTAGTAACTAATAGTTATTAGTGATAAATTTACTATCCCTTACCTAAGGGATGAAGCTAGCAAGGTTAAATAGTCTGGATTAATGAGTGGTTGGGGGTTAATCCACACAATCATTTAAAAGATTTTTAGGAAGGGATTAAAATAAGGGCCCTATTTTCTAGGGGTCAATGTGGGCCTTGTGTGGTGTGTGAAGCAAATGGATTAGAGGAGGTGTTGGGGGACTTCTGTGGCATTCGAAACTTTTGTAGAATGGAGGAGAAATGGAAAAAAATGTATGTACTTAATGTGTGATTTTAATGGAAAATGGTTGAAGGCATTGAGTTTTTTTTTCATGTGTTGTACCTTTATTCTACTAGCAAGTGTGGAAAGTAGGACAATTGGAGATTGTATAAGTAAATCTACACCCCCCCCCCCCCCCCCCAGTGGGATATATTTTTTTTTTAAAAAAAAAAAAAAAAAAAAAAAAAAGCCAATAAAAAAAAATAAAAAAATGTTTAAAACAAAAAAAAAAAGTCATACAAAACTCGTCTCATCTGCAACATTTTTTGAACTTAAAAAAAAAAGCTGGCAAACTTAATCTTTTTCCTCCTTCAAAACAGGGTGACTCTCTTTGTGTCTTTGTCTGGTGTACAAGTGATAACCCCATTACAAAACAAGTCAAAACTCTTTTGTTTCATGTGCCTGTAATCTTCCCAAAACCCCAAGGGGTTTTTGTCAGTCCAACTGGACAACATATTTCCTTTGCTGGGTAATGGGCAATGGGCACCACTAATTAAGTTAAGTTAAACAAAGGGCATACCCCCAGTTGTGTACTTGCTAAACATTGGAGTCCAACACTGAGCAGCATTTAAGTCATTGCACCTGTTTAGTGCTTAACCCTGGGGCCCTTAACCCTTTCAAAGCACAGCCAATTTATCATGTCTGATGTATGTACGTTTGTACTTCTTCTTTTTTCTTCTTCTACCATTGTTATATTCATGCTGTAGTAGTGGAGTGGCATACATACCAGGTCTAAAGTAGCAACTAAACTAAAGGGCAAAGAAAAAAAACACACACACACACACACACACCTTCATAGTAGGTAGGTACCTACTCTCCTTGGTGTGGATTTTTGCATCCTGGTGACTAAACAGTGGAGGAGGTGCTAATGACAAGGGGCTTTTAAAATGTTTTTTTGGAAAAATGGGCCCAAGTTGCATCATAATGTGGCCCAAAAAAAATCTGAAGTTACCCTATTTAGACAAAAGGTTCCAACATGTCACAAAAATATAAGAGGAATCCCAAATTTATTTATTTATACTTTCCTCTCTGTGTAGCCAAATATGGCTAAGTCTTCTTGTGGGTTATGGCCAACCCACCTATCTCACAAATTTTGTAATAAACAAACTATGATCCACCACCCATCATCCCATTGCCAAAATATAGGAGGATTTCTCAAAAAAAAAATTTCTCAAAGAATTTTTTGTGGTGAAGAAAAATGAAGTATCTTTTGGACTATTCAAGAAAATTCTATGTGCAAAAATTGGAATCTTCAAAATTGAACCCTATTTAAATTTGAAGATTTAGGGTTTAGGGTATTTGGTAGATACCTGATGAATTTGCTATCCAACTTTGGTATAGGGAGGAAACCTAAAATTATTCTCTATTTTCCTCCTTGACCTGTACCCAAATTTGGCTAAATCCTCTTGTGGATGATGGCCAACAACCCACCTAACTCACAAATTTGAGAATTTAAAACACAGAAATTCACCACCCATTTCTCATCTTGGCTCTTAAATTTTGCTGATGAAGGAAGGAGGAGTCTAGAACAAAAGGCTCTGGTACAATATCCATGATCCGGTCAGAAGGAAGGGCCAGAACCCTAAACTCTCCCTCTCTCAATCTCTCTCTCTATCCACGTCTTATCACCAACTCTTCAGCAGCAGCACTGAGCGGCAGGCAGCAGTTAAAAAATGCTTTCTGGAGCTTTGACGTTATAAGAACGGACAAATGGACATCTTGGCGTCAACGTTGGGAAACGTTGACGTTGTTTGTATCGTGAAAAGAAGATGGGAGGCAGCAGAAAAGGGGAAAAAAAACGACAAACGAGTTTCCTGTGCTCTGGGAGCTGCTTGCTTGCTGTCATTGTGTTTGGAGTTTGGACCTTGGTGGCCTCTAATCTTGTCTTTTGCCCATCGCCTCCTCTGACGCCATATCTTACAAAATCTTGTCTTTGGGGCCACAAACAAAAAGAAACGATATTGTTTATGCGATGCTCCTCACCCCCATTCTTTCTTTTGAGTTTTTTTTGTCAAGCTTTCTTTAAACTTTTTCCTTTCATTGGACTCGCGTGCGTTCTGACACCGCCCGCAGCAGTAGCTCTAGCTCGCCGCTTGCTTGCCACGGCATAGACTTGCCGCTGTGCTGTCTCGCGATGGAGGAGGAGGACGACGACGAAGACGAAGGGCCGGCCGGCCGGCCGGCGCCATGGCGGGCCCGGCCTGGCGGGTCACCGACCGGGTTCTGGCACATGATCATGTGTCAGGGCGGGTGCGCTTCGCCGGGCCCGTGGAAGGGCGGATGTCCACGTGTCATCATAGGAGGTGTTAGTGAAACCTTTCTTTTTAGGGCTGCCCTTTTTAGTGTTGAGACCAAGTCCACTCTTCAAAATCCAAACCCACCCACCCCTCCTGCCCACAAAGGGTAGGTTGGTGGGTTGGTGGGTTGGTGGGTTGGTGGGTGGGTGGGTGGGTTGGTTGGGGGGGAATCAGGAAGGGAGGTCTCTAATTTTT
>Ga0116231_10012792_pt1 | contig 12124 bp, 14 predicted proteins | sample S1TSphgellanicum_2_FD_89695 | JGI IMG/M metagenome (GOLD analysis project Ga0116231, IMG submission 89695) | Host-associated microbial communities from peat moss isolated from Minnesota, USA - S1T2_Fd - Sphagnum magellanicum MG | ecosystem: Host-associated > Plants > Peat moss > Unclassified... | reverse complement strand
GGGTAGGTAGGGGGTTGGTGGTAGGAGGGGGGGCGGGGGGGGGGGCGGGGTGGGGGGTGGCGGCGGGAAGAGGACAACTTTGTACAAAAAAATATCCCCAAAATTCGCAAAAGGAATTTTATTTTTTTTGAACTTGCCTTATTTAGAACATAGGTTCTTGCATATCAATATATAATAGGTTCCAGAAAAAATCTATTTCTTTCTAAAACTTATGGCCAAATTTGGCAAGTCCTCTTATGGATGATTGCTAATCCATCTATTTTTGGGATTATGAAATATGTTAAGTAAGTTTATTTAAATATCTCTATTTAGTGTGAAAATATGTCAATGCATATGATGATTCTACATGAAATGATGGCCTTATGGGTGCAACTAGAATCCAATGAGCCAAAAAGAGCATCAGATCGCAAAGAAAAATAGTCAAAATTCGATAAATATTTATGTTTTGCCATTTAAAACTATGGCAATATGGCAAGTTATTGTTTTTTCATTCATATGAATGTTAAGGAATTCAAACCAAAAATCCATTTGATGAAATTTTAAGTTTAAGTTTTGATTTAAGACCTTTGAAAGTGAACACCTATGGTGTCAAACACAAGTCAAATTTGCAAAGGACTATAAAAAAGACTCATGTAATAAAACACATTTGATGGGAAAAAATAAGAAAATAAAAACCAATTAACCACATTGAAAAAACACTCATACTTAGAAATTTGTGGAATTTTAAAACTTAAAAAATTCAAATAACTTTTCAAATTTGATCTAGAATTTTAGAACTTTGAAAGTCCTTTACCACATATAAAGAGATATAATATATCTATGAAGGAAGGTAGTTTTGTAGTTATGATATCCATTGAACCAGGATGTTTTAGATCGTGTTTTTGGTGTCTTTGGAAAGTTTTTGATGAGGAGGGGTGCATGGGCTTGATTCTGTGACATTTGGACTTATGGAGCTTTTGGTGTTGTTGGAAAGATCTTGATGAGCAAGATTTAATGGAATTTATTTGGTAAGATTTTGATTCAGAATGTGTGAAATATTGATTTATGTCGTTGAAAATTCAAATAAATTATAGAAAACAAGGTTTTGGAAGGAAAAATTAGTTGAGGACATGATAACACTTGGGCCAATGGCACAAGCCACACTAGTCTACATGATGCATTAAAAAAAGTTGTAACTTATTATAAAAGAAAACATAAAAATTTAAAAATAAATTTTTTGTTATGATTTGAAATTGTTATCATTTTTATAAACAAAACATTAAATTTACAAGGAGTTAGGAGACTTTCAAAAATTCATATTTATTCAAAAGTGATAAACAAAAAAAACATGTCATGTATTGGGACAACTATAAGCATTTATTATGACAAATTGCAAAAAAAATTGTTTCAACATTCATTTGTATGAAAATTTTGTTTTTGAGAAAAAAGACATGCAATCCTTTTCTAAAATAATCATGTTGGCTCATTGTATCTTGTTTGCACCTTTATGCATGTGTCTATGCATGCATTTATAAGATAGATAACATCTACATGACAATGTTCATCTCCTATTCAAGAATAATTTAGAGTTGGGTGGGAAGGGGGGGGAGGGATCAAAGGTTTGTAGCAACATCTTTGTGATCCTAAGGTTGGGTGGAAAGCATAATGTAAATTAGTGTTTTCATCATCTATATTTTCTCTTTGATCTACTATCAATTTCCAACTGTTAAATGCGATTGTGTTGGGAAAAATATTACGGCAATTTTGTTTTCTCGGTTTTCTGAAATAGCATCATTACCCATCATCTCAAAAACAATTTAAATATTTAACCTTAATTGGCGATAAGTTTTTAGAAAACTGTTCAAACAATAAAAGGGTACATAATATGGTGAAAACTCAGTCCAAATGTGACAGAAATTCCCACCCGCCCACCCCTCCCCCAACAACAAATTTCCTCTCAAAAAGTTTGCAATTTTTGAAACAGGGAATTTTGCAACAGAATGTCGCCATTTTACTTTTTGAGGTTGAAAGTGTGAAAATTTTCGCCTAAGAAAACGCTTGGCCACAGGTCTTTGCATCTACCATGACCGTTGGCCAAAGTGAACCAGTGCCCACTAGCACACCATGCAGGATGGATGATGTTGGGACAGAAAACACTTTTCATTGCATTCCTGTCTGGTAGCTAACCCTGGTGGTAAGCTCTGATATACTCATCCACATGCCTCTACCTACCCAGTATCCACAATGTGTCTTACCTATTTACTATTTACCTACTTCTATATTCAAGCACCTAAATTGCAAGAGCAAAATTACACATTCAGCAATTGAGTTTAGAATTGTGAAATTCCAATAGCAGAAGATCAGGCTTTGCCGTTCAGTTTAGAACTGTGAATATGTTTTAAAGATAGGAAATTCAGATTTTCTAGAGTAAGTGATAGGTTTCCTCCTTGAGAACACTTTTTTTGATTTGAAGATTGAATTCCATTCCACCATTTAGAGTTATCCATAACCTAAGGAAAACCCAGCACCAGAACCCTCAGTTTCACTGCTTCTACATGTACAGCTACTATAATTATTTTTGAACCTTGTGCATTAAATGCTGAGTTTCAGCATTTCATACACAAATTTAATAAATTTTCCTTACTTTGCAGATACCACTCATTTGAGGTTGAAAGAGGGATTTGCGGGTGAAAGGAGGCCCAAAGACAGGGTGAAGACAGGGTGACTTTCTGGATAACTCTATAGTCCTGCATATTTTGTAATCCAGAGATAGTAATCTATTGTTGCATGATTTAGTTCACAAAACAACAGACTTATTCGTATGAACAGAGTGAGTGAAATTGGAAAGCAAGCTGCCAAGTTAAAGGGGCAAACAGAGCATGTTCTACAATCACCAGTATGGTTGTCCCTGCACACATGTCCAGTTGCACAGTCAGTTGAGATTTCTTCTACCACATATACTAGTTTCTTGCAGTTATTTTGTCTCTAAAATCAACAGTTGGTATTCCAGCACATTCCTCAGCAGATGTCAGTCTTGAGAGGCACCCGCAACCATTTTTCACAGAGAGAGGCCTTGAATTTCAGTCAAGATGAGTGCAGTATTGGTGGTCAAATTGAAGTCCTCTTCAGTTAAGTTGGGGAATGCTCCTGATCTTGACGTCTGAGTTGCAGCTAGGAGCAAGGTGAGGTGATGACGGGTTTGAAAGAAAACCATCCAGGAGTATCGTTATATGGTAATCAGGGCGGGGGGAAATACATTGCAGAATAGCACCCTGGATCAAAATTTCTCCTCAAATTCTAGCAACACACAACCTGGACTTGGAGCTCCTGTCACTGGACAGCAGCCAACCCGAGCACGCACCCTGATAATCACCAGGCAGCCACAGGTAGTGTTACCAATAGCCAGGCGAATTTCATGAAGAAAGTGGCAGCTCAGCCAACAACTGGCTACACCAGCATCAATGAGTTACGCTGCTGCTCAGCAGCCAAGGGGGGGTAGTCCCTATATGCAGACATGGGATGTTCCTGGTGGCTCTGGAAACGGTAAAGTTTCATTCATGTTAGTTTGACAATAGAGATCATTCAAACGTGTACACTAAAGGAAAGAAAAAAGAATTTCTACTTGGACAGCCAGTGTTATGGGTACAAACTTACATGATTCTCTGGCAGAACGTGGTGATATTCTGCACCTCAAGGTCCAAATTTCTGGTGGGTTTCTGCTGAGAAAGAAAGCAGAGACTTTAGTTCCATTGGTTTGGGGTCACTGTAATTCTCATCTCCTCATCATGTACAGTTCCCTGTATAACTCCCTCTGCTCTCCACTTTGGCTGCACACAATGTTAAGAGTGTGGAATATTGTGTTGTCTTCAGCTACAGTTATTTTGTTTCATGACGTATTGCAAAGAAAATATAGAGAGAGATTGACCTGTGTACTAGAGTGGAAATCTGGTGAGGATGTTCACAAACTTTTGATTTACCAGTGTTGAATTGAATTGCAGTCAAAGCTGGAAACTCTGCAGCAAACTTGGTGTGGGGGAGGTTAAACCACAGAACTAAGCTCCCAACAGAAGGTGGATTTGAAGGAGTGTACAAGCAAAACTTTCAGTAAATTTGCTCCCAAGGAACAGCTGTGAAAAGTCTATGCTTCTGATGACTTTTCTGAATTGGACTACTATGGTGGCATGGATTGGTACCTATTTGGTTGCAAGTAATTTTGCCATTGGAGAAAGTGAGGGAGGTTGCACCTGCACATAATCAGAACAAGCCAATTGAGAAGTATATAAAGTGGTCACAAATGATGGACATAAGTTCTGGTTCATGTGTATGGTGAACTATGACAAAGGGTTGAAGAACATGCAGGAAGCAGCAGCAGTCGTTAGAGGCCAGCAGAATTCTCCAGCTGCTCAGCCTTCAGGAGTGAAGCTACAAAACCAGATTGAATACCCACCAAGCAGTCAAGGAGGTAGTACCAATGGACAACACAAAGCTGCACCACATCAAGGTGAATCCTGCAACAGAAATCAGTAGACATGGAAGTAGAACTTGCATACCATTGACAAAACTCTCATATATGGGCCTTCAGTTTTCTATACTTGGTGACACTCACAAGCTTGTTGCTGTACTCATTCTTGTTGCACATGTTTGTGGATTGGTCAAAATGGGAACATTTGGCTACCTTGAGATGGTTATGTGGAGCCTTTCTCGGCAATTTCCTTGGCATATCCTGTGTGGGGCCTCACATCACTGTGTCCATGCGATGTGAGAGAGTACAGAATTCATAACTACCCTTATGCAAAAACCTTGCAAATATAAGACATGCATACAGCATGCAGCAGCCACAATATCTTCATTTGTCACCAAGAAGTTGAATGATGGTTTTGAGAATGAGATTGTAACATGGTAAAGAGCACACAAAAGCCAAAACAAGAGCACAAGCACAACACCACTGACTTACACATTTCAAAATGCGAACTCAATGTGTGTTAGATGCATGTAGACTAGAATTTATACACAAACAAAAATTCGGTAACTCTCAAAACCACATAACTCTTAAACTTCTGTCACTTTGTGAACAACCACATCCTGCTCCATTCAAGCCTAGCTCTCCAGAACGACACCCTCACACCTCTGATTTCAAGAATTCTTAGCGATACTGCAGTCACAGAGCACAAAAAAATTAGATAATGGGCCTCACATCTGGGAACAGCCTGCTTGATCCTACAAGTACTACCAAGAATGCATCAATCTGATAAACATGACAGATTGAATTAAAAGCCTCTCTGAGTTCACCGTGCTTCAAACCTCATTGCTCGAAACTCCTAGGTACTTCAAACGGTTGGTTGCTTCATGAGCCCGTGTTATAAGTGATGATAGACGAAATGAGAAAGAGGCACAGAGAGATGTACCTTCACGAAGCCTATTTCCTTGTAATAGATGCGAAAACATTGCCGGCAACAATTGATGGCATACTTCCGGATCATACCATGAGAATTTCCACAGACTCGACTGTCACAGGAACAATCCCTCCCGACAACAAATTCGGTTACAGTGGTATAGCGAAATCTGACGACAAGTACGTTCCAAAGACCAGCGAGACGAAAAATATCGCTCCCGTGATATCATCAGCATGCATGCAGACCGATGTACGTTTTCAACCGAGATCATAATAACAACTAATGACTGGCACGGCAGATCACACATACACAAACAAACAGACTTACAAGAAAAAAGAACAAGCATGTCTCATTATTGTGTACCTAGCAATTGCACAACCTTTCAAAGAAAATCCAGCAAAACGGAAACCATGTTAAGAAAGCTGTAAACACGGAACTCTCTGTCGTTCATTGAGTTGAAATAAGCTGTGAACCTGGAATTCTGTGTCAATCAGTGGAATGATATTTCTGTGTGCACGACTCGGAGGATTAACAGACAATAAACATCAAGTATGTTTGCACAGATCGGACGTCCAGAATCCTACTATGGCAATACATAGCAGACGAAGGTCCAAGAAAAGAGATATATATATATATATATATATATACGAATGAGAGAGAGAGAGAGAGAGAGAGAAGGATCAATACATAGAAAATACCAGAGAGAAGGATGAAGATGTAGAAAAAAATTACCAGATGCGGGAGCCTGGGCCGTATTTCTTGGGATGCGAGTTCCACACCGCATCTTGCCCCATAATTGCGAGTTGTTTCAAAATGGGGGGGGGGCGGTTTGAGAAGGGGAAGCAACGCTTTCCTGAAGCGTTTCTTGGCAACAAGAACGACAAAAGCGGAGGAGGAAGGATGGCGAGTCAGAAATTGCAGAAACAACAAGGGGACGGAGGGAGCGAGGGAGCGAGGGAAGGAGAGAGGGTTTTGTGATGGGTCGGTGGCGGCGGCGACGTGAGAGCGCGAAACACGGCCGAAGCCTGATAACCTAATCATTCTCGGCGTTACTGAAAGGCCACATGTAAGGTATGTAAAAGCTAAAATCATACGTGCATGTCTACTATCTTAGGGCAATAATAAATTTCTGTATCATAAAAGATAACAACAATACAAAACAAATTAGTCAATTGAAAATAAATTTCATTATTAATTTTTTTATTAATTTTTTTATCAAATCTTTATTGAAGTTTTTAAAATTATATCAAATTATATTTTTAAAATTATATTTCAAAAAATAATTTTATATTTATATTAATTAATTCCTGCATAATCTTTCAAATGCTATTTTTTGAAATCTCATTTTAATAAGATTTAAAGGAATTGAAGTTAATTGTTTGTATGTTTATCTGTTTACTATTTACAATTTTACGTCCGTTTGGGATTAGAGAGTACATTAAACAAAAGGTAGATCATGGAGGACAAATTGTCCTTTGGTACTGGCAGCATGCCACAAACTTGGTCAAGGTGACCGTGTTCGTAGTTTGCATGAGCTTAATAAGAGTGCTCGTGTGGGTGAGGGGCAAGGCGGAACAAAAGTATTCCCTAACTTTCTATGTATTTGGACAGGCAAGGAGCAAATGTTTTTCATCCTCTACCTTCCCCAAGTCATAGCCTCGACAAAGCCTCTTAGCGTATGGCACACCTTTCCACACACCTAGCACTACCTCAAACTATGTGTTGCCACACCGAAATCGAGCCAAAGTTTTCCACAGTTGAACACAGCTGATGTCACACAAGTAGTTTTCGCTCTCGTACGACATACCTTTGAAGCGCAAGTATCTTGTTTGTACGTTAGTCCTAATCTCACGGTTAGTAAAAAACTTTTCAATGAAAGCCAACTGCATATTAGCCTTCACACCCTTTTTACACTCAACATTGTGTGGGGGAAACCTGAAGGGGGTGGGGCCCCAGCCTCCTGAGCTCCCACCCATATGTTGTGCGCGTTGCACCAAGGTACTTAACTTTCTACCCAACCTCTTACCCCAAGTTGAAGCGCCGTTTCCAGCGGTGGTTGAACCAAAGGCAGAAAACTTGCCACTTCCTCAAGCTAATTCTGGAATAGCCATTTTTTCACAAATCCGGCCCAACATTTCTTTCCCACAACAAACATAGCAAGCTAGGCTTCCCATGCCTTTCCCAAGATGCGGTCTTTGGTGACCGTGCACACGGTTATAGTACAATAACATTTGTCCCCATGCAAAATGTTCAAAGGGGAATTTGCCAAATTCTGCCAGCACGATGGACGTGCTAATGGTTTTTTGCACCTCGAATAAGGACTTGAAGAACCCTCAATAAACTACTTCAATAGCCTCCATTTTCTTGGAATCCACCCAAACCTCACATGCATAGCTTGTTGTGGAACGCACCAATGTGTTAAAAAGGTCACAATGTAACTTAACATCCATAATACATAGCTCCGCACAGTGGCGGTTCAGTGCAAACAATGAGTGCCTACTGACAGTTGCTAAATGTTCCACTTCACTATTTAGGTTTGAGGTGGTCTTGAACAGGATCCCTAGGTATTTGAAGGTCTACACATGCTCAATAACCTCACCTTCAAACATAAACTCTTGGCATGGGTCAGCAGAATTAAACACCATGACTTTTGTTTTTTTCACGTTCAATGTAAATCGACGTTTAGCACAAAATTGTTGGAATGCGTTTAATTATTGTTATAGTCCCACCTCTGACTCTAACGTCAAAACGAAATCATCTGCAAAAAGCAACAACCATACATGCACGTCTACTAGGGTCGGTGCATCGCATTCTCTACTATCCAAACGCCCCTCTAGGGCATCCAAATATAGCCCAAACAGGAGGGGGCTGAAAAAACAACCTTGCTTCACACCTTGTTGGCACCTGAAGTTAGAGGTGACACCCTCACTTGGGTGGTTGATGCATACGGTATCCTTGGCATACATCGCCTACAGGCATCGCAAAAAACGTCCCTCCACCCCGAGGCTAGCCAACACTTGCCACAACACTTCACGCGGCACAGTATCGAACCGTTTTTTGAAATCCACAAAACAAAAATAGAGTGGCTTCTTCTTTGCTTTACTCTATTCTATCAAAGTTCGCAATATGAAAAGTCGGTCAGTAGTGCGATAATCTTTGCGAAACCCAACTTGACCCTTGGCACGCAACCCATGTTGTTCAACCCACTTGCTCAACCTTTTATCAAGGATCATAGTGAACAACTTTGCTAGGATAAGCCCAACCATTATCCCCCTATAGTTGTCAAATTCGAAGGCATCACCCCTTTTAAAGAACGCGTGAATCACCTTAGTGGAAAGGGTTCTTGGAAAGTTTTCCGCTAGAAAGCAATTGAATGTTGTCAATAGTGGCATGTGTGGTAGCTCTCCCGCATCCCGAATGAATTCAGCTTTCATACCATCCAAACTGGCGGCCTTGTTCCTTTGTAGTTTTTTTAACGCCTGAAGCAACTCAGCTAGTGTGATATCTATGTTCAGGGTGTGGCTAGGTGGAAGTTTAGTTACCTGAACCGAATGACTAATTCGTAGTCGTATGGGTGGCGGAGATTGGCCAACTAGCTCGCGGAAGCCCTCCAAAAGCATAACTGCACTAATCTTGTCCACAACGGTGCCCTTGGCCAATACATTTTCTAGAACGAGAGTGCATCCACCTTGGCAAACACACACATATGTTGAGCTTTTGTAGTTTCCCAAAAAATTATTTTCCTTTTTAATATTTTTTTAAATTTACTTTCTTGATGTTTAGTAACATGCGAATCAAGATTAACTTTCAACCAGAGCTTCAACTCATGTTTCGCTATATGGCAGTTAGCGTCAAACCAGGGTTTATGGCAATGTCATTCTCCATAACTCTTTCCCAAAAGCTTGTTGCCAAAAGTAGACTTTGCTATAACATCCACGCACTGTTGTAGTAGGTCAACTAACCCATCTGCCCCCAGATGCCCAATCGAGTCAACAACCCATAGGTTTCCAAGACTCGCTATTAGGGCAAACTAATAATCTTCAACTTTTAATTTATCATATTTGAACCTAGCCAAAAAAAATTTGGTTATAACCGTATGTTGTGGTTCAACAAAATTGTAATTGATGTTCAACCGTAGGCGCAATGGCCTATGGTTAGAGTCTCCCCCCATCGCACAATAGTGAGTGTCATTTATTATCACCTCGAGGTGTGTAGTATCTTGCCAATCTATAAATGAGACAATAATATAATCGATAGTGTTGCGCCCCTCATTTGCTAAGCAAATGAACTCCCCTTATTCGTCACCAGGTGTTCGACCATTGAGGATGAACAACCCAGCATCACAACATAAGTCTAGGAGCTCACGGCCCTAGCCACCAACATTAGCGTCGCGATTCTATTGCTTAGCCACAACACTTGGTTGCCTAATCTCAACGAGCTCAGGTGCATGTAATAGTTCACAAAGGTGGCTAGTGTTAATGGTATCTGGTAGTGTTGTAATACGCGCATTAAAATCCCCTCCTAATAGTACTATGCCCCCTAGAGTTTGAATTTCAGCAATATCTGCTGTCAGGTTTTGAAACAAGGATTTGTTTTCATGTTTGGAGCCAACAAGGGCAGCTACACCACGCCAACAAACAAATCAAAGGCAGCACCCCTGCTGATGCATATCCATAAATAAAAATCTTGGTTTCCTTCCTTCCACTTTGACAGGTTTGGGCTAAGGTGGTTAAAAAAGTAAACAACAACCCCCCCCCCCCACTATGTTTTATTGTGTTTGTTTTTCCCAGTTACATAGTGCGCGCTACCGCAAGTGAATCACACCCTTCAACGTGTGGAAAATGTTAGCCTGGGAAATGCCAAGTTTCGATTAATAAGACGAGGTCAGCACCTTGGAACAACTTTAGTATTTGCACCCCCGTTTCCAGTTTATTTACACCACCCCCGTGCATGTTCCATAATATTATGCATAGGTCTCTTTGGTCCCTGCACCCCTTGGAGGGTGGGCAAATTTGAATGCCATCGACAAAGAGCTCGGCTACGCGCTAGAAGGCACGCTTGCCTGCTACCTTGGCCTCCTTCAATAATGGCCATAGCTCTAACTTGCATGCCTGTTGTGTGGGCGTGAAGTCTTTGTCCAGGCCCAACTTAATCCCCACCAAGCTCTTACGCTTTCATAGTGCGGCCTGACGGTCTTCGCTTGTTGCGAATTTGAGTAGCATCACACCAAGGCGCATGCCTACGTTCGAAGCAGAGGCCCGCACAGTTACAAGCCGCTACCACGTGGCAGTGACAATTTTGACATGCAACTTCATTTGGCCTTGCAACAACTCTATGTTGAGCCACTGCACCAGCTCCTTATCGATTTCACCCTCCTTGGCTTCAAAGCCCGTGAGGCGCAGGTTGAGCTTGCATTCCTCTTGTTTGGGCGCATTAGCCAGGGTCTCCACAACCCGGTTGACCACCTAGCGCACGTTCTTAGCCATCACCGTGGTCCATTTAGGCTCCTCTGTAGATGCAATCTTGGTTGTGGCAGCCACAACTGCCTCACGCTCCATCAGCTGGTTGACCGCAAGGTTGCCAGTGGCTATGAGAGACATAATGTTCTCGATGGTTGCCTCCATTTTGAATAGCCGCACGTCAATAGGTGAGCTGTCGATTTTGAAGCCCATCACTAGCCAGTGCCCAACCAGGGCTACTTGGTAAACCGCCAGGGGTGCATTGTCTGGGACGTTGAACCCGACGTTGTTGCAGTGCGTCTTGACAATGTCCTTTTTCTGCATGAAAATGTCCAATGCTACAGTGAAAGGACATAACAACATGAATTTTATTTTAAAAATTAGTCATATGAAATTTTTTTACATTTCATAGTGATATGAAACCTCATGATACAAAAAGGCAAGTGACAATTCAACAAAAATAAAATGGTATGGAAGCATGATTAAATCAATTACCTAACATTCATATTTTGAGAAGAAACCCAACAAATAGATGGGCGCACCAAAAATTTACACATGTGCGTCCATTAGCTTGGGGCAATAATAATACAAAGGAACTTGATGTGTCATTCCCAATGCCATTTGGAGCCTCAAAAGGTCAAAAGCCTTCCCTTTTTATCTTGGTTTTTTCTTTTCTATAAATATTTAATAATGTTATAAAGGATGCAAATATTTCCCATCTTAAGTCAAACTAATAACAATAGCCCTAGCTACTTGATTGACTTATTACAAGCTATCGATTATTGAAATGAAGAGTTTTTGACATCTAGTTTGTGCTAACTTGAAGTCTTTTAAATTTTTCCTTGTTTATCATATCTTTCTACATTTTTCGAATCTAACATGTTTATAAACAAAGTTTGTAAGGTTTTGATAACTTGGTTTTTTTGGTTCATTATAACCTTGAATATCTATCCTACATAAGAAAAGGGAGGATGGTACACATGGTGTTTTGTTGAAAGATATTTACACTTATGCTTATGAATTGTAAGGATCTTACACTTATTTATATTTCTCTATTCATTGTTTCAAAATCTATGTATAGAAAAAGGGTCTAGCTTTAGACCCTCTTTTTATGGAAAGAATTGTTATACTTTTTTGTTATCTATTTAAGTTTTTTTTTTTTTTTTTGGGGGTTTTTAAAGTGATGTTATATAAAACTCTCTCAATAAAAAGAAAAATTCAACACCATTTATATCGTCACATTTTTAAAAAAAAAAAAAAAGAGAAAAAAAAAAAATTTTTTTTTAAAATTAT
>Ga0116231_10012788_pt1 | contig 12129 bp, 8 predicted proteins | sample S1TSphgellanicum_2_FD_89695 | JGI IMG/M metagenome (GOLD analysis project Ga0116231, IMG submission 89695) | Host-associated microbial communities from peat moss isolated from Minnesota, USA - S1T2_Fd - Sphagnum magellanicum MG | ecosystem: Host-associated > Plants > Peat moss > Unclassified... | reverse complement strand
TATGCGCCTGATCGTGCGCCCAAACCCTGATTTCAGGGGCGCGTGCTGCGCGATCCAGGAAAATGAAACCGACGTCGGCCGTCGCTTTTCCAATCTAAGGCCGAAACGTTATCCATCTCCCCCCTGGCGAACGAACGTCCGTCCGAATGGACGCCGCGCCGCGGTAGTCGGTTAGCCTTCTGAGCCCGCTGGGCTCAAATGCTCGACAATCTGAGTGGAGACAGTTCTTGATTTAGCGAGTCGCGGCGGATTCTCCAAGGGCTTTCTTTGACCCCGCGATAACCCGGTCGCGATTGGCCAAATCCTTGATGGTCTCGACCTCGTCGGCGCCGGCGTCTCGGAACAGGGCTTCAACCGCGACCGACTGGTCATAACCGATCTCAACCAGGAACCGTCCGCCCGGTTTCAACACGCGCAGAATCTCCGGCGCCAGCCGGCGATAGGCGTCCAGCCCATCCGGGCCGCCGTCCAAAGCCAGTCGGGGTTCGTGGTCGCGCACCTCGGGATCGAGGCCTGCAATCACGTCTGTAGCGATATAAGGCGGATTGGACACGACGAGGTCGAAGCTCTCCCCATCCAAGCCCGCCGTCCAGTCGCCGCGCAGGAGCGCCAGGCGGTCGTTAAGATCGAGATTGGCGGCGTTTTCCCGCGCCACCGCCAGGGCGTCTTCCGACACATCGACGCCAAGCCCCTTGGCCGCCGGCCGCTCAGCCAGGATCGCCAGCACAATGGCCCCCGATCCGACGCCGAGATCCAGCACCGAAAAGGCCTCAGGCTCGGAAAACATGCGCAAGGCATGATCGACGATCACCTCGGTCTCAGGGCGCGGCGTCAGGACGTGGGAGGTGACCGACAACATGATCTTCCAGAAGCCCTTACGGCCGACGATATGGCTCACGGGCTCGCGCCGCGCGCGCCGGGCCACAAACGCGTCCATCGTCTCCGCCTGATCGGGCGTCAGGGTGCGATAGGGGTCGGTAATCAGGTCCGTCCGGCTGACGTCCGCCGCCGCTTCCAACAGCAGGCGGGAGTCGATCGCCGGGCTATCGACGCCGGCGTCCTTCAGTCGCTGACGAGCGCTGGTCCAGGCTTGAACGAGGGTAGATGTCACAAGGGCGATTTTGGGGATCCCTGAACGATCCTGCAAGGGGCGTTGCGATAAAGTGGGAACCGCCGTTACGGCCAAACGCTCTTCAAATCAAAATACGACACAGCTTCTCGAATTTACGCCCCGCCCCAAGAGCAGATATGGCGGCTTTATGCGCAACCGCGCTAGAACGCCGCCGACTTTTGGGATCATTCTCAAGGATAATTAAGATGTGCGCTTTGGACGCCGCCGCGGACTCATCCGAGGGCGAAGATGTGTCTCGAAGACTTATAAACCTGTCGCGGGCCGCTAGCGACGATCTTGTCAGCGTTGCGGGTCCTTGCGCCCTCGATCTGTTATCCCTCCTTTGCCGCGACAATTTCGAGCGGGTCCAGTGCGCCCGCCAAGCCACCTGCGGCGCGGCGGACGGCGCCAGCGACGTCCTGATCCTGGTCGGTCGCGTCAGCGCCTCGGCCCTGCCGGAGCAGCTTCAGCGCACGATGCGTCTGTTGCGCGACGGCGGTGTGCTGGCCGTCCAGCTCGGCGACCTCGACGACGACATCGCGCTCCAGCGCTGGCTCGAAAACCACGGCTTCGAGGTCGCCTCGACCGTATTCGACCTCAGCCACGACGTCCTGGTCGCCCATACCGTCGACCGGCGGCCGGCGTTGCGGGCGGCGGCGTAGGGGTCGGCGGCGAGTGTAAAGGCTCACGACCCTATCTTCAGTAAGGGCGTCGGGCCTTCGTCGCCGATTTCGCCCAGTTGATGGACGGGCGCTGGCCGCCAGCCTCGCCTACCCAGGCCAAGACCGCAGATGCCGAGTTGAACGTGGCGTACGGGAAGGCGATGGCCTTCCTGGCCTCGACAGACAATCTGTCCACCGAGAAGCCCGACAACGCCCGCAGGTGCGAGCGCGCCTGGATCCGCTATCGCGACGCCTTCCTGGCTTTCGCCCGTGCCGGCCACCGCGCCCCAAGCCATCGCCGCCCGCCTCACCCAAGAGCGTGTCAAGGATCTGAAAGACCTCGCGAATTAGGGCCACAGCCCCCCTCCCCTCAATCCTGCAAAAACCGATACCCCACCCCCGGCTCCGTCACGATAAACTTCGGCGCGGCGGGGTCGGCCTCCAGCTTTTGGCGCAGGTGGCCGATGAAGACGCGCAGGTATTGCACCTCTTCCGCCTGGGCTTCGCCCCAGACGGCGCGCAGCAGCTGGCCGTGGGTCATCACCTTGCCCGCGCCCATCACCAGTTGGGCCAGGAGATCGTATTCCCTGGGCGACAGGCGCACAGGGGCGGAGTCGCGGGTGACGATGCGTTTGACCAGGTCGATCTCGATGCCGCCGGCGCGCACCACCGGAGCGGCGCCGGCCTGAATCACGCGGTTGCGCAACGCCACCCGCAAGCGCGCCAGGAGTTCGCCGATGCCGAAAGGCTTTTCCACATAGTCGTCGGCGCCGCGGTCCAGCGCCTGGATCTTCTCGGTCTCACGCTCGCGAGCGGACAGGATCAGGATGGGACCCTGATACAGCCGGCGCGCCTCCTCCAGCACCGACTGGCCGTCGCGGTCGGGTAGGCCAAGGTCGAGGATTACGGCTTCCGGCGGCCGCATGGCCAGCGCCGCCAGCCCCTCCGCGCCCGTATAGGCGGAGACGGTCTCGAACCCATTGGCCTCCAGCGCCGGCGCGAGGAAGCGATGGATCTGGTGTTCGTCGTCGATAATCAGGATGCGGGGCTTGTGGGCGGACATTGTGCGTCACAGAAGCTGATGGTGGGTCGGCGTTTCTTTGCGCAGGCTGATCAGCACGCGCGTGCCGCGATAGCCCTGCGCGGCGTCGCCGTGGATCGGGCTGGCGGCGGCGATCCGGCCGCCCATGGCCTCGACGAAACCTTTGGAGATCGAGAGGCCTAACCCCACGCCCTTGCCCCGGTCGCTCGGCTGCTGCAGGCGGCGGAACTTGTCGAACACGCGCTCCAATTCGGCGGTGGGAATGCCCTGGCCATCGTCTTCGATGCTGATCACCACATTGCTGCGGTCCTCATAGGCGGCGACCTCGATATCGGTGGCGTCGGGGCTATAGGCGATGGCGTTGTCCAAGATATTGACCACCGCCTGCTCCAGAAGTCCGGTGTCGATCTTCACCAGCGACAGCTCGGCCGGGAAGTCCCGCACCAGCTTGCGGGCGCCCAGCCGTCGCTCAACCCGCTCGATCGCCGCCACCAGCACGTCGCGCACGTCGGTCCAGTCCATGCGGGGGTTCAGCGCGCCGCCTTCCAGCCGCGTCATATCCAACAGATCGCCGACATAGCGGTTCAGGCGATGGGCCTCCTCGCCGATGCTGACCAAGAGATCGCGCGCAACTTCCGGCCGGAGCGTCCCGCCATAGTCGAGTAAGGTGGTCGCCGCGCCCAGCACCGTCGAGAGCGGGGTCCGAAGGTCGTGACTGATCGAGTTCAGGAGGGCGGCGCGAAGCTGGTCGGATCGGCGGAAGGTCTCGGCCTGAACGGTGGCGGCGGCCAGTTCTGCGCGTTCCAAGGCGACCGCCCCCTGGTCGAGCAGGGCCAGCAGCACCCGGTCCTCGCCGGCGGCGGCATGGGCGCCCAGGTTGGCGCTTTGGGCCGAGACGCCGGCCACGCCGGAGCGGGCGCGCAGGCCCTGCAGCGGCCAGAAGGTCCAGTCGATCTGGGGCAAGGTTCCGGTGCCGGCGCCGGCGGGCTCGCCCTTCTCCCACGCCCAGCGCGCAGCCGTCATGGCGGAGGCCTCAAGCGCCACGAGGTCGGGCGAGCCCGCCGCCACCTTGATCTCGCCCTCTTCGGGCAGGAGCACGATAGCCGCGCCGCCAGCCGCCGCCGCGACCTGTTCGGCAACCGCCTGAGCCGCCTCGTTCCGCGTCGAGACCGCCGATAGCCGCCGGCTGGCGGCCAGGAGGGAGGCGAAGACGGCGGCGCGCCGCGCGGTATAGCGGCTCTGGTCCCGAACGCGACCTGTGAGCAGGCCGGTGGTGACGGCCACGGCGAAGAAGACGCCAAAGGTGATCAGATCGGACAGGTGGCCGATCGAAAAACTCATCCTGGGTTCGATGAAGAAGAAGTTGTAGCTAAGCGCCGCGGCGGTCGCCGCCGCCAGGGCAGGTCCAAAGCCGAACGCCGCGCCGGTCAGAAGCACGCTGGCCAGGAAGATCATCGCCAGATTGGGGTTGGTCATGTAGCGGTCGGCGACCGTGGCGATCACGCCGGCGGTCGCCACCAGACCGCCGGCCGCAGCGTACCCCCGCCAGTCGATGCGCCTGGCCCCAAATGAGGCCGCGGCCTTGGGCTTGGGCGCGCCGGCGTCGCCGGCCGCGTCGGTGATGATATGCAGCGCCGCCCCGTGGGTGTGCTCCAGAAGCGCGTGAGGCAGCGAGCGGCCGATCAAGGCCCGCGCTCGGTCCGGCTTGCTGCGGCCGATCACGATCTGGGTAATGTTGTTACGCGATGCGTATTGCAGCACCGTCTCCAAGAGATCGTCGCCCGTGACGGTCACGACGCTGCCGCCAAGCTGCCCCGCCAGCTTTAGCGCCGCCGCCGTGTGCAGGGCCGCGCCGGGCCGCGGCGGCCGGTTGGGCCGCTCCACATGCAACACGGTCCAGGGCGCCTCCATCATCAGGTCCGACAGCCGGCGTCCCGCCCGAACCAGGGAGTCGCCGAACGGCTCGCCGCCGACCAGCACCAGGATGCGCTCGCCCGCGGCCCATGGCCCCTCGATACCCTGGCGACGCATCTGGCTGACCAGCTTGTCGTCCACGGTCTGGGCGGCGCGGCGCAGCGCCATTTCCCGGAGCGCCGTCAGGTTCTCGGCCTTGAAAAAGCGGTCCGAGGCCAAGCGGGCTGTTTCCGGCACATAGACCTTGCCAGCCGCCATACGCTCGCGCAGCTCATCGGGCGTCAGATCGATCATCTCGATCTCGTCGGCGTTCGACAGCGCCGAGTCCGGCACGGTCTCGCGCACCCGCACACCGGTGATGCGCCACACCACGTCCACCAGACTCTCCAGGTGCTGGACGTTCAGCGTGGTCCAGACATCGATCCCGGCCGCCAGCAACTCCTCCACATCCTGCCAGCGCTTGGGGTGGCGCGAGCCCGGCGCGTTGGAATGGGCGTATTCATCGACCAGGAGCAGGCTTGGCCGGCGCGTCAGGGCGGCGTCGAGATCGAACTCCAGCAGGGTTCGGGCGCGATAGTCGAACGGCCGGCGCGGCAGAATCTCCAAGTTTTCGCAGAGCGCCTCGGTCTCTTTGCGGCCATGGGTTTCGACCACGCCGACAACGACATCGAGCCCTTCGGCCTTTCGCCGCCGGGCGGCGCTCAGCATGGCGAAGGTCTTGCCGACGCCCGGGGCCATGCCGAGGAACACCCGCAGCTCGCCGCGCTCGGCCCGCTTCGCCTCGGCCAACAAGGCGTCGGGATCGGGGCGACGAGGTTCGTTGACGCCCTTGCGGTCAGGCGCTTTGCGTTCGGGGAGCTTACCTTCCGGCGTCATCGCCGATTATGTGCGGGGACGAGCGCCGGCTGGATAGAGGGAATCGAGGTCCCGATTGACGGCCAGCACGTTTATGTGGGGCTGGCCTATGAAACCGAGCGCCGGCCCCTCGATATGCCGCACCATCAGGGCGTCGATCTGGTCGAGCGCCACACCGCGCGCGGCCGCGATGCGGGGGGCCTGGAGGGCGGCGTCCTGAGGCGAAACGTCGGGATCCAGGCCGGAGCCCGATTGGGTCACGGCGTCGGCCGGAATCAGGCCTGCGGTGGGGTTGTCCTTTCGAAACGCCGCGGCGTCGGCGGCGACGCGGTCGATCAGCTTTTGGTCCATCGGGCCGAGGTTGGAGCCCGACGAGTTGGAGGCGTCATAGCCGTTCCCGGCCGAGGAGCCGCGGGGGTGCAGATAGCCTGGCTTAGCGAAGCCCTGGGCGATCAGGGCGGAGCCGACGACGGTCCCTTGCGCGGTCCGGATCAAGCTGCCGCCCGCTTGTACGGGCAGGGCTAGATGCGCGATGCCGGTGATCGCCAGGGGATAGGCGAGGCCGGTCAGGAGCGTGAAGAAGGCGATCATCACGACCGCGGGACGAAGGCTGGACAGCATGGGGTCAGGCTCCGGGGAGGATCGCGTTGCGGGTACCTATACATCCGCTCATCCCGGCGAAGGCCGGGATCAAAGGGCGCCATCGCGGAAAGGCTGGCTTTCTACGATCTGGGTCCCGGCCTTCGCCGGGATGAGCGGGAGAGAGTGATGTGCGGATCATGCCAGATGCACCGCAGATACGATCATATCGATAATCTTGATGCCGACGAACGGCGCCACCAGCCCCCCTAGGCCATAGACCAGGAGGTTGCGGCTGAGCAGCTTCTGGGCGCCGATCGCCCGGTACTTCACGCCCTTCAGCGCCAAGGGGATCAGGGCGATGATGATCAGGGCGTTGAAGATCACCGCGGACAGGATGGCGCTCTGGGGGCTCGACAGGCCCATGACGTTCAGGCTGCGCAAGGCCGGCAGAGCGACCACAAATAAGGCCGGGATGATCGCGAAGTACTTGGCCACGTCGTTGGCGATGGAGAAGGTCGTCAGCGCGCCGCGGGTGATCAGCATCTGTTTGCCGACCTCGACGATCTCGATCACCTTGGTCGGGTCGCTGTCCAGATCGACCATGTTGCCGGCCTCGCGCGCGGCCTGCGTGCCGGTCTGCATGGCCACGCCCACGTCGGCTTGAGCGAGCGCCGGGGCGTCGTTGGCGCCGTCGCCGCACATGGCGACCAGTCGACCCTTGGCCTGCTCCTCGCGGATCATGCGCAGCTTATCCTCCGGCGTCGCTTCGGCCAGGAAGTCGTCCACGCCGGCTTCGGAAGCGATGGAGGCGGCGGTGACGGGATTGTCGCCGGTGATCATCACGGTGCGCACGCCCATGCGGCGCAGATCGGCGAACCGCTCCTTCACGCCAGGCTTGACCACGTCCTTCAGGTGGATGACGCCCACAAGCATGTCGCCCTCGGCGATGGCCAGCGGCGTGCCTCCTGAGCGAGCGATGCGGTCCACGGCGGCCTCCAACTCCTTAGAGATCTGCGCGCGATCGATGTTCAGATAGCGGAGCACCGCATCCACCGCGCCCTTGCGCCAAGTGAGGCCAGAGGTTTCCAGCCCCGACAGGCGGGTGACGGCGGTGAAGGGGATGGGGACGGCGCCGGACGGGGCCTCGCCGGTCACGCCATGCTCATGCGCCAGCTCGACGATGGAGCGGCCTTCCGGCGTTTCGTCGGCGAGCGACGCCATCAAAGCGGCGCGCATGGCGGCGGCTTGAGGCACGCCAGGCGCGGGGATGACCTCGGTCGCCATGCGGTTGCCGTAGGTGATGGTGCCCGTCTTATCGAGCAGCAGGGTATCCACATCGCCCGCCGCCTCGACCGCGCGACCCGAGGTGGCCAGCACGTTGAACTTCAACAGCCGATCCATGCCGGCGATGCCGATGGCGGACAAGAGGCCGCCGATGGTCGTAGGGATAAGGCAGACGAACAGGGCGCCCAGCACCATGGGATCGAGCTTGACGCCCGAGTATTCGCCCTGCCCGACCAAGGTCGCCACAGCGATCAAAAACACCAGCGTCAGGCCGGCCAGAAGCACGGCCAGCGCGATCTCGTTGGGCGTCTTGCGGCGGTCTGCGCCTTCGACCATGGCGATCATCCGGTCCAGGAAGCTGGAGCCGGCGCCGGCCGTCACCCGCACCTTGATCCAGTCCGACACCACGGTGGTGCCGCCGGTAACCGCGGATCGGTCGCCGCCGCTTTCCCGGATCACCGGGGCGCTTTCGCCGGTGATGGCGGCCTCGTTGACGCTGGCCATGCCCTCGACGATTTCGCCGTCGGCCGGGATGACGTCGCCGGCCTCGACCAGCACGATCTGACCGGGCGCCAGCGAGCTGGCGGCCGTGGGCACGGTCGTCCCCGTTTCGGGATCGACGATCAGCTTGGCCTTGGTATCGACGCGGGCGGCCCGCAAACTGTCGGCCGCCGCCTTGCCGCGGCCCTCGGCCACGCTCTCGGCGAAGTTGGCGAACAGCACCGTCGCCCAGAGCCAAATGGCGATCTGGGCCGGGAACAGCACGGACTGATGGGTGAAGATGGCGGCGACGGTGGAGACGGTCGCGAGCGCGGCCACCACCTCGGTCGCCAGGATGACGGGGTTGCCGGTCAGCTTGCGCGGATCGAGCTTCACGAGCGCGTCGCGCCCGGCCCGGCTCAGCATCGCCGATGGCCTGACGGAGGATCGCGATCCGGTGGGAGAGGTAGCTGGCGCCATGGGCTTGTCTCGATCTCTCAACAGATCAATGGAGGTGGGCGAGCGCGTGCAGCATCTGGAAGTGCTCCACGATCGGACCCAGCGCCAAGGCCGGGAAGAACTGGAGCCCGCCCAGGATCACGATCACGCCGATCAGCAGGCCCATGAACTGCAGGGTGTCGGCGGGAAGCGTGCCAGCGGTCGGCTGGAGCTTGGGCTTGGCGACGAGCGATCCGGCGACGGCCAGGACGGGAATGGCGTAGCCATAGCGGCCGCACATCATGGCGATACCCAGCGTGGAGTCCCACCAATCGCTGGCGGCGTTCAGACCTGCGAAGGCGGAGCCGTTATTACCGGTTGCGGAGGTGTAGGCGTACAACATCTCCGAGAAGCCATGCGCGCCCGTCGTCGAGAGGCCCTTCAGCGCAACCGGCAGGACGGCGGCGACGCCGGCGAAGCCCAGGATCGCAAGCGTCATGATGAGGGCGCTGAGCATCACATATTTGATCTCGCGCGCCTCGACCTTCTTGCCGAGGTATTCCGGCGTGCGCCCGACCATGAGCCCGGCCACGAACACGGCGAGCAGCGCCATGTGGATCATGCCATACAGACCGGAGCCCACACCGCCCGGCGCCAGTTCGCCAAGCTGGATCAGGAACATGGCCGTCCCGCCGCCAAGCGGCGTGAAGCTTTCATGCATACCGTTGACCGCGCCGTCCGAAATGCCGGTGGTGACGGCGCCGAAGAGGGCCGTGGACGCGGCCCCGAACCGAACCTCCTTGCCCTCCATATTGGGCGTCGCGGCGACATGGGCGGCGACGAGCGCCGGCGTGGGTTGGGTTTCGGCGGCGTAGATCGAGGCCGCGCCGGCGCCCACGACGATCACCATGGCCGCCAACAGCACCCAGGCCTCCTTGCGCGCCATGACATGGCGACCGAAGGCGACCACGCAGGCGAAGGGCAGCGCCAGCATGGCGACGATCTCGATCAGATTGGTCCAAGAGCTCGGGTTTTCGAACGGGTGGGCGGAGTTGGCGTTGAAGAAGCCGCCGCCATTCGTGCCGATCTGCTTGATCGCCTCCTGGCTGGCGACGGGGCCGAGCGCGATGGTCTGTTTGGCGCCCTCAAGCGTCGTGGCGTCCACATGGGCGGCCAGCGTCTGAGGCACGCCGAGCGCCACCAGCAACAGGGCGACGACAATCGACAAGGGCAAGAGGATGTAGAGCGTGACGCGTGTCAGATCGGCCCAGAAGTTGCCGAGGGTCTCGCCCCGGTTCGCGGAAAAGGCCCGCGCCAAGGCCGCCGCCACCGCAATGCCTGAGGCGGCGGAGGCGAAGTTCTGAACCGTGAGCCCCACCATCTGAGACAGGTTCGATAAGGTCGTCTCCCCCGCATAAGACTGCCAGTTGGTGTTGGAGACAAAGCTGATGGCCGTATTGAACGCCAGATGCGGCGCCATGCCGGGGAAATGCAGCGGGTTGAGCGGCAGCACACCCTGGATGCGCAGAATTATGTAGAGCAGGACGAAGCCCGCCGCGTTGAAGGCGAGGAAGGCCAGGGCGTAGGCCAGCCAACCCTGCCCCTTGGCCGGATCGATCCCGGCGGCCCCGTAAACGATGCGCTCGACGGGCTTGAGCACCGGGTCGAGCCAGGTCGACGCCCCGTCCCACACCCGCGCCATATAGACGCCGAGCGGCCACCCCACGGCCACAGCCAGCGCGATGGAGATGGCGATCTCCGCCCACCCTTGCCAAGTCATGCTGTTATGTCCGTTTTAGAACTTGTCGGGGCGCGTGAGGGCGGCGACCATATAGATGGCCACGCCCAAGGCGGCGACGGCGTAGAGGAGCGCGACCACGGTCAGAGGCCCCTCAACAACCAGGCATAGGCGGCGAACGCGGTGAACAAGACCGCGCCCAAGGCCAAGTAGATCAGATCGCCCATAAGGTGCGCTCCCTCAATCGAGGGCTTATCGCGCCGATGGCCGTGAAGGATCGATACGAGTTATGAGGATGGGGCATAAAGGGCGCATAAAGGTCATCATCGATCCTCACGCCCCCGCATCCCTTTCCTCCCCATGCTTCCAGCATGGGTGGCGCAGAGCACCGGAGGGGCCGCGCGGAGCGCGGAAGACGCCGCGCCACCGCTAACCTGGACACGACACCGCCGCCCCGTTCCGCCCGGCCTAATGGCCGCGCGGCCCCCTCCCGCCCATTCGGGCGTACTCCCCCATTTCAAGAAGAAATGGGGGACAAGACGACTCCTGCGCCAATACCCCCTCAACACTCCACCCGGTTCACCGCCAGCCCAACGGCCAGCCCCCCGAGCGACGTCTCCTTATAGATGTGGCTCATGTCGTCGCCGGTGCGTTTCATGGTGGCGATCACCTTGTCCAGGCTCACCGAGTGCTGGCCGTCGCCGAGCAGCGCGAGCCGGGCCGCGTCGATGGCTTTGATGGCGCCCATGGCGTTGCGCTCGATGCAGGGGATCTGCACCAAGCCGCCGATGGGATCGCAGGTGAGGCCGAGGTTGTGCTCCATGCCGATTTCCGCGGCGTTCTCAATTTGCGCGTTGGTCCCGCCCAGCGCCGCCGCCAGGCCCGCTGCGGCCATGGAGCAGGCGACGCCGACCTCGCCCTGGCAGCCGACCTCCGCGCCCGAGATTGAGGCGTTGCGCTTGTAGAGCGCCCCGATGGCGCCGGCGGTCAGGAGGAAAGTGCGCCGGCCCTCGGGCGTTCCGTGGTGGCAGCGGTCGTAGTAACGCAGCACGGCCGGCAGCAGGCCGGCGGCGCCGTTGGTGGGGGCGGTGACGACTCGGCCGCCCGCCGCATTCTCTTCGTTCACGGCCAGCGCCCAGAGATTGACCCAGTCCATGGCGGCTAAAGGATCGGCGATCTGGCGCTCGACCTTGGCCAGGATCGCGCCCTGAAGCTGGCGGGCGCGGCGCTTGACGTTCAAGCCGCCGGGCAGCACGCCCTCCATCCGCATCCCGCGGTCGATGCAGGCCTCCATAGCGGCGAAGATGTCGTCGAGCCCGCGATCGACCTCGGCCGGCGGGCGGTGGACGGCCTCGTTGGCGGCCATGAGCGCGGCAATGGACAAGCCCGCCGCTTCGGCCTTCTCCAAAAGGTCGGCGCCGGACTCGAAGGGATAGGGCAGCTCTGGGCCAGGTTCGTCACGATGATTGCGCGCCATCTCGTCCTCGTCGCGCACGAAACCACCGCCGACGGAGAACCAGACCCGGGCCGCCAGCTCCGATCCGGCGGCGTCATAGGCGGTGAAGCCCAGGGCATTGGGATGAGCCGGCAGGCGCTCGCGCCCCGCCCAGTCGATGTCGCGCGCCTCGTCGAAGGCGATCTCGCGTCCGCCCGCCAGGACAAGCTCTCCGCTCGCCCGCATCCGCGCCAGGGCCGCCTCGCCGGCGTCGGGATCGAGCGTGGCCGGCTCATGGCCCATCAGCCCCAGCATCACGGCCGTATCTGTGGCGTGGCCGCGCCCGGTCAGGGCCAGGGAGGCATAGAGTTTGACGCTTACCCGCGCGGTGCGCTCAAGCGCGCCGTCCCGCGCCAGGCCGGCGACAAACCGCGCCGCCGCTGTCATCGGCCCCATGGTGTGGGACGACGACGGCCCCACGCCCAGCTTGAACAGCTCGAATACCGATACCGTCACGAGAGGGGCTCGTTTTCGTTTCGGCTCCTAGGATCTCCACAGGCGCAATTCGGCGATACTCTCCCTTCCCCC
>Ga0116231_10012787_pt1 | contig 12129 bp, 13 predicted proteins | sample S1TSphgellanicum_2_FD_89695 | JGI IMG/M metagenome (GOLD analysis project Ga0116231, IMG submission 89695) | Host-associated microbial communities from peat moss isolated from Minnesota, USA - S1T2_Fd - Sphagnum magellanicum MG | ecosystem: Host-associated > Plants > Peat moss > Unclassified... | reverse complement strand
CCGCCTCCAGCATGTCCTGGCCCAGCACCGTCGCCGGGGTGGGGGTGGCCGGCGCCACCAGAATGTCCCACGCGCCGAACACCGCGCGCAGTTCCTGCTGGAACATCCGCCGCACGCGCTGGGCGTGCAGCACCCATTGCGCCGGGATCAGCGCGCCGGCGAGCAGGCGGTCCCGGGTCAATGGCTCGAAATCGTCGGCAAGCGCGCGCAGATCGGGCAGGCGCATTTGCGCGCCCTCCGAGGCGGTGATCAGGAACGCCGCCGCCCGCGCCGCCGCCGCGTGCTCCAGCACGATTTCGCCGGAAACCCCCAGCGCGGAGGCCACGCGGGAGGTCGCCTCCTGCACTTCCGGCAAGCCATGCCGGGCGAAATGGCCCGCGAGCCGCGCGACGCGCAGCCCGGCGATGCCCTCATGCAGACTGGCCGAGACGGGCTCGACAGGTCGCGCCCCTTGGGCGGGATCCTCCGGATCGTGCCCCTGCATCGCGTCATAGGCGGCGGCGAGGTCGGCGGTGCCGCGGGCGAACGGGCCGACATGGTCCAGGCTCGGCACGAACAGCGTCGAGCCGGCGCGCGAGAGGCGCCCGTAGGTCGGCTTAATGCCGAAGATGCCGTTGAGCGACGCGGGCACGCGGATGGAGCCGTTGGTGTCGGTGCCCAGCGAAATCGGCACCAGCCCGCCGCCCACCGCCGCGCCGGATCCGCCGGAGGAGCCGCCGGCGGTGCGGGTGACGTCGTGCGGATTATGCGTGGGGCCGTAATGGCTGTTTTCGGTGGTGAAGCCGTAGGCGTATTCGTCCATGTTGAGGCAACCAACACACACCGCGCCGGCCGCCTCCAGCCGCGCCACGGTGGCGGCGTCCCGCGTCGCGGGGGCGCGCCGCCGCTCGATGATGCTGCCCGACAGCGTGGTGACGCCCGCCACGTCGAACAGGTTCTTTGCCGCGAAGGGCACGCCCGCCAAGGGCCCGGGGTCCTCGCCGCGCGCCACCGCCGCGTCGATGGTGGCCGCTCGCGCCCGCGCGCGTTCGGTGGTGACTGCGGTGAACGCATTGAGCCGCGGATTGTGCCGCTCGATCCGCGCGCAGGCCGCGCGAACCGTTTCCGCCGCAGTGAGACGGCCGCTCCGTACCTCGTCCGCGATGGCGAGCGCGGACAATTCGTGCAGCTCCTGAAGGTCCACGCTCATGGCGCGAAGATCGGCGCGGGCTCCAGATCGGCTTGCGGCGTCACGGCCAGGGCCGGCGCGCCGATCCGCGCGACCAGGCGGAGGGCCTCGGCGACCTCGCGCTGGCGGTCGGCGTCGAACACCAGACCCACCGCGGGGGCAACCGCGGCCACATAGGCGTCCGCGTCGAAATGCGTCGTGTCGATCATGCATACCTCGTGGCGACGGGTCCTCTGACCCGTCGCCACGCTGCGAAGCAAGGCATGTTCCAGACTGGCCGTTATGCGCCGTGCGGTGTCATGTCCTCCGTGTCCGCAACCTCTGGCCCGATTGCGATGGCAGGGCGCAAAGGCATCGCCAGACTGCCGGCGGCGGCGAGGGCGAGGCGGCGCGCGAGGGATGGCGGTCCGAACGGCGGGAAGTCGCGCGCGCGCTCCCCCGTCGCATGCGGCAAGCCCGCGCCGGCCGAGGCGTCGAGCGCCTCGTCCCAGGCGCAGGAACAGCCACGGCCCGACGCTTTGGCGCGGCCCAGCGCCATGCCGGCCTGGCCCACGAGGTGAGCTGGCACCATGATTTCGGCGGGAATGACCGTGCTGTGACCCACGCTCACGGTGACCTTCCCCGACATGGCCGCCGGATGCGCCATGCCCAGCGTTTCGATCGCCGCGCAGATGCGCTCGCCGAGATAATGGGCCGCCACACGGTCGGTATCGGGGAGCACGATGGCGAATTCCTCCACGCCATAGCGGGCGGCGAAGTCGGTCGGCCGCCGCAGCGTGAGTTGCAGCGCGTCCGCCACGCGGCGCAGGCACTCGTCCCCCTCAGCGGCCCCGCAGACCTCGTTGAGCTTGCCGAGTTGGTCCACCTGCACGAGCATGACGGTCAGCGGCCGGTGTTCGCGGATCGCCCGGCCCCATTCGCGCCGCAGCGCCGCGTCGAAGCCGCCGCGGTTGCTGAGCTTGGTGAGCGTGTCGGTGGAGGCGAGCGAGGCGAGTTTGCGATTCATCTGGGCGAGCTGCGCGTTCCTCGTCTCCACCGCCGCGGTGGCGTTCAGCAGGCCGGTCGTCTGCCGATGCAGCCGCCCGATCCGCATGGACGAGACGATGATCTGACCGATCGTCAGCACGCCGAAGCACGCATAGATCGGGTCCATCATGGACAGGCAGGCAAGGGCGAGCGGCACCAGCATGAGCAGAACCTGGCCGATGGCCGCGCGCGGCTCGGCGCTGTCGCGCGATACGGCATCGCACAGACGGTTGCTCAGCGCGGCGGCGACAATCAGATGCACCACCGGGTCGGGGGTCAGCGGGATCAGCGCGCTCAGGCCGCCCCACAGCGCGCTCTCGATCCAGGTGCCGACGATGAAGCGCCAGGCCCAGGTCTGGCTGCCTTTGCGGTCGGGCGCGGCGCGGTAGGAGGCAAACAGCCGTGCCCTGGCACTTATCGTCAGCATGATTGCCCCTGCCCAGGGCAGGGCCCAGTCCATGCCGGTACGGCACCAGAGCATCAGACCCACCAGCAGCACTTCGCCGATCGGGCGCAACAAGGTGCAACCGGATGCGTAGAGATCGTCGAGCAGCTTCCAGTGAACGCTCGCCGACATGCGATCCCGCATCAGTTCCAGGCTGCGCGCCTCGAACCCGTCGAGATGTTCCGCCGCCACACTCGGGGTCATGCCTCACTCCTCCGTTACGGGCGCGGATTGCGGGGCTGCCCCATCGCTCGACACGGGATGCAGCCGGCCCGGACCTGTCCGGGCATAGCGCCGTGAGACATGTCTCGCACCAAGAGATGATGAATTGGTAAATACCGCCCGCTGGCGACCGGCCGCGCCGCGTTGACGGCAGGATCACCCGGTTTATGCGACAGCGTCCGACTGTTCACATTTCCTTCCGACGAAACAACGGGAGAATAATGATTTTTCAAGTAACGGATAGGTAAATCAATGTTTTAGAAGAATACAATTATTCATCTTCATGTATTGAAATACCATTGAGCCATTTGCGGAACCGTCGGAGACTGCGTTGCGGCAGTTGATGAGCATCTGGACCAATATCCTGCTTCGCGTCGGTGTTCTGGAACTGACCATCGCCCAATAGAGATGATTGAAACAAACCAGGGAAATGGAGTAATCGACATGAAGGTCATTCGTAACCTCAAGACTTTGCGTCGTGATCGCCGTGGCGTCACGGCGCTCGAATACGGGCTGATCGCGGCGCTGATCGCCGTCATCATCATCGGCAGCGTCTCGGCCGTCGGCGCGAGCATGGCGACAGAGTTCACCACGGTCTCCAGCGCGGTCCAGGCGGCGGAACAGTGACGCTTCGCATTGAAGTCGTGGCGGACCGGCTCGCTTGACGGAACGGTCAGCGCGTCGTCGGTGAAATGGGTGTCACCGGCAGCAGGCCGAGCCGCCGCGCCAGGAGATAGAGGCGGCTGCCCTGCGTGCTGATGCCGATCATCGCGATCAGGCTGACCGTTCCGATGACCGGTCGAATTTGCAATGTTTGCTCGATCGGCAGGATTTCGCCGAGCCACAGATACACGATTGCCTTGACCACGAAATACGCGGCCCACATCAGCGTCATCAGCTGAAAGAAGCGCGCGATGTCGGGCCGGTTCGCGAAAGCCGCGCCGTCGCGCTGCTCGACGAGTTCCTGAAGCATGGACTTGCCGCGCGCTCCGGCGGCGAACATCGCGCCGATGGCGAGGCTGCTGATCACCGCTTCATATTTGATCATGAACGGGGTCGCCGAAAACAGATCAATCGCCCCGAAACCGACCGCCATCGCGCTCGACAGGACATAGATACGCGGAAAGCCGAGGCCATGGCGCCGCCGCCGCACCGCGTCGGCGATCACGAACACGATCGTCCCCGCAATCGCGGCCTTCAGACCGATCGTATAGAGCAGCAGATAGAAGACGATGATCCCGCCGAAATCGAAGGCGCTCGCGCGGAGCATCTCCTTCACGCGGGCGATCCAGGGCGCCGCCATCAGTCGGGCAACGCGCAGCCGCCGGCCGCGCGCGGGCGGAACGCGTGGTCGCCGGGAATGGTCGCGAGCGTGCGGTAATAGTCCCACGGATAGCGGGACTCGGCGGGGGTCTTGACCTGCATGAGGAACATGTCGTGGATCATGCGGCCGTCCCCGCGCAGATGCCCGCCATGGGCGAAGGCGTCGTCCACCGGAAGGGCACGCATCTCGGCGGCCACCGCATCCGGCTCCGTGGTGCCGGCCGCCTTGATCGCCTTGAGGAATTGCAGCACGACCGAATAAGTGCCGGCCTGGCTTTGCGCCGGCATTGCGTGCTGCCGCGCGAAGAAGCGGCGGCTCCAGGCGCGGGAAGCGTCGTCACGGTCCCAGTAGAATCCCTCCGTGACCAGGATGCCCTGCGCCTTGTCGAGCCCGAGCGCATCCACGTCGGTGATGTTGAGCGCCAGCGCGGCCACCCTCATTTGCGCCATAAGGCCGAACTCCGCCGCCTGCTTGATGCTGTTGATCGTGTCGATCCCGCCATTTGCGAGCGCCAGCACGCTCGCGCCGCTCGCCTGTGCCTGCAACAGATAGGAGGAGAAATCGGTTTCGCCGAGCGGCGCCTTCACGCTGCCCGCCACCGTGCCGCCGGAAGCCGTCAGGGCGGCGGTCGCGTCGCGCTGCATGGCCGCGCCGAAGGCGAAGTCCGCCGACAGGAAAAACCATTTCCCGCCGCCCGCGCCGACGATTTCCCGTACGGGAACCGTCGCGTCCGCATAGGTGTCCCAGGTCCAGAGATAGGTGTAAGGGTTGCAGGACGGCCCGGTGATATCGACGGTGCCGGGCCCAGACAGCAGCGCGAACCGCTTCTTCTGCCGCGCGAGATCCTGCACGCCGAGGGCGATGGAGGAGTTCACCACGTCGGCGATGGCCAGCACGCCGCCGTCGTACCACTCGCGCGCGATTTGCAGCCCCAGATCCGTGCGGTTCTTGTGGTCCGCGTCGATGATCTGGATTGGCCGTCCCAGCACCGTGCCGCCGAACTCCTCCGCCGCCATCTTCGCCGCGATCACCGACCCAGGCCCGGACAGGGCGGCGAAATTGCCCGATTCGTCGGTCAGCACGCCGATGGTGATGGGCTCCTGCGCCTGCGCGAGTCCGGAGAGGCACAACAGCCAGGCGACGGTACAGAGGGCCGGGAAAGCGTTACGGCGCATCGAGCGTCAATCCCTGCGGGCGGATCAGGCCGTCGGCCAGCGCGTCGAAGCCGTGCAGCCGCGTGGTGGTCGCGAACAGCCAAGTGTTATGGAACAGAAAAATGTGTGGCCGGTCAGTCAGGTAAAGCGCGGCGGCCTGATGATAGAGCGGCGCGCGGATCGCGGGATCGGTCGCGGCGCGCGCCCGGGCGAGCAACCCGTCAAAGGCGGGGCTGTCGTACCGGCCCCAGTTCTGCGAGCCGTCGGAGGCGAGATACAGCGTCGTGTTGAAATCCGGATCGGCGCGCCCGCTCCAGGTGACGATGGCGGCCTGATAGTCGCCGCGATTCATGGCGTCGATCATCGTGTTCGTCTCCGACGGCAGCAGCTTCAGCTCAATGCCGGCCTCGGCGAGCATGGATTGCATGATCTCGCCGATCTGCGTCTCGCGTGGCGTGTTTACCATGCGCAGCGTGACGACGACATGATCCGCGCCCGCTTCCCTCAGCAGCGCCCGGGCCCGCGCGACATCGCGCCCCGGCGTGGGATGCGCGGTGTCGTAGTAGCGGCTGTCGGGCAGTTCGGTCTGGTTGTCGGGCACGAACAGCCCCTCCAGCGCCACTTGGTTGATGATGCCGCGATCGATGGCCGCCTCGAACGCCGCGCGCACGCGCGGATCGCGCCCGAGCGGGTTGGCGTCGCCCGGCGCGTGGCCGACATTGATCGAGATCGTCTCGTAGCCGAGCGAGGTGTGGCTAAGCACGCGCAGCCGCGGGTCCGCCTTGGCGCGCGCCACGTCCGACGGCGCCATTTCCTCGATCATGTCGAGCTGGCCACCCTGGAGATCGACGAACCGCACCGTGCTGTCGTTGATCGGACGGAAGATGATCCGGTCGAGCGCGATGGCGGCGGCGTTCCAGTAGCCGGGGAAGCGGTCCAGCGTGATGTGGTCCAACTGGGTCCGTTCGACGAAGCGGAACGCCCCGCTGCACACCGGCTTCAGCGCGATGTCCCGCCCGGCGGCAGCAAGGGCCTTGGGGGACAGCATCATGCCGGCGCGATCCGACAGCACCGCTAGCAGCGGGGCGTAGGGTTGGCTCAGCACCAGGCGGACGGTGTGCGGATCAATCACGTCGATCGAGACAACCGGTTTCAGTTCCGCCTTGCGCGCGCTCTCCGGCGCGGTGCGGTAGCGTTCGAGATTGGTCCTGACCGACTCGGCGTTGAACGGCTCGCCGTCGTGGAACATCACGCCCTCGCGCAGCGTCAGCGTCAGGCTCCTCGCGTCCTCGGCCCAGCGCCAACCCGTGGCGAGCATCGGCACGATATTGAGGTTCGCGTCGATGTCCACCAGCCGATCGCACAGGCTCGCGAACACGATGCGCCCGGCATAGGTGCCGGCGGTCGCCGGATCCAGAGCGTCGGGATCGTCCTGCAACCCGATCCGCAGCGTGCCTGCGGCGTGGGCGGCGCCGGCGGCGAAGAGGATCAGGGCGGCAGTGAGGGCTATGCGCATCGTCGAGGGTCCTTTGTCCGGACAGGCGGCGCGGCTGGATGCAAGAATCAGGGGAGGCGGGCGGCATGAGGCTTGCCTCGACTTTCGCCGACCGGGAAGACGCGCTTATAGTTTTGCGATGCGGCGCGAGCCGGGTAAGGCGGCAATGGAGCGGTTATGATCAAGATCGGCGTGTTCATCCCCATCGGCAGCCGTGGCTGGCTGATCTCGACCACGTCGCCCAGGACGATGCCGAGCTTCGACCTCAACCGCACCGTGGTGCAGCGGGCCGAGCATTACGGCATGGATTTCGCGCTGGCGATGATCAAGCTGCGCGGCTTCGGCGGCCCCTCCGAATATTGGGACCATAATCTGGAGGCGTTCACGCTGATGGCCGGCATCGCCGCCGTCACCAGACGCATCCAGCTCTTCGCCTCGGTCGCGGTTCTCACCATGCCGCCGGCCCTGGTGGCGCGGATGGTCAGTACCATCGACAGCATCGCGCCGGGCCGGATCGGGGTGAACATCGTGACTGGCTGGCAGCCCAAGGAATATCAGCAGATGGGGCTGTGGCCGGGCGAGAGCCATTTCGCCAAGCGGTATGACTACGTGTCCGAATACGTCACCATCATGCGCGAATTGCTCACCACCGGAAAGTCGGATTTCAAGGGCGAATTCTTCCAGATGGACGATTGCCGGCTTAGCCCGCTGCCGACGCCGGGCGTGGAGATCGTCGGCGCCAACTCGTCCGATCGCGGCATGCGCTTCGTGGCCGAGCATTGCGACTATAATTTCGTCGGCTCCGGCGGCCTCAACCAGCCGGAGAATGTCGCCGAGCCCACGGCGCGGCTGATGGCGGCGGTGGCCAAAACCGGCCGCAAGGTGGGTGCCTTCGCCCTGATGATGGTGATCGCGGCGGAGACCGACGAGGCGGCGTTCGCGAAATGGGAGCATTACACCCAGGGCGTGGATCTGGAGGCGCTGGAATGGCAGCGCGGTCAGGCGACTGCCGATACGAAGGCGTCCAGCACCTCCACCGTGGCGCGCATGGTGTCCAACCAGAAGGCCGCCGGGCGGCCGATCCCCACGGGCATGCTCAAGCTGATCGGATCCTATGCGAGCGTGGCGCGGATGCTCGATCAGGTCGCCGAGACGCCGGGGCTGTCGGGCATCATGCTGACCTTCGACGATTTCGTGATCGGCATGGAGCAGTTCGGCGAGCATATCCAGCCGCTGATGAAGAGCCGCGCCGGGCTGCATAAGCTGATGGCTGCCTGAGGCTCGAAACGGACAGGAGCACCGCCATGCGCGTCTGGGACAAATTCATGACCGAGGACGACCGCAAGGTGTTCGCCGGTCGGCCGCGCCGCAAGCTCAACGGTCTGGGCCGGAAGGCGGCGCTGCTGATGGTGGACATGCAGATGACCGCCTGCGGGTATGACCGGCCAATCCATGAGCAGTTGCACGAATATTCCGGCGCTTGCGGGCCGCATGCCTGGAAGGCCATCCCGGTTCAGCGGCAATTGCTGGCGGCGGCGCGGGCGGCCGGCATGCCCGTGATCTATTCCAAGCATGTGTTCCGCCCCGAGAGCGGGCTGCCGGCGGCCGATCCGTCGAACAATTTCAGCATCGCCAACGCGAAATCCGAAATCCCGGCGGAGGTGGCGATGCAGCCGGGCGATCTGCTGATCGAGAAGCAGACGCCAAGCTGTTTTCTGTTCACCAATCTGGTGCCGGTGCTCGCCCATCTCGGCGTGGACAGCCTGTTGGTGTGCGGCAACAGCACCAGCGGCTGCGTCCGCGCCACCTGCGTCGATGGCGTGGCGCATGGCTACAAGATGCAGGTCATCGAAGAAGCCGTGTTCGACCGCATCGAGATGTCCCACGCCGCCTCGCTGTTCGACCTACATTTTAAATATTGCGACGTCATTTCCGCGAGCGAGGCGCTGGCCGCGATCGGCGGGCTGCGCCAGGCGGCTTGATGATAACCGACCCGCAATCGCGGAGGGATTGATGGCGACGACGATCACGGTGCTCTACGAGAATGTCGCGGACGCGACGTTCGATCTCGAATATTATCTGACCAAGCACATGCCGCTGGTGGACGAGAAGTTCAAACCGTTCGGCATCAAGGGCTGGCGTGTTTTGAAGGCGGTTGGCGCGCCATTCGGCGAACCGATGTACAGCATCATCGCCACGCTGGAGTTCGACACCCCGGAACAGTTCAAGGCCGCCGTCGCCGCCGAGGGCGGGCCAGTGTTCGGCGATGTGCCGAATTTCAGCAACAAGGAACCGGTTGTGGTGATCGGCGACGTGGTGGGGGTTCGGTAACGGACCTGATTATGTAGGGTGGAGAGGCGAAGCGCCTTCCGCCATCTCTCGCGCGGCGGCGAAGCCCATTGACGAGTGCTCGCCCGCAGTCAATGTCTCCGGGCCCGGTGCTGCCCAAACCACGATATGCGTGTCAAGAAGGAGCCTCATTCCTTCAGGCCGAGTACCTGCAAACTGAAGATGGGATCATCGAAACCCGGTGTCATATCTACTTTGACGCGATCCAGACCAAGCGCGCGTCGGACGATGGCAGCCTTATCGAAATCCATGGCAGACACAGATTTCGCCGCGACGATTTCGACGAACCGACGTCCGTATTTGCTAACCACGACACGCTCGCCACGCGCCGCCGCGGCACCTGCCTCCGCGAACCGGGCTTTGGCCTCGCATATCGAGAGTTCCATGGTATGCTGGTAACCTTGCCGAGATTACGGGAGCGTATCGCTCGAACGCGCTACCTGACTATGTAAAAGAGCCAAGGATTTTGGTCACGCGATGCCCCAACATCGCGATACTCATTCCGTGCCGAGGCGGTCCGGCAAGAGAGATGCCTCATACATGTGGCGCTCGACCATCGCGATCGCCTCCGCTGGGGTCAGCCCCGCGGTGTCGATGACGATGTGGGGTTCCGGCCACGGGGCGTAGTCGCGATCCAAAACGTCCCGCCACGTTGGAAGCGTAAAGCCCTGGATATCCGGGTCTCGCCATTCCACCCGGCGGCGATGCTCATCGACGTCGGAGCAGACGATTTCGATCTCGATCAATCGTGTCCGCGCCCGCGCCGCCGTGGCACGCCATGCCAGACGGCTTTCCTCGACCGGATTGACGCAATCGGCGATGACAACGCAGCCATTGGCCAGATTGGACGCCGCCAGCGCATTGGCCACCACGTAGCCGGCGGCGCCCACATCGCCGGCGGCAATCCCCGCCGAGCGGATGGCCTGCTCGATCGCGTCGATGCGCAGATAGGTCGCGCAGCGCCTTGCGGCCAGCGCGCGCGCGATCGTGGTCTTTCCGGTGCCCGGCAATCCGCCGAACACGACCAGCATCTCGGCGCCCGCTGACTGCCCCCCTCAGATCGCGTTCGCTCCCCGGATCGCCTCGCACACCGCCCGCGTGACCTCCTTCGTGGTCGCCTTTCCGTCCAGATCGGGGGTCAGAATCCCCGCCGCGCAGACCTGTTCGATCGCGGTCATCAGCGCGGCGGCGGCGGCGGGTTCGCCGAGATGTTCCAGCATCATCGAGGCGGTCCAGAAACTCGCCACCGGGTTGGCGATGCCCTTGCCGGTGATGTCGAAGGCCGAGCCGTGGATCGGCTCGAACATCGAGGGAAAGCGCCGTTGCGGATCGACGTTGCCGGTCGGCGCGATGCCCAGCGATCCCGCCAGGGCTGCGGCCAGATCCGAGAGGATGTCGGCGTGCAGGTTGGTGGCCACCACGGTGTCGATGCCGCGCGGCTTGCGCACCATGCGCATGGTCATCGCGTCCACCAGTTCCTTGTCCCAGGTCACGTCCGGGTAGTCGGCGGCGACGAGGGCGGCGATCTCGTCCCAGAACACCATGCCGTGGCGCTGGGCGTTGGATTTGGTGACCACGGTCAGATGCTTGCGCGGCCGCGCGCGGGCGCGGTCGAAGGCGTAGCGCATGATCCGCTCGACGCCGACACGGGTGAAGATCGCGACTTCGGTGGCGACCTCCTCGGGCAGGCCGCGATGCGCCCGCCCGCCATGGCCGGCATATTCGCCTTCGCTGTTCTCGCGGATGATCAGCCAGTCCAGATCGCCGGGCCCCACATCGCGCAGCGGGCTGGTCACGCCGGGGAAGATGCGCGTCGGGCGGACATTGGCGTATTGGTCGAAGCCCTGGCAAATCGGCAGGCGCAGGCCCCACAGCGTCACATGGTCGGGGATGTCGGGCGCCCCGACCGCGCCGAAATAGATCGCATCGGCGGATTTTAGCTGTGCGAGGCCATCGGCGGGCATCAGCGCGCCGGTGCGGCGGTAGCGCTCGGAGCCCCAATCGTAATGATCGACGGTGAGGCCGAAACCGCCGCGCCCCGCCAGCGTGTCCAGCACCTCCAGCCCCGCCGCGATCACCTCCGGCCCGATGCCGTCGGCGGGGATCGATGCGATGCGATAGTGGTTCATTGGTCTTGGTTTCCTGCCCGGCGCCAGAGGCTACGGACTGTCGCCGGACCCGGCAAGCAGGAGCGCGGGTTGAACCAACGTCGCCAACCCGCCAGGATCGCGGCATGACATGGTCCATTCTGGTTCGCGATCCCGAGACCGGCGCCCTCGGCGCCGCCGTGGCGACGCGGTTCTTCGCCGTCGGCGCGCTGTGCATCCATGTCGAGGGCGGCGTGGCCGCCTTCGCCACGCAGGCGCTGATCAACCCGATGTATGCGGTGAACGGCATGCCCCGGCTGCGCGAGGGACAGACGGCGCAGGCCGTCGCCGCCGCCCTGCTCGCCGGGGATGACGGGCGCGCCGTGCGGCAGCTTCACATCCTCGATGCGCGCGGCCGGATCGCCCAGCACACCGGCGCGGAATGCGTCGATTGGTGCGGGATGGTGGCGGGCGCGAATGTCTCGGTGGCCGGGAACATGCTGGCCGGGCCGGCGGTGATCGAACGCACCCTCGCCGCGTGGGAGGCCGGCAGCGGCCCGATGGCCGAGCGGCTGCTGACTGCCTTGGAGGCCGGCGAGGCGGCGGGCGGGGACAAGCGCGGCAAGCAGTCCGCCGCCCTGAAGATCTGCACCCGCGATCCGTATCCCGATCTGGACATTCGGGCCGATGACCATCCCGATCCGCTGGCGGAATTGCGGCGGCTGGTCGCCGTCAGCAAACAGCATTTCGCGGCGTTCCGGCCATTCCTGCCCGGGCGCGACTCCCCCTGCGGGGTGTTCGACCGCGCGGAGATCAACGCGGCGGTGGCGCGCGCGACGACGGAATAGAGCGCCCGCGT
>Ga0116231_10012785_pt1 | contig 12136 bp, 4 predicted proteins | sample S1TSphgellanicum_2_FD_89695 | JGI IMG/M metagenome (GOLD analysis project Ga0116231, IMG submission 89695) | Host-associated microbial communities from peat moss isolated from Minnesota, USA - S1T2_Fd - Sphagnum magellanicum MG | ecosystem: Host-associated > Plants > Peat moss > Unclassified... | reverse complement strand
TTTTGAAAAAATTTGTTTTTTTATAAGCCTGAACTAAAAAAAAAAAAAAAAAAAAGTTAATTTTTCAATTTATTCAAATTAGATGCAACTATTTCAATAGTGAATTTATTGAAATTTTTAAAAAATCAATTTTAATAAGCCATCTGATGTTAATTAGGATAATTAGGATCCAGGGATCAATTAGGATAATTTTTCTAGGCATAGAGTGGATTAGGTACTACTTGAGGAGAGTTCTTTATATGTGTGTGTGTGTGTGTGTGTGTGTGTTATGAGAAAGTCTAGTGAGAGAGAGAGAGAGAGAGAAATGAAGATTAATTAAGATCCATGGAACCTAGATGATGATCACACAACTGCAGATCCATTCCTTGTAATGTCTATGCACTATTATTAGCACTACTCTAGAGAATGTCTAGAAGTGGATGGATCATTATGTATTAAGAAGATTTCCTTGTTCTCTGTGTTGTGTTGTGTTGTGTTGTGTTGTGTTGGTGTGTGTGTGTGTGTGTGTGTGTTATGAGAGAGTCTAGAGAGAGAGAAATTAGGATCCATGTCCAACTTAGGTGATCAGAAAGCTTTTAGATCTCCAGTTCTTGTAGTAATGTCTATGTCCTTTTATTAGTACTACTAGAGATTAAAATTATGTCTAGAAGTGGATGGATTAGGTACTAAGGATTTTTCTTTGTTGTGGCATGTGTGTGTGTGCGCGCGCGCGTGTTAGTTATGAGAGAGTCTATAGAGAGAGAGAGAATGGAGATTAAAACTAGGATCCATGGAGTAGCTGCTAACAACGAGACAGACAGCGCTTGCAGATCTATATATTCCTTGTAATGTGTATGCAGTATTAGCTAGTTCTACTAGAGAATCTGGTTGGATAATTCAGTCGGCATAATTTCACTGCCATTTATGTGAAATTGGGACACACTTTGCATCAGTTACAGAGTTGTAGTAATATTGTAGACTCGTTATTATGAGTAGCAGACAAGAAAAAGAAAAGAAGAGAAGTGCTAGTTACATATCGATGATGAGATTAAAGAGTGCACATGCATTAAGAGGGCGGGTTGGTCAGGTCTTACGGTTTGCAGCAGTGTGTTGGGTGGCAGTACTCATGCCGTTGATCAAGGCGGAGGCTACACTCCTGCGAATGGGATTCAGTAGCTCTTCTGGCACGTTTAAGCCGGCCATCATGTACTTGAAGATGAGCGCTTGGTGCTCCAATTCAGCCCACTGGCCGGACGTGAAGGGAGAGACGACGTGAGCTGGTGCTTCTGTGGCGCTTTGCACGCCGCCGCCGTTGGCGCGGGAACTCTTGCGCCGACACGACGACTGCGTCGATTGATCCGTCTCTTTCATGGCTTAATATTTTGCTGATCTTCACCCCTGCTCTGATGCTACTGCACAAGTGATGCGAGTACTAGTGCTGCTGCAACCAGTCAGTCACAAAGAACCCCCTCTCCCGTCAGCCTTCATATAACATGGACCTTCTCTTTGCCTCTGCACAAGCTTTCTCCAGTTGGACTGTCCTCCGCTTTCTCCAACACTAACTGTCCGGTAACTCCAGATCTCAAACAACACAGTGCTAGCTAGAGTGATCCAGGAAGCTCTATATATAATCAAAATCAATCCTGCATGCAACCTCTGTGACTGAAGCTTTAGTAGTTGTAGTGGCACTTATAGCCCCAGTTATACTCTTCAGTATGCATGATCAGATGATGAAGCTAAGCAGCACCTATACTGAAAATCCAAAACAGTTCTAGTGATCACGACAGCTCCAGCGATATGCAACGACAGTGTTGCACCTTCTTCAGACACATGCTCATTAGCTAGAACATTGTTGACACAAAACGAAGACAAAACAAAACCCATGAGTAAGGAATGAGTCCATGGCATTCACGACATGACTTATGTACCTTAAAAAATATATAATAGGCGAGCCAGGAAAGCTAGTCTAGTAACCAGATCCCAAATCCAGGTGCAAATTCCAATCCGGGTTGCTGATCCCACACCGCGAACGTTGCTGCAACACAGACGCGGAGCTACTAGAAGACCAAAAACAAAACAAAACAAAACCACTCCGAAAGCCGCACTCACACATCCGATGTTAAACCACCAGCAGTTGCAGCAATATTATTCACACTATAACTTTGATCTAGACTCTTTGCTTGAATCACATTGTGCAAGTAGCGGAACTATCTAGTACACAAGCTGTCCACAAAGCAAGACAAGATGACTATACATAACAATTGTTCACGCGGGGCTAACTAACTAACTAGCTAGCTAGCTAGCTAGCTGCAGCTACAGCAGCAGCAGCAGCAGCAGCACAGCACCGTAGCGCGGGGCTTGCTTGCTTGCTTGCTTGCTTGCATGCAGGAGTTGTGCAAAACAAACCTGGAACGCTCTAGTATGATCCTCGAGCACTCAGGCTTGTAGATTGCTACAAAACCACAGAAGCTCTAAATCACATCTGTCCAGACAAAACAGACAAGGGACACTCCACGATCCACCTACCGTACTCAGTCCTGCTGCCTCCAGAGCTCTGGACTGGACGGCGGCAGCAGCAACCCACCCACACAAACAACAACTACTGCTTGTGCTGTAGTACATTCTGGCACATAATTCTGCAATAATGGGGTTGGTAATTTGTTGGGAATTATGAGAGAGAGAGAGAGAGAGGGCCACCTTTCCACACGCCACAAAAAATCAAGGCCCTTGAAAAAAAAAGGACAAACTTACCAGCTAGCCATTTGGGGCATAATGTTTCTTGCAACCCCAGATGATGATGATGATGAGGATGACCAACAATTTAACACCCAATTTGGGCATTTCTTGTACAACACCATGATGATGATGATGATGATGATGATGATGATGACCAGCAATTTGGGTATTTGTTGCAACCCACATACATGACTCTGGCCAACAATAACACCTAATTTGGGCCAGGGTTTTTGGCAATTAATTTTGTGATGTAGCCAAACTGGCGATCATGTACAAGAATATTTTAGCCAAATTTGGATATAATCAGATATGAAAGTAAATTTTTTAAAGAATTCCTCACATTGTTTGCTTCATACTAGAACCCAATAGAAACTCTGGCAATTTCTTTAAAATTTTGGTTAAATCTGGCAACTAGAAAACCTGTTTTTTTTAAATATTAGACATTTGGCACAAAAAATAGCCAAATTATGACTAAACTTAGCCAGAAAAAAAGAGTACACTGATTTGGGCATTTCTTGCAACCCCATGATGATGGCCAATAATGAGGCCCAATTCTGGCATTTCTTGCAACCTCGTGATTATTAACAATAACACCCAATTTGGGCCATAGTTTTTTTGCAACCCCATGATCACCAACAATAGTTCACCCAATTTGGGCTATAAACTTTTTGTGCAACCCGATGCTCACAAACAATAACACCCAATTGAGAATTTATTGCAACCCCATTGATCATCAACAATTCGGGCATTTCTTGCAAACCCTTGATCACCAACAATTAACACCCAATTTGGGCAACCACATGATCACCAATAGTGGCACGTGGCTGAATCCTAAATGGTCTCATACTCTTTAAAAGCAATGACATCACCCATGATATTGGGTTGATGTCAGGTGTTACTCTCACTAGAACCATAACTGGGATTTCATTGGAGATGCAAGTGTCTTATGTGGGAAATTTAATATCAAGGTACTCCTGAAAACCTTTAAATGTCTTCTAAGTGAGAATTTTAATAGTGGTAGCCTAGTCTTAAAAAGCTTTTGTGGTGTGTCCTATTTTAATTTTGTTTTGGGAAACAAGTACTTAAGCTTATGTAGGTGTTTTGATCATATGCATATGTTTTTGGTTGGTATTTTATGCCTCCTTTTTCCTAATCAGGCTCTAGAAAACATCCCTCAAGGGGAGGTGGGAAATTCCCAACGTGGTGGAAAAGAGCCTAAAGAGGCCAAATTGTTGTGACATCGGCATGATGTTGAGCAAATGTCATCTGAAACAACTGGTACAGATTTTTTAAGAATGGAATAAAGCTTATTACAAACTTGGCAATGTGACCGGAAAAATCCTTGAACTTTGTTTAATAGTGTAGAAAGACTTTGTATGCAAGTTTGACTCATACCATTTTAGACATTTAATAGGTTCCCACCTCAAAAGACCATCCAAACCATGAATTTTAAAAGGGTGGTTCTTGATTTTAATATCATTTCTTTAAAATTTGCTTTTCCTTAGCCCAATGGGGCTATCATCTATGACTGTTTGGTGGTTGTTGGTGGCCCCAATATATCCCATATATAAGAGTTGGACCTTTGATGGGTAATCATACGTGATCATAAGATCTAGAGCTACATGGAAAGTGGTCCACCCTAATTGGGGGAGTTGGTAAATAATGGGAACTAGTGCTTTTTGTTTGTTGTGAAGAGATAGATGTATGAACTTTTTTGTATTTGGGCACAAGCATAGCAATGAACTCCATTGTCAAAAGCACTAGAGGGATAGACAACCACCAAAGACCAAGTAGGCCACCCAACTTTGCAAGTCAACCAAGGAGGAAACCTCTACAAGTAATAATGCAATTTATGAAAAGAAGGATAGCACCATCTACTAACATATGGAGATCCATCAGTAGAGCACAAAGTAGTGTTGGGCTCCCCATGCTTTATCAAGCATCTCTACAACCAAATCAACCTTGGAGGATGGAACTAAGTTGTTCATTTATATGAAAGTGCTTTTCCAATCTATTGCAAAAATTATATGCCAAGTACAAGGTAATCACCGACACATGTCCTTTCATCTTTTTAACATGTTTAGGGTTTAGGGTTTAACTTTACACCGATGAGATGTAAAACCATTGTGGTTCTTATTTATCCACATGGTGATCCACAAAAGCACACCTGTAAGTCCTATCCAAACATCATTGAACTTCCATAATCTCCTTGCCAACTTTTGCCCTGGTGCATAATGTTGCATTGAATAGCTTTCCAACATCATTGAACTTCCTGGAGATCCTTGGCAACTTTCCTAGTACATGGGGTTTCGTGGTGAAGTTGTTCCATGGAATATTCAGAGGTAGATGGCAATGAAGTTAGTTCATGATTGTGAACACCCAACTCCACACCATTATGGCCTCCTTTTTATCACTAAAATGTTTGGGCTAGTTTTCTTTTGAAATTTTTAGTTCATAACATGGGCAAAGTCTAGAATCGATATCCTGATTAACTTTCAGGCTCCACATCTCCACCATAGTTGGGTGGTTCTCATGTTGTTAGACTAGGCTCCAGTTCTCGGTCTACAACCAAACGCCCAAAGCGTTTGGTTATGGTTGGGTTTTTTGAAAAATTCAAAATTAGGTTAGGTCTGGTTTCAGTTGTGCAAATCCAACTAGGGATTGGTTTTGGTTGGATTATTTGAAGAAATCAGTCAATTTGAATTTAGGTTTCCAATCATCAAACGGGTAATTTTAATAAATCCTCTTTTAATATTTAGCTTATGACCAACTCCCACTTATTGGTTTAGATAAGATATGTCATTTAACAATAAGAGTTGTGTAGGTTCCCATTAATCTTTGGGTGAAAGCACACTAAGATGTAACATTTTTAGGCACCTGTGTAAGTTTATAAGTACATAAATTAACACTACAAAGGTAGTGTGAAAGCAAGATACCTTGAATCACACAAGTCATTTTATAAGTTATCAATAAAAATTTATTATAAAAAAAATTTCAAACTTAATTTATCTTATGGAGAACTTAAATTTGAATGATGAGCTTCTAAACTACTACTTTCATTAAATAAATGACTTAATAATAAAAAATCATAATTCAAGGTACATAGAAAATTTTGATCATCAATTTTTTTCCAAAAAGTCCTCTTTGATATCAATGTTGTCACATCATATTACCATTGAATCTTTTATTCATTGAAAAACAATATATGAAGATGCATGGAATAATTATGTATTGTTACAAATTTTTAGGTACTCCTTTGAAAGTCCATTTTGTTATGGCTATTTAAAAATTATCCATGAATTTCATACAATATGAGTATATTACATATAACATTGTAATTTTGAGTCAAATTTCATTTTCATTGATTATATTTAATCACATGGCCAATTACAAATCTCAAAATCTTGCCAAAATTGCCTTGTGACAACATTTTATGCACAATGTAGTTTGCTTTCACCCCTTTGGTTAAGTTCCAATGTTATTAAACTTGAGTTCAATTATAATAAAATATGTACAAAATATTTGTACATATTTAAACAATGTAATTCTTAATTCAAAATAATTTATGTACTAAAAATTACAAATTATTTACATTAAAAAAAATTGCAAAATTGTTGACCAAAGAAAACTAATTAGCAACAATTAGGACCAATTTACAAATAGGAATAAATCTTGTAGCATACAGTTCATAGGCAAACTTACATTAACTATAATTTTAAAAAACAATAAGTAACTCAAACCACCATTTCAAGAATTTGAAATTTTCAAAGTTCATAGAGTTTTGAATTAAAACAAGCAACACTATGAATCAAAGTTTGTATGGAAGTCCAAATAAAAGTATGAATTATCATGCTACACATCTATCTAGTTTACATCTAAATTTAAATGAAAACAAATAAATCCAAGAAAAAAATATGAATCATTTACAAGATCTTAATCTAAATATTTTTCAAGAGCAAAATATAAACATTTGCAAAATTTGAATTTGAATCAACACCTAACAACTCCACCAACAACTCTACAAGATATATAATGGGTAACAACACCTCCAAGAGTAGATTACAAAGTAATAAGATCTTGGGGAACAAAATCATTCTCCGCCAACATTTTTTAGGGTACGAATGACAAACCCATTGAACCCAAACACTTAGCATGACACATAACACTTGTAATAGCTCGAAGGAGAAAGGGAAAAAGTGACAAGGGAAAAGAAAGACTAGAAACAAAAACATTGCCAAAAAAAAATAGTAAAAAGAAACAACAAAAGGTGCATGCCTAACCTTAAGGAAAACTAGAATCAAGGACTAGAAATAGTTCTTGATCAACTTTGGATCCTAGAATTGCATTTGAAACTAACTATTTAGTTCCACACTTTAGTAATGTCAAGTTGGAATCGGTGGGATGATTTCACTCCTAGTTCTTCTATACCTTCTGACCAATAGTTCAAGTTAATATATTTTCGTCCTTTCTACAAAATGGTTTATGAAGAACCAAATTTTTGGTTCTAAAAATTATATTATATGACAATCTTAGTTTTGATTTTGGATTCACACATAAATGAATTTAAGAATTCAATTCCTAGTCAAGCTCTTCAAAACCTAGTAAACCTAGTAGAACCCCTTTCTACACAATGGTCTTCCTAGCCCATTTTGGTCCTCATGATGTATTCATTAGACCATAAAATTTTTTTAAAAAGTAGTTTTACTTTTTTAATGACCTTATTTGATTTTGCTAATATAGTTAGAATATGCCAAAGGTTTTTTCATTTTTATTACCTAATGAAAGGCTTCACCTTTGTATCCCCATATTTCATAGTTTGAAAGAACGTAGGGTTTAATTTTATTACTTGTAAAAGTTCACAATATTGAATACATTTCATTAGATGCAAATCCATCCATAACTTAGATCCAATAAGCTTCAATTAATTACCTTCAACCCTTTCCATATCACTACGAGAAATTGTGTATGTTGAAACCACAGTACCCTTCAACTAGACCTAAAGTTTTAGAAATCATCTTTGAAATGCAAAATCAAAGGACCAACCAAAAAAGAACTCTAAAGAGAATACATTTTTTCAAATTGCAAATTGTTTCATTTTTCTTCATTTTGACCCCTCCTACTTTCAAACCCAATAATTTTCTTATTTCTTATTCGTTTTAAACAATTTAAAGTGTTATAGGAACGCTGCCTAAAGTTCTACAATTCATCTTGGAACTTTATTAGTAATAGAACAATATACAAGGAATTTTTTGGTATTCAAAAACCGGCCTTTATAGCATTCAGTTTTGTTCTTTTGAATTCTTGACCCCTTCTACTTTGGGGGGCCATAATTTTCTTAATCTTATTCTATTTTTTATGAGTTTTAATGCACTATATGTGCCAATAAGAGGGGTTCTGTTTTGTTTGGACACCAAAAAAAACATAACCCTCCCCTTGGATCTTGCTTGCATTGATCGTTTAAGTGTCTAGTCACTTACCTATGTTGTTACAACTCAATTTGCAATTAAAAAGCAATTAGAAAATTTAACCCATATGCCTTGTATTTGAATCCCATGTCATAAACTATATAAAGAAGGTGTCCTCTCTTATGTTTTCACATTAAAATACACATGGCATTTTGGGATGAGCTCAAAAAAGTTTAACCCTAAAACCAAAATAAAAAATAAAAAATAAAAATTTACAAGACTATTTTTTAATCCATTTAGTCTTGTACTTTCCTACCTACTTGCCTACTTACATATATAAGTAGGTAAGTAAATAGGTATGTAATGTAGGTATGTAGGTCCTATAACCTACATACCTACATTACCTACCAACCTACCTACCTATGGCTATGTATGGACCTACCTAGCTATTGAAATGCATTATTATTATTATTATTCAATTTTTAATTAATATGTCGTGTGGTAATTTTTTTATTAAGCCACGTGTCATAATATCGGACCATCAATAAACGATGGATATCAATATTTTTATAAAATTATTCCAAAAATCTTCATAATGTCATTTGTCAAGTTTTAATGGATGGATGAAAATTACGTGACATTATGGATGTAGTTGTAACAAAGTTACATAATAGTTGAAAATGAGTGGTTTTAGCAGAATTGCAATGAGTTGCACCGTATATACGATGAGTTGCAACTTTGAAATTCATGCAACTTGTTTGATAACACTCACAATGTAGAAATATAATGAATTGCAAATGGTCATTGCAACTCAAAAATTGAATTGCAAGGCTAGTTGTAAAACACCCCTTTTTTCATAGTGTATCTAAGGTCATGAATCAACCAATTAAGGTATATTCACATCATAAGAAGCAAAGTGGATGTAAATGTTAGTTATTTTTACATGTTTTTAAGTGGAAAACTGAATTATTGTTGAAAATGTGCGATGTACAATAATGTTTCTAAGATGTAATTGTAATATTTTGGTAAATGTAAAATGTTTGATGAATATAAAATAGCCAAAAAATTCTCAAAGCAATGAAACTAGTATTTTACAACAATGTTTAACTATTGGTGCAACCAATGAATATATTAATGGTTGATGAACAACCAATCATGATCTATATTAACCTAACAATCGATTGTTACAATGACCTAAGTGGCCATTTTTAACTCCTTTAACTATGACTCTATCCATTGGTGATATCCAATGACATAATATAGTAAAATTTGTCAAATGATTTCATTGGCTTAATTATAGGGTGCAAATGAACTCAAACGAACCAAAATTGATGTCAAAACATCAACTTTTCTACAATTCTCATTACATTTGTCTATGTGGTGCCACTTTAATGGCATGTGAATTATGGAAAGTTATATTTACTGAATAATAGGGATATTGAAAAATTTTAAATGAGTCAAAAAAAAATTCAATATCAAAGTTTGGTTTGAACAAAGGATGTTTAACAACTTCATTCAATAACATTACTTTCATAAAGGGCCCCTTAATTTTCATAATACAATTTATTTCATCTTCAAATTTTTGTAGTAATAAGGTACTATTAAACACATCTAAAAAGCATTCAATTTTCATATTTTTTCAAAAAAAAATTATCAAAATTTAAGGTTGTTAAAAAGTTCATGAGTCCTTTATGACATGTAAATGTGATGCAATGTATATGTTGTTTAAAGAAAAATTTTAGCTTATAATATAAAAAATTAAACTTGAAAATGTTAACATGTTTTGTTATGATTTGAAATTATGGAAGTTTTTTAAGACAAAATACAAAATCTATGCATTCTCAAATATTTGTATTTATTCAAATTTGATAGTAAATAAACATATGACATATTGGGGCAACTATAAATATAATACATAAAAAGTTGCAAAAGATTTCATTTGAAAATTTCTCTTTATGAAAACATTTTTTTTTGACAAAAAGACCCTAAAAAGGACAATAGTCCTAAATGTAAAGTAAACACACTGGCTTGTTATATGTCATTTGCACCCCATAACCACTTGACTCTTCTAATGTATTTGTAATGTATAGGGATATTATCATACTCAAATGGACAAATTCTGAAATAAAATCCATGCTAAAATTTTCATACTTAATGTATAAGTCAAGTAAATTTTTTACTCATTTTTGATAATATCCTTTCATTTTGTCATTTATGTGTCAAGTCAACATAATGATCAATTTAATTATTTAACAATTATTTGAATGAACCAAAAAAAGCCCTTCCCATGTTAAATTTTATTAAGTTAAAACTAGATATCCATGATTTGGATAATTTATAAATTAAATATTTGAAATTTAATTGTGTAGTCATGTGCCCCATTTAGTTATGCATAATGTAGTATAGGGACAATTTCAACACATGTCTATCAAATATTAATTAATTTGTTTCAAAGATGCCATGTTGAAAATAAAATACATCTAAATATTTTTAGAGATTTTCTATTTTCTTTTGCAATTTCTTTCTTTAAAATTTTTAAATCAAAATTCCTACAAATAATAAAATTAGTGTTGAAGTTGTCAAGGCACTATCATAGTTTGGTAATCCTAGTCCTAATTATGACTAGGATACATTTTCAACCTTTATAAACTTAATGATGTTGTCATATGGACCATTTCCAATTTTGGTATTTAAAAACCAATAGACAAAGTCATATTCAATATATGAATTAAATACAATTACAACTAAAACTTTAAATTATGAATGATAAAGTAGAATTATATTGACATATTTTATATGTGAATCAAAATCATTATGGAATTCAAAATAATTATAATATCTATAATATGTTTATGTATTTTTCTACTTGTCTATTTTGTTCATATAGCTACCTATTTCAAGCCTAACTAACTAATACCCACATACCAATATGGACATGAAAAGGCAATGTTATGTGTCTTTTCATGTTATGAAGTATGTGTTAATGTTTTGCATGTGAGAATTGAAATAACAATTGAATGTGATCATGAGGAATTGAAAAAAGTCAATGTGGTGATGAGAAAAGTGAAACGATAAAACAAATTTGGGTATAAACTTGATCAAACATCCAGAGTCATCATGCATGCACATGATGATGTTTTTCTCCTTTTTTTAATTATGGCATCCATGGTAACCATAGGCATCCCAACTAATAAAATACACAAAAAAATAATCTATGTTTCAAAACTCAAATCAAGATATTTAAAAATCTAATGTAATGTTTTTTACATTGGAAATTACAATCTATTTTTTATGAATTAAATTATTTTATTTCAATTAAATATACAAAAAATGACTTTACATTTTATATTAGAAACATTACAAATTTCAAACATGAGTTTATCATGTTAATGTTGTCATATATTTTAAATAAAAGTGATGGGTCTTCATTGAATATGAGGTCATGTAGTCATGTATGTCACATACCATCATAAATATAATCATGTATCTAATCACAAATGTTGGGTTTTGGTGTAGTATTTGTAAGGTTGTCTTTCGTGATTTTATCTTTTGATTAATATTTTGAACCCATGTGAAAGTAGTTTAGGCAACAACCTATAAACTTGACAATGACAAATGATGGTAAATTTTTTTTACACAACATCCTTCTCAATTGGATGTGCAAATTTCTTCTTTCAAATCAACTTCTAATAATTATATAGTAATCTCCAAGAAGAACCTTCCCATTGGTAAGCCTAAACATATCAACATTGGAGGCTTTTCCATCAAAAGATGATTTCAACATTTTTAAATTTAAAATGGTGGGATATACACCAATATATATTGTTGTCTATTCAAAATTGTAATGTGAATCATGTAATCATTCACAAACATTGTTTCTATAAGGAGTTTTGTCATAGTTATGACATTCTTGGTGCGAGAATGTTATGGAAGCCCAAAGAAGCAAGAATTTTAAAGAATTTTTAAAAAAATTATAGATCAACCAGTGTAATTTGGTAAACATTCGCGGGTAAAGA
>Ga0116231_10012784_pt1 | contig 12137 bp, 6 predicted proteins | sample S1TSphgellanicum_2_FD_89695 | JGI IMG/M metagenome (GOLD analysis project Ga0116231, IMG submission 89695) | Host-associated microbial communities from peat moss isolated from Minnesota, USA - S1T2_Fd - Sphagnum magellanicum MG | ecosystem: Host-associated > Plants > Peat moss > Unclassified... | reverse complement strand
TGCACAAACTATTCTACCGTAACCGATTTCGCAAGATTGCGCGGCTGATCCACATCCGTGCCGCGCAGCACCGCCACGTGATAGGCCAGAAGCTGCACCGGGATGCTGTATAGGATGGGTGCTGCGAAAGGATGCACGTCCGGCATCACCAGCGTGTCTACGGCGATATGCCGAAGCTTGGCGGCGCCTTCCTCATCGCTCAGCAAAATAATCTGGCCGCCCCGGGCATGCGCTTCCTGCAGATTGCTGGCCGTCTTTTCAAATAACGGGCCGGAGGGAGCGATGCCGATGATCGGCACGGATTTGTCGATCAGAGCGATCGGGCCGTGCTTCATCTCGCCCGCCGCATATCCTTCCGCATGGATATAGCTGATCTCCTTCAGCTTGAGCGCACCCTCCATCGCGATCGGGTAGCAGGCGCCGCGGCCGAGATACAGAACATCGCGCGCCTCGGCCACAATCGCTGCCACACGCTGCACGGCGGCATCGCCATCGGCCAGAATTTCCGCCGCAAAGCCCGGCACTTTCAGAAGGGCATCGGTCAGCGCCGCTTCCTGCGCGGCACCGATCGTTCCCCGCGCGCGGGCAAAAGCGAGCGACAGGCAGGCAAGAACGGCAAGCTGCGCGGTAAACGCCTTGGTGCTGGCCACGCCGATTTCCGGGCCGGCAACGGTATCCAGCACCGCATCGCTTTCGCGCGCCATGGTGCTTTCAGGCACGTTCAAAACCGAAAGAATGCTTTGCCCGCCTGCTTTCATCGCGCGCAAGGCGGCAAGCGTGTCGGCGGTTTCGCCGGACTGGCTGATCAAAAGGCCCACGCCCCCCTGCGTCAGAGGCGCATCGCGATACCGGAATTCGCTGGCCACATCGGCATCCACGGGAATGCGGGCAATCGATTCCAGCCAGAACCGCCCAACAAGGCCGGCATAATAGGCCGAGCCGCAGGCAGCCATGCTGATGCGCGGCACGGCCGCAAGATCGAAGGGCAGGTCGGGCAAGGCCACGGCGCGGCTGCCCGGATCGATCATGCGCCTGAAACTGTCGCCGATCACGGCGGGGTGTTCGTGAAGTTCCTTCTCCATATAATGGCGGAATTCGCCACGCCCGATCGCCGCACCCGACAGCGCGGTGCGCTTTATCTCACGTTGCACCTCCGCGCCGGTGGCGTCGAAGAAGGCCGCACCCTCCCTTGTCACCAAGGTCCAGTCGCCGTCGCGCAGATAGGCGATGCGGCTGGTCATCGGCGCCAAAGCCAGCGCGTCCGATCCCACGAACATTTCCCCTTCGCCATACCCCACGGCCAGCGGCGGGCCGTGCCGCGCGGCAATGATCAGATCCGGGTAACCAGCGAACAGCACGGCCAGCGCATAGGCCCCTTCCAGCCGGGCGAAAGCGGCGCGGGCGGCCTGTTCGGGGGGCAGCCCGCCCGCCAGCAGGTCATCGAGCAACTGAACCACGGTTTCGGTGTCGGTCTCGGTGTGAAAAATCTGGCCGCGCGCTTCCAGTTCCCTGCGCAGCTCGGCATGGTTCTCGATGATGCCATTATGCACAACGGAGACGCGCGCGGTGCTGTGCGGGTGCGCGTTGCTCTCCGTGGGCGCGCCATGGGTGGCCCAGCGTGTATGGCCGATCCCGGTGGTGCCCCGCAGGGGCGAGGCGTCCAGAACCGCCGCAAGGTTCACCAGCTTGCCTTCGGCGCGCCGGCGCTCGATGAAACCATCCACCAGGGTCGCGATGCCCGCACTATCGTAACCGCGATATTCGAGGCGGCGGAGCGATTCCAGCAGCAGCGGCGCGGCCTCGGCGCGGCCAATAACGCCGACAATGCCACACATTATTTTGTCTCCCCGGCTGGCGGCACCTTGTGCGCGGCCCGGAATTTTGCCGCCGCATCAGGGATTTCCGCCTGCCTGGCACGCCCGAAAGCCATGGCGTTTGGCGTGACATTCTTGGTGATCACGCTGCCGGCCGCAATGAACGCGCCATCGCCCAGGGTGACCGGCGCGATCAGCACGGAGTCGGATCCCACGAAAACGCCCTCGCCGATCTCGGTGCGGTGCTTGGCAAAACCGTCGTAATTGCAGGTGATGGAACCGGCGCCGATATTGGTTGCGGCACCGATGGTTGCGTCGCCCAGATAAGCGAGGTGATTGGCCTTGGCGCCGGCGCCGAGCTTTGTCGCTTTCAGCTCCACAAAATTACCCACATGCGCGGCTTGCCCGATGTCCGTGCCGGGGCGCAGCCTTGCATAGGGGCCAATGATCGCGCCGGGTGCCACGCGGCAGCCTTCCAGATGGCTGAAAGCGCGGATTTCGGCCTGCCCTTCGATGGTGACGCCGGGGCCGAACACCACGTTTGGGTGCACCACCGTATCGGGGCCAAGCGCGGTATCGTAGGCGAAAAACACGGTTTCGGGCGCTATCAGGGTAACGCCGTTCTCCATGGCGGCCTGGCGCAGACGGGTCTGCACAACGGCTTCGGCCGCGGCGAGTTCGGCGCGGGAATTGATGCCGCGGAGTTCGGCTTCGTCGGCTTCGACGGCGATCACGCTCTCCCCCGCTTCATTGGCGAGGCGCACGAGGTCGGTCAGATAGTATTCGCCCTTGGCATTATCGGGCCGTATGGCGCGCAGCCATGCGAGAATTTTTGGCGCCGGCCCGCACAGGGCGCCGCCGTTGCACAGCGGGATGGCGCGCTCCGCTGCGGTGGCGTCGGCCCATTCGACAATGCGGGTGACGCTGCTATCCTTGAGCACTACCCGGCCATAGCGGGCGGGGTCTTGCGGGCGCATGGCCATCAAGGCGAGTCCCGCCTCCCTGGCCCGGCGCTCCGTGATCAGGGTGCGCAGCGTTTCGGGACGGATCAGCGGGTTGTCGGCAAACAGGATAACGACGTCACCGGAGCCGAAATGCTCTGCCGCGGCCAGGGCGGCGTGCGCGGTACCGAGCCGGTCGTGCTGGATGCAGGTGGGGTAGGGCGCCGCGAGATCGGCGAGGGGCTGCATGTCCGGGCCGATGACAACGGCGATCCGGCCGAACAGTTTTTGCGCTGTGTGCAGCAGATGGCCCAGCATGGGCAGGCCCGCGATCGGGTGCATCGCCTTGGGCAACGCCGATTTCATGCGGGTGCCAAGGCCTGCGGCCAGGATGATGGCGGTATCGGTTTTTGAAGGGGGCGGTGCCATGTGTCTTTCTATGCAGGGGCCGCGCGGCGGGTAAAGCTGAGCTGTAGCACGTTTGATGTCCCGGGGTTTCGGCGGTGCCCTATCGCCCCCCGGTCAATTGGTTCTGGAGTAGGCATGGCCCTTTATGTGGTCACCGGCGGCGCCGGTTTTATCGGTTCGCATCTGGTGGATGCCCTGCTCGCACAGGGCCATGCGGTGCGCGTTCTGGACGATCTTTCTACGGGCAAGCGGTCCAATCTCGATGCGCGGGCGGTGTTGTGCGAGGCGGATATCTGCGACGCCGCCGTGTTGCGTGCGGCGCTGGAGGGGGCTGCCGGGTGTTTTCACCTGGCGGCGGTGGCCTCCGTTCAGCGGGCGAACGAGGATTGGGCGGGCACGCACCGGGTCAATCAGGCAGGGAGTGTCGGGGTTCTGGATGCCTGCCGCGGCGCGCATCTGCCTGTGGTGTATGCGTCCTCCGCTGCGGTTTACGGCGATACCGGCGGCGCTGTGGCGCATGAGGGGCTGATCTGCCGGCCATTCACCGCCTATGGCGCGGACAAGCTGGGTTCGGAACTGCACGCGGCCGTGGGTTGGGGCGTGCATGGCGTGCCCAGTTTTGGCCTGCGGTTTTTCAATGTGTATGGTCCGCGGCAGGATCCGGCCTCGCCCTATAGCGGGGTGATTTCGATTTTTGCCGGCCGCATCGCCAGGGGCGAGACGGTGACGCTGCATGGCGACGGCGTCCAGACCCGGGATTTTGTCTATGTGGCCGACGTTGTCGCCCATCTCATCGCGGCGATGGCGTTCTTGGCGGCGCGGCCTGGGGCATGGGTCAGCAACGTGTGCACGGGGGTTGAGACGTCGGTGCTGGAGCTGGCGCATGGTTTGGGGCGGGTTTTGGGTGTTGACGTGAACATTACGCATGGCCCGGCCCGCGCAGGGGATATCAGGCGGTCGTTGGGGTCTGCCGAGCGGGCGGCGGGCCTGCTGGGGCTCACTGCGCGGGTGGGGCTAGAAGAAGGTCTGACCAGGCTGGTGCGGATCTGCGAACAGCCCCAGGCATAAAAGTCTTTTTGCTTCTTTTTCTTCAGAAAAAGAAGATTCTTCCTGCCTTCAAAAGTTCTGCCCCAGCTTGAACCCCACGGTCAAGGGCTGCACCGGATACGCATAGACGGTCGTGCAAGATCCGCAAGCGACAAACCGGTTCTCCTGCCCCAGCGCATTGAACGCGTTTTTCACGAAAAGCGAAAACGAAAGCCGGTTGCGGCTGATTCCGGCGGAGAAATCCGCAATGCCGTAGGATGGCATGCTGCCCAGCAAGAGTTTGTCCGCGTCGCGCAACCCCACCTGGGTGCGCGTTTGCAACACGCCCGAGCCTTCCACGAAGGCCGACCAATCCATGATATCGAACGTATAGCGGGCCGTAACGTTGCCTTTGAAACTCGGCGTGTAGGGCAGTTGGGTTCCAGCCGCGGCACCATCGTTGGCGTTGGCGAAACTGCCGGTGCAAGTGGTCAGCAGCAAGCCGGCTGCGGACGACCCGCAATAATTCTGTGTAAGCTTCGCATCCGTCAGCGTGGCACCGGTGGTGAATGTCAGGCTATCCGTCGCACGAAACTGCGATTCGATCTCGGCGCCCTTCACGTTTGCAGCGGGCGCGTTTTCAATCACGGTCAGGCTGTTGGCGCCCAGGAAGGAGTATTGGAAGTTCGTCCAATCCTCGTCGTAAAGTGCGAGGTTGAACAGAAGGCGCTGATCCAGCCAGGTGGTTTTCAGCCCGAGTTCGTAATTGGTCAGGCTGTCGGCCTGGTAGCCCCCATAGGCTGCATTGCGGTTGATCCCGCCGGGCCGGTAGCCTGTGGAGTAGGTGAAATACACCAGCTTGGTGCTATCTATCTTGTAGGTAAGATTGAACTTGTGGGTCTCGCCGCTGCCGGAAGTGGTCTTGTTCAGATCGACGCAGGGATCGTCGGCATAGCTCTGGCCAGGGAGGCAGCGGCTGCTGTCTGGCCCCATGCCCGGAAAGAAGCCGGTGAGCGCATCGTAATTCGCGCTATAGCCGAAGAATCCCTTGAGCGAATTATCGTACCAGTAAGGCCGCACACCGGCAAGCAGGGTGAGGTTGGGCAGGATGTCGTAGGAAAGTTCGCCGAATAACGCCTCGTCGCGATCGGTGCGCAGTTGATCGGTGAGCCAGATCGTATTCGCCCAACCGGGCACCGAGTAATACGGATCGAAGCCTTGGATCACGTAGTCCTCGAGAATGCGGTGGGTCTGGATTTCCTGAAAAGCGCCGACAATGAAGCGTAACCGATCCGACGAGGGTGAAGCAAGGCGGATCTCGTTGCTTTCCTTGGTGAAGTGATCCTTGTTATAAATCTCCTGCTGAGGCGTAGACAGGATCTGGCCCTTTGCATTCAGCCAGTTGGCGCCCGAGCCGTAGGTGTCGTACTGGATCGAGTAATCGGTGTAATCGGCCTTGGTGATATCGTCGCGCACAAAATAGCCGCCTGCATAGGTGAGGTCGAAATCACCGATCTTGCCTTGCACGGTAACCCCGGCCTGCATCCATTTGTCCTGGTAGGTGTCGGGGCCGAATTGTTGCACATCCAGTTTGCCCTCGCTGGGCGCATAGAAAAAGGTGCCGTTGGCGTGCTGATCCTGCAAGATCACACTCGGCGTAACGGTCCAGTCGTCCGGCAGTTCGAAGCGGATGGCGCCGCGCCCGCCAAAGCTGTCATAAGGGTTGAAGCCTTTTTTCACATACGCATCATTATTGACAATACCCGTGGAAACCGGACCGTTCGCCGTTGCCAGCTCGAAATTGCGAGTGCCGGGAATGTTGTCGATGAAGCCGGCATCATGCTCATCGAAACCAACCAGGCGGATGGCGATATGCTCGGTCATGGGAACGTTCACGAAGCCTTCAGCGACGCCGCCAAGGCCGCCATGCTCCACCGAATTGCCCTGCAACTCGTAGCCGGCCTCGAATTTGGAGGGGTTGGGCGGGTTGGAGATGACCCGCAGCGTGCCGGATTCGGAACTGGCGCCGAACAGCGTGCCCTGCGGACCCGGCAGCGCCTCGATCCGGGCGGTGTCGTAGATATGGATATCGAGATTGCCGCCGATGGTGGTGGTGGGGAATTCATCAAAGTAGGTGCCAACCGTCGGTAGCGGGCCGGAATGGTTGGCGTTGTCGCCGCTGGATATTCCCCGCATATAGATGGTGGTCTGGTTCGGCCCCAGCGTCTGCGACGTTACGCTGGGCAGATATTTGATGTAGTCCTGAAACTCGGTGATCTGCAGCTGTTCCAGCTTCTTGCTGTCCAGAACCTGCACGCTCATCGGCACTTTCTGCAGCTTTTCCGAGCGTTTCTGGGAAGTAACCACCACCTCCTCGATGCCATGGGAAGGTGCCGGCGCGGTTTGAGCGCGCGCGGTTACCGCCGCAGCCATGGCCAGCAGGCTGGCGCCGTATAATCTGCTCCGCAACGGTGTTACTCCCCCCCGGGCTTACGCGGTCTTGTCCCTCGCAAACACCTTGTCCCTAGCAAACACCGTGCCGGACGGGGAAGGGTCAGAAGGGCCTCTTAACGTGCCCGGCAGCAGCCCCGCATCGCCCAAGCGCGACGCGGGGAGACGGTACGTTCGCGTTCCGTTACCGGGCAGACATGACTTGCAGCAGCTGATAGCCGTATTCGCCGGCTTCATCGAAAGCCTGGATCAGGATGCGCTCGTCACGCGCATGGGCTCGGCTATCCTCGATGAAAATGGTCGAAGAGAGGTAGCTCGGCAGGCCGGCCAGGCGAGCATACACCGAATCGCTGGCGCCGGCCGCCATCTCCGGAATGATCACGCTCCCAGGCCAAACCCGGTCGGCCGCCTGCTCGTAGCGCGCCAGAATCGCCGGCGTGGGCGGCGTTTCCGGGCTGGGGTCGATCGGCAGGTCGGTCTTGATCTTCACGCCGGGATCGGCCACCACGCGCGTGAGGGTTGCAAAAGTCTGTTCTGGGGTTTCCCCGGGCATCAGGCGGCATTGAATGGTGGCGTGCGCACGGTTGGGCAACGCGCTCTCGCCCTGCCCGCCATCGATCATCGTGGCGACGCAGGTGGTGCGCAGCAAGGCGTTCCATTCCGGATCGCGGCTCAACCGCGCCGCCGCAGCCGGATCGGCCACCGGCTTGGTCACCGCCAGCATATCGGCACTCTCCTGCCCATGCCGCAATTTCGACAGGGCCGCGAAATAGGCGCGGGTGGTGGCCGTGGTGCGCAGGGGGAAATTGAACGCAGCCAGCTTCTGCAACGCCGCAGTCAACTGGTAGATCGCATTGTCGGGCCGCGGCAGAGACGAGTGGCCGCCGCGATCCGCAGTGAAAAATTCGTAGGTGGCATAAAGCTTTTCGCTGGTCTCTACGCCTATATAAACGCGCTTGCCGTCGCGGATGCGGCCGCCGCTATCATCCACGTTCAGCACCAGGCTGCTATCCACCAGGTTGCGGTGCGATGCGAACAAAAATTGCACGCCATCCGAATCGCCGCCCGCCTCCTCATCGGCGGTAAACGCCAGGATGATGTCGCGATCCGGAACAAACCCGGTCTGTTTCATGCGGATCAACGCGGTCAGCAGAACGGCGTCGTCGCCCTTCATGTCCTCTGTGCCACGGCCATAAAAATACCTGTCGCGCTCCACCAGCTTGAAGGGATCGCTGCTCCAGGCTTTCGGGTCTACCTCGACCACGTCCAGATGCCCGATGAACAGCAGCGGCTTGGCCAGGCCCTTGCCATGCAGGCGGATCACCACATTGCCTTTGGTGGGGTGGTCCGGGGGAGCGAGCACGGTGACATCCTGCGGGGCAAAACCCGCCGCCAAGGCGCGTTGGGCCACGGCATTCGCGGCAACGAGCGACCCATGGGCGTGGGTTGAATCGATGGCCACAAGCTGCGCCAGAACCTCCCGCGCCATCGCCTTGTATTGCGGCGGCGGCTCGGCCCCGGGGCTCAGCGCGGAAACCGGGCTGCTCGAGGCCATCAGGCCAGCGGCGACCCATAAGCCATGCAAAACCCTCGCGCGCATTCCACCCCCTGCTGGAAAAACCCGCTTCATCTTCGGCTGCCAACGATCGTTCGTGCAAGGGCCGGGGGGCCTTGATATGCGTTTGACACCGCTCTCAGCCGACACCTCAAGGCTCATCGATAGTCTTGCCAGCGAGCAGACAAGTTTCATGATTCTGTCATACGCCGGACCGGCCCCTGGCGAATTTTGGTGCTATAGGCGCTCGCCAGTCTGGCGGAATCGAGATCCATGCAATCGTAGGCCGGAACAATCTCTCCTCGATTGATGTGCAATTCGTGCTTGCGATTCGCACATGTTTTTATATGCCGAAATTGGACGATCTAACCGATGACTTTTTGCGCAGGACATATTCGCTCGCGGGCTGCCGTATGGTTAGGCGGCGCACTCGCGGTGTATGGCCTGATCGTGCCAGCCCCCGCGCACGCCGATGTGGATTCCGATGCCAAGATTGCGCGCTTGCTGCAACTATTGGTTGAGAAGAAGATTGTGACGCCGAAACAGGCACATGAACTGTTTCGGGAAACCGAAGCGCCGCACAAAGCAACGGCGCGTTCGCAAGAGGCGGCGGCACCAGCGCCGCCCCCGCCTGGCAAGAGCGGCGAGCTTCGCGTAACCTATGTTCCGAGTTTCATCCGCAGGCAGATCGCGGACGAAGTTCGCGCGGAGGTGATGGGCCAGGTGCAGCAGGAAGGATGGGCGGAACCCAATGCCCTTCCCGAATGGACGAAGAATTTCAAGCTGTATGGCGATATGCGCGTGCGCTATGAGCGGGATGCTTTCGATCAAGGCAATTACAATCAATTCGTGAATTTTGCGAGCATCAACAACGGCTCGGCCTTCGATTTCGGGAATTATGCTGCGGGCAACTCGGCCGCACCACCCTTTCTCAATACAACAGAAGATAGGGATCGTGAGCGTGTGCGCGCACGGATCGGCATGGAGGCGTTCATCGATGATGGCTGGAGCGCCAATATACGTATCGGCACAGGATCGGATCAGGGGCCTGTGACCCCGAACCAGACCCTTGGGGCGCCCGGGGATTTTTCAAAATACCAGGCCTATATCGACCGGGCTTATTTCACCTATCAGCCGTTCAAGGACCTGACTTTTTACGCGGGGCGGGAACCCAATCCGTTCTTTACCACCGATCTCATATTTTATAGCGATCTTGGGTTCGACGGTATTTCCGGCACCTATACGCCGAAATTGACCGACGATGTGGGACTGTTCCTCGCCGGTGGCGTGTTCCCGATCCTGAACACGGCATTCGACTTTTCCACCACATCCGATACGAAATATGCCAGCACGAATGCCTATCTGCTGGCGGTCCAGGGTGGGGCCACCTGGCGGCTGCGGCCCGATCTTACGGCCAAGCTCGGCGTGGGCTTCTTCGATTTCAACGGCGTGCAGGGCGCCGTTTCAAAACCCTGCCTGATTCAGCCGGGCAATGTGTTCAATTGCAGCACGGACAGCACACGCTTTCCGTACCAGCAGTTTGGCAATACGGTTTTTGCGATCCGCGATATCGTGACGGCTACCCAGACGACAGGGTCGTCCTCCTCGCTGCCGCAGACACCCGAGTATTTTGGTCTCGCTTCGAGATTCGAGGTGCTGGACGTGCACCCAAAGTTGGAGATCACCACTTACAACCCGGTCGATCTGTCATTGGAAGCGGAATATCTGAAGAATTTCGGGTTTAATCGCAACGAGATCCTGAATCACGGTCCGCAAGACACGGGCGGTTCTCTGAACTTGATCGGTCCGCTCAACAACCTCGGCAATAACGGCGCCTATCAGGGGGGCGACACCGCCTATCTGCTGAAGGCCACGCTCGGGCACCTGGAACTGCATAAGCGGTGGGATTGGAACGTCAGCATCGGCTACAAATATCTCGAGACCGATGCGACGCTCGATTCGATCAACGATGCCGATTTTCACCTGGGCGGCACCAACGCCAAAGGGTATCTGCTTTCCGGCAGCCTGGGTGTCGCAAAGGATACCTATCTTTCCTTGCGCTATTTCAGTGCGCAGGTTGTCTCCGGGCCGCCGGATGGGAATCAGGTTTTGCAATTGGATTTGCTGTCGTCGTTTTAGGAAGGTTCTTCTTTTGCCTTAAGAAAAAGAAGCAAAACGACTTTTATTTCCTGCGCCTCCCGAACGATTAAAGCCATAGCGCGGTCATGGGAGATAGCAGAGAAATAAAAGTCTTTTGGTTCTTTTCTTCAGAAAAGAACATTCTTACTTACTTTCCCAAAGCAGCAGCAACTCCCGCGCCAGATGGGCGGAAAAACGATCCGGATCGCAAAGCGGACTCGCCAGCATCCGCCCGCGCAACTCCGTGCGATAGGCCGCCACCCTCGTCCGGTCGGCCGCCAACTCCACTGCCAGCCTCACATAGTCATCGCCGGAGCCAGCGATCAGCTCATTCAACCCCATGGCGTGCAGATGCGATGCGCTATGCCGGCCTGCGAATGTGCCGCCCGGCCAGGTGATCACCGGCACGCCCATCCACAGCGACTCCAATGTGGTGACACCGCCCGAGTAGGGCCGTGTATCCAGCGCGATGTGGATATGCGCATAGCCCTCCAGCATAGTCTCTGTCGATCCGCCAGGCTGGAACACGAGGAAATCGGGATCGAGCCCGGCTTCCCTGGCGAGTGCCGAAACACGCGTTCTGGTCTCGGTCTCTGCGTAGCTGCTGTAACGCAAAATGAAGCGTGCGCCCGGCAGCTGATCCGCAATCCTTGCCCATAGGCCGAAAATCTCGGCATTCAGCTTGGCCGGGCGCTGAAAACATCCAAACACCGGCGCAGCGCCGGCCTCGGGGCGCGGCAAAACCGGATCGGGTGCGCGGGAAGGCGGCAGATAGCACACATAGGTGTCGGGCAAGCGGATGATGCGCTCGGCATAATCCGCATCTTCGCCGTCCGGCACCTCGCTCGCATCGGCGATCAGCGCATCCATCGTGGAGAGCCCGGTGGTGCCGGTATAGCCGGCCCAGGTGATTTGCACCGGCGCGGCGCGGCGCGCAAATACCGGCAATCGATGCCGGGCGGTGCAGCCCGATAGATCGAACAGAATATCGATTTTCTCGCGCCGTATCAGCGCGAGCAAATCATCGTCCTTCATCTCGTCGACGGTGTGAAAGCCGCGGCAAAGCCTGCGCCAGCGCGATGTAAGTTGGTCCGTCTCCGACTGATTGGCAAAAGCAATGAGCGGGAAACCGAGTTTCCCGAGGCCTTCAAAAGCCCGCAGAGTCAGATGGCTCGCCGCATGGTGCCGCAAATCACCGGACACGACACCGAGCCTCGGCTTTTCTCCAGCGCCCAACGGCCGTTTCGGCAAGGGCGCCGGATGTTCAGGGAAGCAGGCTTGGGCAAAATTCCGGTGGGCGAGATACAGATGGCGCGGAGTGATGCCTCGCTTGTGCTGGAGACTGAAAACAAGATTGTAATGCGAAATCGGATCGGCGGGATGGCGCGCGAGCGACTGTTCGAGCGCTTCGACCGCATCGTCAACGCGTCCCTGCCCCAACATGGCCCATGATCGTGCCGACTGGATTTTCGGATCGGGATCGTCTTTCACCGCGGAGTCGAGAATTGCCAGGGCGCGATCTGGCATGCCGGCATGCGCGTAGGCGATGCCAAGGCAACTAAGCGCCTGGCCCAAGGACGGCTCCAGCCGCAGCGCCATTTCCAAAGGCGGGATCGCCTCCTTCGCGCGATTGGTTTTCAGCAGGCAAACGCCAAGATCGGAGTGCGCAAGCGCCATCGAGGGCAGGAGTTTAATCGCCGTCTGGCAGTCGCGGATCGCTTCCGAAAACCGGTCAAGCCGGGCGAGTGCGAGGCCGCGCGCCCGGTAGAACGGCGCCTGCTTGGGTGCGCGCTTGATCCCCTT
>Ga0116231_10012783_pt1 | contig 12141 bp, 7 predicted proteins | sample S1TSphgellanicum_2_FD_89695 | JGI IMG/M metagenome (GOLD analysis project Ga0116231, IMG submission 89695) | Host-associated microbial communities from peat moss isolated from Minnesota, USA - S1T2_Fd - Sphagnum magellanicum MG | ecosystem: Host-associated > Plants > Peat moss > Unclassified... | reverse complement strand
TTGGAGTCGACGAAGGTCTGCTGGGCGACGCGGCGGATGTCGGCCTTGGTGACGGCATCGATCTGCTGGAGTTCGCGGAACATCTCGCGCCAGTCGCCGTAGTCGGTCTGGTACTCGGCGAGTTCAGAGGCGAGGCCGCTGTTCTCACCGAGAGATTCGAGCAGAGCTGCGCGGGAGCGTGCCTTGAAGCGCTCTAGTTCGGCATCGGTGACGTCCTCGGTCTTGAGTTTGTCGAGTTCCTTGTGGATGGCTGGAGCCATGTCTGCAGCGGTATAGCCGGACATCGGGACGGCGTAGAAGGCGAAGAGGCCGGGGTACTTTTGGCCGGGGAAGCCGCTGAAGCCTTCGGCGAAGAGCGCGATGCGCTGGTCCCGGACGAGGGACTTGTAGAGGCGGCTGGTACGACCGTTGGAGAAGATATCGGTGATGGCGGAGTACACCGCGTCGTCTGGTGAGCGGTAATCGGGGCGGTGGTAGCCCTCGATGTAGATCGGCTGCGTTGCTTCGTGGAGGACAACAGTGCGTTCGGCCTTCTGTGGTGGCTCGACCGTGGTCATGGGTTCAGGCTTGGGGCCGGCAGGGATGGCGCCGAAGTACTTTTCGAGCATAGGCAGAGCGGTTGGTGTGTCGATGTCGCCGACGACGGCGATGACGATGTTGGAGGGGACGTAGTACTTGGCGTGGAAGGCGGCTGCCTCTGTTGCGGTGACCTGCGTGATATCGGACTCCCAGCCGACGCCGGGTGTGCCGTAGTGGTGGGCCATGTAAGCGGCGGCGAGAAACTCCTCGATCAGACGGCCCTGTGGGCTGGAATCGATGCGCATCCGGCGCTCTTCGTTGACGACGTCGCGCTCCTTGTAGAACTCGCGTGCGACGGGGTGAGCGATACGCGAGCTTTCGAGATAGGCCCAGAGTTCGAGGCGGTTGGAGGGCATGGACCAGAAGTACTGCGTGGAGTCCTCGCTGGTAGAGGCGTTGAGATCAACCGCGCCGTTGGACTCGGCGATCTCAGAGAACTGGTTGGGGATGACGAACTTCTGTGCGGCCTGAACGGCAGAGTCGAAGTCCGCTTCGAGCGCTTTGACTTTGACGGGGTCTTTGCCGACGGGCTTGCGGAGTTCAGCGTCATATGCGGCGTAGGCTGTCTCGACTTTAGCGAGGGCGATTTTTTCGGCGGCATAGTCGGTGGTGCCGATGGTGTCTGTGCCCTTGAAGGCGATGTGCTCGAACATGTGCGCGAGGCCAGACTGGCCTTCGGGGTCGTTCGCGGAGCCAGCGTTGACCAGTGTGTAGAAGCTGAAGACCGGGGCTTCATGGCGCTCGGAGAGTACGAGAGTGAGGCCGTTGGGTAGCACCTTGACGGTTGTGCGGTGCTCCATCTGCTGCTCGAAGCTGGTGGTGGATTGCGCTTGTGCGGTGAGAGCGGCGAAGGCCAGCAGGAGCGAGGCCACGGTGCGGACGATTTTATGCGGCATAAGCGGAGAGGTCATGAGATTTTGTAAGGTCACCTGTAAGGTATAGACGCAAAGAGGGCTTCCGTGGTCTGCGTCCACAAAGATTCTTTTGAGTGGGGTCTGCCGCTGGGTGCCAAGAGAAGCGTTTTTTGTTCGGGTGTGTCACAATCTTGTTAAAGAGGATTCCATGGGTTTCTTGCGTCTTACTCGGTTCATTGCGCCGGTGGTAGTTTTCGTGTGCTCGTTGGGTGTAGCTCAGGCAGCTGATGTTCGAATCAGCGGTGCGGTCGATCCGTCCGCCCGATCGACAATGGCGGGTGGCGTTAGCCCCAGACTGGCTGCGGCAATCGATCTGGGCGTTGCACCGGCGGACCACGTGCTGCCCATGATGTCGCTGAACTTCCAGATGACGACGGCACAGCAGGCAGCGTTGACGCAGTTGCTGGCCGACCAGCAAAACCCGGCCTCACCTCGGTATCACCAGTGGATGACTCCAGAGCAGTTTGCGTCGCAGTTTGGGCTCGCAGCCGTGGATATGGCGAAGGTTTCGTCATGGCTGACCGCGCAGGGCTTTACCGTGACGTCGGTGGCGCGTGGCGGGCTGTTTGTGCAGTTCTCGGGAACAGTCGCGCAGGCAGAGAAGGCTTTCGGCACAGAGATCCATACCGTGAGCCTGCGCGGGGAGCAGCACATTGCGAACATCACTGCGCCGTCATTACCGAAGGCGATTGCAGCCGTGACGGCAGGGATTGGGGGCTTGGACGACTTCAAACCGAAGGCACATGTGCATCTGCCCGACGTTGCTCCGCAAACAGCGTCGCCCAAGCCGGAGTACTCCGTGGGCGGAACGAACTATGTTGCGCCTGGTGACTTTTACACGATCTACGACGAGAAGACCCTGCTGACGGCCGGTACGAAGGGTACGGGTGTGTCGATTGTCGTTGCAGGGCAGACCGACATTTATCCGGCGGACATCGCAGCGTTTCAGTCGGCGAGCGGATTGGCCAACAAGCCTGCGACCGTGCAGGTTTATGGTGCCGATCCGGGTTATACGACCACCGCAGACCTGATTGCCAGCGAACAGTCCATTGAGTGGGCCGGGGCCGTGGCGCCGGGAGCGACTATCCTCTATGTGAATACGATCAGCGCGATCTATGGCTCGCTGACTCTGGCGGTTGACAATGATCTTGCGCCGGTCATCGCGGACAGCTATGGAACTTGTGAGGCTGATCTAGGCACCAGCGCAATCATCTATTACAGCCAGATTCTGGAGCAGGCGGCCAGCCAGGGCATCACGATCACGACGCCTTCGGGCGAGTTCGGTGCGACCGACTGCGACAGCAGCGGTGTAGCGAGTGCTGTCGACGGATATGCAGTGGATTTTCCCGGCTCGTCGCCGCTGGTGACTGCGGTGGGTGGCACGGAGTTTAATGAGTCGGGTGGGACATATTGGTCGACGATCAATGGGACGAATGGCGGTTCTGCGCTGAGCTATATCCCGGAGATGGTGTGGAACGACGACAGCACCGCTTCAACCCTGCTGGCCAGCGGCGGCGGAGCGAGCCAATACTTCAGTAAGCCAGCGTGGCAGACAGGAATCGGCGTGCCGGCGGACTCGTCGCGTGACGTGCCGGATATTGCTCTGAATGCATCGCCGTATCATGACCCGCTGCTGATCTGCACGCAGGGTTATTGCGCGACAGGCTTCGCAACTGCTGCGGGAGTGTTGGAACCCGGCGGCGGAACGGCGCTGAGTTCTTCTGTGTTTGCCGGACTGATGGCGCTCGTGGTGCAGAAGACGGGTGGCCCTGTTGGTGTGGCCAATCCGGTGCTCTATGCCCTGGCGAACAGCCCTACCTATAAGACCACTGTGTTCCATGATGTACGCAGTGGTACGAACGCGAGCCCCTGCACCAGCGGTTCGACAAACTGTCCGAATGGCGGGACGATAGGCTTTGCTGCTACTTCGGGTTACGACCAGGCAACTGGCTGGGGCTCTGTCGATGCGTTTCAATTGGTGAGTGACTGGTCCTTGGTAACGGGAACACCGTTGGGCAACGGCCCGGCGTTCTCGTTGACGAATGTAGGCGGCAGCGCGACATCCGTCACGGCAGGCACCAGCGTGCTGTTTACGACGACGGTGACATCCGGGGTGAGCACAGTGACTGCGACCCCGACGGGCAGCGTACAGATTACGGTAGACGGCGTGGCGTCTGGCGGAACGAACACCCTGAACGGCAGCGGCGTGGCAACCTACACACTGGATACCACTGGATTGAGTGTTGGACAGCACACTGTGCAAGCAACGTATTTGGGCGACTCAAACTATCAGGGCTCGAAGGGAACGTTCCTTCTCACCATCAGTACAAGTACCGGCGCTGACTTCACGCTGACGCCGACGACGGCGACGATGACGGCCAATGCTGGGTCCGAGACACCGGGGCTCACGCTGACGGTAACTGCGGTTAATGGCTTTACGGGCAGCATTACATTCGCTGCGGGCTCCCTGACCACGCTGGCCGCGCCGGTTGCTTTCACCACGAACCCAGTGGTGCTCTCCTCAACGACACCTAGCGGTACAACGATCATGACGCTGCTGGCATTCACGCTCAGCGAGAAGCCGGGTTCCGGCTCCCTAAAGTCGGAGTTGAACAGGCGTTCGCTTGGTGCTTATGGAGGCGCAGTACTGGCGGCCATGTTGATGCTGGTGTTGCCACGGAAGCGGCGCTTCGCGGCGGCGCTTCGCGGTGGTTTGCTGATGGTGTTGATGGCGGTAGCTGCAACGGGGCTTTCGGGATGTACGAGTACGCCGAACGCACCCAGTAGCTCTGGCCCAACCATTACGCCGATCCCGACGGGAACCTATAACGTAGTGGTCACTGCGACGGGAACGGTGAATGGCTCTGCTGTGACCCACGTGTGCAACGTGACGTTTATCGTGCAGTAGGGCCTGCGGGCTGTGCGCTTTGCGCGGCAGGGCTTTCCGCGCCGAGGCGATGTTCCGGGTTAAGAGAGAGCTGCATGAGCCAGTCCTGCGCGCTGAGCTGCGGTTGGGACTGCTTCGATGCACGGATGTATGTGCCGTCGGGCTGCATCAGACGGGCCTTCACGGCATCGCGCAAATAAGACTCTAGAATTTCATCGCGTAGGCGTCGCATGGCTGTCGGCGCGACGACTGGGAAGACGACCTCGCAACGTTCGTAGAGGTTGCGTGGCATCCAATCTGCCGAGCCTGCGAATACCTCTTCCGTTCCGCCGTTGGCAAACCAAAAGATGCGCGAGTGCTCGAGGTAGCGGCCGATGATGGAACGGACACGGATGCGGTCGCTGAGGCCGGGGACACCGGCGCGGAGGGCGCACATGCCGCGTACTATCAAGTCGATCTCCACGCCGGCCTGGGACGCCGTGTAGAGAGCTTCGATGGTGGGTGCGTCGAGCAGGCCGTTCATCTTGGCGATGATGCGTGCGGGACGCTTGTGCTTGGCGTGCTCAGTCTCCCGTGCAATCAAGCTGAGGATATCGGTGTTGAGTGTGACGGGAGCGACGAGTAGCGGGCGGTAGGCTTCGGTGCCAGCCTCCCAACCGGCTGTCAGGTAGCGGAAGACGCGCAGGACAGCCTCAGTGATTTCAGGACGCGCGGTGAGCAGGCTGATATCGGTGTAGAAGCGTGCGGTGACCGGGTTGTAGTTACCGGTGCCGAGATGGGCATAGCTGCGAACAATGCCGTCAGAGTCCTTGCGGACGACGAGAGCGAGCTTGCAGTGCGTTTTGAGACCCAAGATGCCGTGAAAGACCTGCACCCCTGCGTCTTCGAGTTCACGCGCCCAGCGGATGTTGGAGGCCTCATCGAAGCGTGCCATCAGCTCAATGACGACGGTAACGTCCTTGGTCTGTGCCGCCTCGCGCAGGGAATTAAAGATGGGTGAGTCGGCGCTGGTGCGGTAGAGGGTCTGTTTGATGGAGATGACGTTTGGGTCCGTGGCTGCGGCTTCAATGAACTCCTCGACCGTGTTATAGCTGTCGAACGGATGGTGGAGCAGTATGTCGCCCTGGCGCAGTTCGGCGAATATGTTGCGTGCAGGCGGGAGCTTGAGGCGGCGGCCATGGAACTCAGGGAACTTGAGCGTGGGCCGTTTCACAGAGCCGTAGAGTGACATCAGGCGCGAGAGGTTGACGGGGGCTGAAGCGCGGAAGACCTGCCATGGTTCGAGTTCGAAGTTAATGCGGAGGCGTTCGGCGATGTCATCGTCGGCTGTGGCGTCGATTTCCATGCGGACTACGTCACCTTTGCGGCGGTTGTGCAACTCTTCCGCAACGGATTCGAGCACGGAGCGCGACTCTTCCTCCTGCATATACAGGTTGCTGTTGCGGGTGACACGGAAGGTGACGCAGTCAAGAATATTGTAGCCGCGGAACATAGGCCCAATATGGGCTTCGATGAGTTCGTCGAGCAGGATAAAGTCTTGGTGCCCCTCTGGCCGGTTTGCATGGGGCGGCAGAGCGATCAGGCCCGGCAGAGAACGAGGAATCGTGACGACGCCGAGGATCTTGGGTGAGCTTCCCTTCACCTTGCGTTTGTGACGCAGCAGAAGGGCAAGGCAAAGCGCCTTGTTGAGCACGCGAGGGAAGGGGTGTGAGGGGTCGATGGTTACCGGCGTGAGCAACGGGTCGACTTCATCATGGAAGTACTTCGTAGCGTAAGCGCGGTCTGCCTCACGGAGCTGCTTCCAGGCAAGGATACGGATGCCGGCCTTCGTAAGCGCAGGTACGATGTGATTGTGCCAGCTATCAGACTGGGCGTTGGCGAAGCCGTGAAGCTGATCGCGAAGCCGGGTGAGGCGTTCGTCGGGAGTGAGGCCGCCTTCGTCTTTTAGCTGTGGCAGGCCGAGACCTTCTTCCAGCTTTTGCAGCACACCGGCGACGCGGATCTCGATGAACTCGTCGAGATTGCTTGCCGTGATGGCGAGGAACTTGACGCGCTCCAGCAGCGGATTAGTGGGGTCTATGGCCTCCTCAAGGACGCGCTGGTTGAAGCGCATCCAGCTTTCGTCACGGTTGATGAAGCGGCCACCGGGCGCGGCTTTGAGTTCGGACTTTTTTTTGCTTGGCGTCTTCTTCGCGGTCATAATGTTATGCCTGAGGGTAAACCACCCAGTGTGAGAGGAGTGTGACAACCTTTCGGGGTTACCACGCATCAAAATACATACTGATCCACAACAAGGAGAACTACCATGATGAAATTATCAGTGCTCGTTGCAGCAGCAATGTTGTCCGCCGGTGTGGCGCAAGCCCAGAGCGCCGGACAAGATATGAAAGATGCCGGACACGATACCGCCCAAGGTACGAAGACGGCTGCCAAGGATACAGGGCATGCCGTGAAGACCGGTGCCAAGGACACAGCTCATGGAACCAAGGTGGCTGCAAAAGATACAGCGCACGGAACCAAGGTTGCCGCCAAAGACACAGCGCACGGGACGAAGGTTGGGGCCAAGGACACAGCACATGGAACTAAGGTTGCTGCCAAGGACACAGGCCACGCGGTGAAGACCGGTGCCGACAAGACCGCTGACGGCACGAAGGATGTCGCGCACAAGGTCGAGGGCAAGCCAAAGTCTAACTAGTCTCTGGTGCGATGACGCTGGCGCAAGCGGCGACAAGCGCGATCCAGTAGATATCTGCGCCGAGGAGATGCAGGACCTGCATCCATGTGGGAGCAAGCAGCAGCACATCGGCTGCACCGAGCAGGAGTTGTGCCGCAACAAGTGTTAGAACGGTGTTGCCGAGACGCGAGCGCAGTCTGAGGCACAGCATCAACGCACAGGCTAACGCGATGACCGAAGCTGCCGGATGAAGCCAGCGCATTCTGACCAAGAGCGGCGCAGTGGCGGCGAAGTCGTCCATCAAGCCGGCCCGGAGTGACGGGGCGGGGAAGAGGGTGTCAGCCAGCGCAGCGACCGAGCCAGTTGCACCGACGACGACTGTTGCCGCAAGAGCGAACCAAGCAAGGCTGCGAGTGCTTGCAGGTTGCAAAGATGGCGGTTCGCGGTCTCCCAGCCACCACCATGTGAGTGACAAAGCCGCGAGCAGCAGCATCGTGTTCGTGAAGTGGATGCACTGCATGAACACACGCATGTTGGACGCATTAGACTCGACGTATCCGCCTTTGACCAGCACAGCACCAAGCAGTGCTTCGGTGATCAACAACACACCACACCAGACGACAGCCTTGCGCGCGCGATGGCCTCGAGGCCGCAACCGGAATGTTGCTGCGATCAACAGTGTGACGAGCGCGGTGCATATTCCGCTCATGGAGCGGTGGGTGAACTCGATGACGGTGGCGAGCCGCGGGTGGTGCGGGAGGAAGTCGCCATTGCAGAGCGGCCAGTGGCTGCCACAACCTGCGCCGGAGCCGGTGGCGCGAACGACCGCTCCCCATAGGATAACCAGCACCATGAAGCCAAGGACCGTCGCAGCGTAGAGGGGGAGCAAGCGGTTGCTTCGTGTCATTGCAGCAGGCGATTGGGCGAGCGTTGTGCTCATGCTTCGATTGTATTAGCCCGCGAGTTCTTTCGCGCGGACGGTAGCGCGCTTGACGGCCTTGAGTAGAGTGATTCGCAGACCGCCTTCTTCGAGAGCTAGGATACCGTCCACGGTGCAGCCGCCGGGGGTGGTGACCTCATCCTTGAGGAGCGCGGGGTGGCTGCCTGTTTCGAGGACCATCCTGGCGGCACCGTAGGTGGTCTGTGCGGCAAGGAGTGTGGCAACGTCGCGCGGCAGCCCAACGTTAACTCCGGCTTCGGCAAGCGCCTCGATGATGATGTAGAGGAAGGCCGGACCGGAGCCGGAGAGGCCCGTGACGGCGTCCATATGCTTCTCATCTACGACGACGGTACGGCCGACAGTATCAAAGATACGATGTGCCAAAGCAAGCTGGTCGTCGGAGACAAAGCTACCGCGGCAGATAGCGGTGGCACCAGCGCCCAGCATAGCGGGCGTGTTCGGCATGGCGCGGATGACAGAGACCTTCCCGCCGGCTGCCTCTTCAATGGCTGCGGTTTTGACCGAGGCAGCGAATGAGATGAGCAGTTTGCCGGGCGCAAGGCCGGGTGCTATGCCGCGGACGACATCGGCCATCTGGTTAGGCTTGACGCCGAGGAGGACAACGTCTGCGCCCTGCGCGGCCTTGAGGTTGTCCGTCGTGACGGTGATGCCAAAGTGCGCGGCGAGCGATTCGGCGCGGTGATCATGCGCGACGGTGGCGACGAGGTGCTCTCGGGGGAAGAGACCCGCACGTAGAAAGGCCTGCACGAGGATTCCGCCCATCTTGCCGGCTCCGATGAGGGCGACGCGGATCTGGGTGGTGTCGAGCTTGCTGCCGGAGGAGTTCATCCAGCTAGGCTATCAAACTCAGCTAGCCAGCAGTATGGACTGTCTGGTTGAGGAAGCCGTATTGTGCCACGGGACGGGTAGTTACGCTGCCGCCTTAGCACAGTAAGTGTCAAAGGCACGGGCCAGTTCCTGTGCGATTGCGGGAGCGGTGGAGCTTTCGATAGCCGAGCGCTGCATGAGGTAAATTAGCTGGCCGTCACGGAGGATAGCGATGGCCGGTGAGGTAGGGGGATGGCCCTGGAAGTAGCTGCGCGCGCGCTCGGTGGCCTCGCGGTCCTGTCCTGCAAAGACGGTGACAGCGTGGTCGGGTCTGGTCGCGTTCTGGAGGGCAAGCCGAACACCGGGGCGCATCTTGCCTGCTGCACAGCCGCAGATGGAGTTGACCACGAGTAGTGTGGTGCCGGGAGCGGCCACGGCCGCATCAACATCGGCGGCAGTGCGTGCTTCTTTGACGCCAGCTTTAGTGAGCTCTTCGCGCATGGGAATGACCATCAACTCTGGATACATCGGTATTGCCTCCTGAAAATCGTGTGCTTGTTTCTTGCCAGCTCGTTTCGTGGGGTGCAGGCCATGAGCCTCATGACTCCCCTTAAATCGGCTGTGAAATAGTCTGTCTGGAGTAGTTTATAGGAGTGTCCTGTAAAGGCCTATATGTTTCTCCGATATGTCTATTGTAATAGGGATGTGAAGCTGTTCCGGAGTCCGGAAATCACAGATACCATGGGATGTTAATGACGGTAATTCGTTGGTTGCCGCGGACCAGCAAGAGTAGCTTGAGTAGCTGTGCGCGTTGATTGTGCAGTGGCGCCTGCCACCAATGTTTAACAACAAGTTCTGGTACAAGGACAGCTATTTGACGTTCCGGATGGTCATGCTCGACTTGCAGAATATGCTCGACAAGCGGCAGCAGAACAAAGCGGTATGGTGAGTGAAGGAACACCAGTTTTGGGACAGGAAATGCGGCGATCCTTATGGGTTCGACTACATTTCTGTGCCACATCTGTTCGACCTCGTCACGGCACTCTTCAGCATCAACATGCACCGCCTCAACTTGATCGCTGAGCTTCATGGCGAAGCGCAGACCCTTCTCGGTGATGCGGGACCAGCGGTCGAGCGGGACGATGACCAGCGGGTGCATGAGGTTTTCGACGTGCATAGGGCGGTCAATGACCGTAGCGGCCTGGACGCCGGTGTAGTGGCGCTTGACGGCGATCATCAGCAGCATCAGCCCGGGAACAAGGATGGCTGTAATCCACGCGCCGTCTGTAAACTTGGCCACCAGGACGACTATCAACGTGATGCCGGTAGCGAGCGCTCCGACACCGTTGATGACCATGCGGTGTATTGTGCCGGACTGCCCCTGTTTGCCGAGCCGGTGCCAGTGCACGACCATGCCGGCCTGCGAGAGCGTGAAAGCCAGAAAGGCGCCGATGGCAAAGAGCGGTATGAGCCGGTCGGTGACGCCGCCGAAGCTGATCAGCAGAACTGCGGTGAAACCAACGAGTGCGACGATACCGTGCGAGTAGAGCAGACGGCGGCCACGTATCTTGAAGACATGGGGAAGGTAGTCGCGTAGTGCGATGGCGCGCGTGAGGCGTGGAAAGTCCGCAAAGGACGTATTGGCTGAGAGTGCAAGCACCGAAAGGATGCTACCGATGCCAATGTAATAAAACCACCCTTTGCCTATGACTGCGTGGATGAGCTGGGAGAGGATGGACTCGTATCCGGCGGAGGTAGGGTCGGTGGCAGCGATGTTGTAGGCGCGGCAGAGGAGAGCGATACCGCCGAGGAAGACCATCAGCAGCACAATGATGATGGTGAGAGTTCGCTTGGCATTACGCTGGGTCGGCTCACGGAAGGCGTTGACGCCATTGGAGACGGCTTCCACGCCCGTCATGGCGGTGCAGCCGGAGGCGAAGACCTTGGCCAGAAGCCAAAGCGAGAGCAAGGAGGCAGAGGCCGGGAGTTGCGGCGGTGCAATGACTGAGGTTGGATGGCCGTGGGCGGCGATGGTGCGGACCAGTCCAATGCCGATGGTGATCAGAAGCGTTCCGACAAAGAGATAGGTGGGAACTAGGAAGGCAGCGCCGGTATCCTTGGCACCACGCATGTTGACGAGCGTGAGGATCGTGAGGATCAGGAGACAAAGCGCAAGTGTGTGTGGCTGTAGCGAAGGGAATGCGGAGATGAGTGCACCGACACTGGCAGAGATTCCGACTGCGGCGTTGAGGATGTAGTCGATCATCAATGCCGCGGCTGCGAGAAGGCCGGCTGTATCGCCGAGGTTTTCGCTGGCGACGGTGTAACTACCGCCGCCGTTGGGGTAGGCGTCGATGGTCTGAAGGTAGGAGAAGAAGACAATACCTAGCAGTGCAATGATTGCAAAACTAATGGGGACAATGTGTGCGATGCCTGCCATGCCCAGAGGGATGAGCAGTGTGAGAGCTGCTTCGGGGCCATATGCGGCGGAACTGAGGGCATCAAGGCCAAATACAGTGATGCCGGAGATGGGGCCGATGTGTTCGGCGCGCTCTTCGGATGTGGCTAGGGGCTTGCCGGTGACGAGCGAGAAGAGAGACATAATGCTCCGCAGGCCTATGGATACTGCGACCCTGATTAGGGTATGCCTGAGTGCATAAGGAATATGTAAAGAGTTTGCTGGAAAAAAGCTAAGTTACTTCTTCCCGAAGACCTCGCCCATGCGGCGGATCTGAGCCCCGACGCCGCGGAGTTTCTCTTCGAGGCGTTCGTAGCCGCGGTCCATGTGGTACACGCGGTCGAGGATGCTCTCGCCGTCGGCGACTAACGCCGCCAGAACGAGTGCGGCGGAGGCGCGCAGGTCCGAGCACATGACGGCGGCCGACTGTAGCTTAGCGCCGCCACGGACGGTTGCAGTGCGGCCCGAGACGGAGATGTTCGCGCCCATGCGATTCAGTTCGCTGACGTGCATGAAGCGGTTTTCAAAGATGTTCTCCGTGACGATGCTGGTACCTTCGGCCTGTGTGAGCAGAGCCATGAACTGGGCCTGCATGTCAGTGGGGAACCCGGGGTACTCTTCGGTGGTGATGTCGGCGGCAATGAGTTCGTTGCCGGTGCGGACGCGTATGCTGTCGGTGCCGATGTCGAGCTTGACGCCACACTCTTCGAGCTTGGAGAGCACTGCGCCGAGGTGTGTGGGGTTGCAGCCGTCCACGTTGAGGTCGCCACCTGTGATGGCACCGGCGATGAGGAAGGTGCCAGCCTCTATGCGGTCGGGATTGATGCGGTGGCGAGCGCCGTGGAGTTTGGCAACGCCTTT
>Ga0116231_10012781_pt1 | contig 12143 bp, 8 predicted proteins | sample S1TSphgellanicum_2_FD_89695 | JGI IMG/M metagenome (GOLD analysis project Ga0116231, IMG submission 89695) | Host-associated microbial communities from peat moss isolated from Minnesota, USA - S1T2_Fd - Sphagnum magellanicum MG | ecosystem: Host-associated > Plants > Peat moss > Unclassified... | reverse complement strand
GCCGCCGGCACCGGCTCCGCCTTCGACAATCTCAACACCATTCTCGACACCGGCGCCTTCACCGGCGCGCGCAGTTTCGAGCTCGCCTCCGGCGACATCGCCATCGATCAGGGAATAAAAGCCTCGACACTGTCGGTGACGGCGGACGCCGGCAACATCACTCTGTCCGCCACGCTGGACGCTTCGGGCACCGGGCCCGGCAGCATTGCGATCAACGCCGGCGGCAATCTGACGCTGGACGCGACCGCCGTGCTGGACGCGCATGCGACAACCACCGCGAAGGATAGTTACGGCGAGGATATCGACGCCGAAAACCGCGCCCATGTCACGCTGACCTCCACCCACGGCTCGCTGGTGCTCGATGGCGGGGCTTCGATCAACGTCAGCTACCCGGATGCGGGCACCGATCCGCAGGGCCAGGTGGTGCTGAACGCTCCGCGGCTTTCCACTGCTGCCGGCGTCGCCGCCTACACGACGGGGCCGATCGACGTGACCGGCGCGGACAGTGTTGCCGTCTATGCGTTTCGAACCTTTGTCACCAAGGATTCCATCGGCTCCATCAGCCAGACGCTCGAGGCATCGCCGACCGGCACCGGCACCACGCTGGGGATCAACCAGATTGCCAACGTGGATAATCAATGGGCCGCCGGCCTGACGGCCGCGGGGGTGCAGGCGCAGCTCGGCGGCCTGACCGGCCTGACCGAAACCACGGGCGGGGTGACGCAAAGCGCCTTCCATCTGCGGCCGGGCGTGGAAATCGACAGCACCAACCAGTCCCACGGCACGCTGACCGTCATCGGCGACCTGGATTTTTCCACCCTGCGCATTTCCGACCCGGTGGGTTTCGGCTTGCAGGTAACGCAAGGCACCGACGGTTCGGGCGAGCCGGGTACCGTGGTGTTCCGCGCGTCGGGCGACCTGATCGTCAACGGCAGTATCACGGATGGTTTTGCCGCCCCGCCGGATTCGAAAGCCGGCAAGCAGATCAATCCGGACAGCGGCTGGCAGATACTGGCGCCTGGGGGCTTTGGCTTCGCCGATCCGTTGAATGCGGATCTGGTGCTGCCGGCGAGCCTGAGCGTCAGCACGAGCACCAACGGCACCACCACCACCACCGACCAGATCGTGCTCGGCGGCGAGAACCAGACAGCGAGCGGCAGCGGCACCACCTTCGACACCTCGCGCGCCATTTCGCTGAACTACACGATCAACATCGCGGCCGCGAACCTGAACCCCAATGTGGTGATCCCGTTCAATTTCCGGCTGAGCAGCGACACGACTGTCACCACCGGCTTTACCGCGACGGCCTCCATCACCCTGCCGGGCCAGAAGACGCCGGCCTATGTGGCGGGCGACACGGTGCCGGCCAATACCGATCTGCCGGCGGGAACGCTGTTCGCCAAGAACACGCTGCTGCCGTTCTCGGTGCAGACGCAGAACGGCACCAACGTGCCCGCCGGCACGCTGCTGGATATTTTTTCCGACGGGACGATCACGCTGTGGAACGATACCGGCACGCTCTCCGCCGGCGCCTTCATTCCCTCCAACACCGTGCCGGTGTTCCTCACCACGGCGGGCCAGGTGATCCAGCGCCTGATGCTGCGGCCGGACATCGCCGGCACCAAGGTTCAAGGCTATATCTATGCCATCGCCGCCATGCTGCCGGCAGGCTCGCAATCCTGGAATATCGACCTCGTCGCCGGCGCCAACAGGGCGAGCGCCGACCGGCTGGCCGTTCTGCCCGCATCGCAGCTGAGGGGCGGTGCCCTGAAATCCGCCCCGACTCTGGCGAGCCAGGCGCCCGGCAGCCTGATCCTGGACGATCAGCATTACGCCACGCTGCCGACCTCCGGCTTCGATAGCAACATCGCCGCCGCCTTCAGCGTCATCCGCACCGGCACGGGCGATCTCAATCTCGCCGTGGGCGGCAATTTCGACCAGCTCTCGCTCTACGGCATCTATACCGCCGGCACGCAGGATCTGCTGCCGAACGCTAGCGGTACCACGCCGAGCGCCACGGATGCGGCCAACGCGCCCTTCGAACTCGCCCGCCAGCCCGCCCCCGGCGGGACCACAATTCTGGAATCCGACCTGGCCGCGAACAAGCTGATCACCAGCACCTATCAGGCCTACTACCCCACCGACGGCGGCGACCTTTCCATGCACGTGCAGGGCAGCGCCACCGGCGACGTGCTGGGGGCGGATTTCCTCAATGCCGAACCACCCAGCGACGCCGTCGGCAACTGGCTCTGGACCCAGGGCGGGGCCGCGGTGGGCGAGCAGACCGCCTGGTGGATCAATTTCGGCACGTTCGTGACGCCTTATACGCCGAGCGGGCTTTCCTCCTCGCAAACCCCGCAGCTTGTCGGGTTCGAAGGCATCGGCACGCTCGGCGGCGGCAATCTGACGGTCACCATCGGCGGCAACGCCGGCCAGACCACGCACCGCACCGGCGCCGGCTACGAAAACGCCGACCGCGGCGAGGGCCTGGTGTTCGCCGTCGCCAGCACGGGCCGCTTTCCCACGGGTGCCGCACCGGTCATCACCGGAGGCGGCACGCTGAGCGTGCGCATCGGCGGTACGCTGAACCCGCTGGACGTGGCCGACACCGCGCAGCCGAACCTGATCGACTCTGCGGTCAATGGCGATGCCATCGATCTCCGCGGCAATATTTTTGTCAGCGCCGGCGCGATCGGGCGGGTGGTGAATTCCTATGTGCAGCAGTCGAACGATCCGCGCGCCGACGATCCGTTTTCGGTTGCCGACGGCACGCCCTATGGCGGCCTGACCCTCATCCCGGGCGACGGCACCGTGCAGATCGATACCATGCGCGACCTCGTCATCGACGGGGTTGCCGATCCGGGGCGTGTCGGCGAGCAGAACCAGACCATCGTGCCGTCGAGCCTGCTCGGCACCGACAGCAGCCAGGGCGTGCAGACCGGCTTCACCCTGTGGCAGCCGACGACATCGATCAGCCTGTTCGCCGCCGGCGGCAACCTGGCGCCGAGTGCTCAGGCATTCGACGTGCTCAACAATAATTCCACGGTCAACACCGGGGTCTTCATCAACGATGCGGCGACGGACTACCGCTTCATCTACCCGCCGACCTTGCTGGCGACGGCTGCCACCGGCAATATCGTCTATGGCGTGATATCGGCCAGTGCGTCGCAGGTTTCGCCGTCGATCGAGACCATGCCGTCGGCCGATGGCGACGTGGCACTGCTGGCCGGCGGCTCGATCTTCGCCAATGACGAGGCGATCGACATATCGGGTGCGGACCCCGCCCTACTCTCCACGCCGCAGAACCCGACCTTCGTCGCCCTGGCGGCACAGACCCTGGTCAACCCGAATGCGTTCCAGATCGCCTCGAACGCGCTGGCGACCGACGAATTCATCGGCAATTCCGGTGCGGAGGCGCTGTTCGCCCAGGAAGCGGATACGCCGACCACCGATCTGCATGCCAACGATACCACGCCGGCGCGCTTCTATGCGGCGGGCGGCGACATCGTGAATTTCATCACCGGCGAGACCCTGACGTTCGACTCCACCGACGCGCTGACGCAGCCGCTCTCGACCTGGTATCTGGCCGCCAAGCCGGTCTGGATCATCGCATCGGGCGATATCGTCAGCAGCGGAACAAGGCCCAGCCTGACGCCGGGGGCGACGCAGCAGAACCAGGAGGCGCTCATTGCCTCCAACCGGATATTCTCCGGCGATACGCTGGCCTTCGCCAGCGGCAACCTGTTCTACAACACTTCCCCGTCGTCCATTTCCGTGGTCTCGGCCGGCCAGGACATATTGAGCGGCTTCTTCTATGTCGGCGGCTCATCCGCGTATGGCGCCGGCGTGCTCGAAGTCGATGCCGGGCGCAACCTGTATCAGGCGGCGGCGAGCGTCGGCGGTGTGCAGGAGCTGGATTTCGGCGCCATCAAGAGCATCGGCGCGCTGATTGCCGGCAGCCCGATCGCGCCGGGGGCGGATATCGCCACACTGGCCGGCGTCGGCGCCGATCCGAATTATTCGGTGTTTGCCGATCTCTATCTCAACCCGGCGAACCTCGCCAATCCGGCGCTCGCCGACACCGACCCGGCGAACAAGGACAAGGTTCAGCAGGTCTATGGCGGCACCGATACGGTGGCCGGCCAGAGCCAGCTCGTCACCGTGCTGGCGCAGCGCTATGGGTTTGCAGGCACCCCGGCCGAGGCTCTTGCCTATTACCAGGCGCTCTCGCCCACCGCGCAGGCCGCCCTGCTGTCGCCCACGGGCACGCAAACCGCGGTGCTCAGCCAGCTCTACGCCTATCTCATCACCAGCGTCGGCTACGACGGCACCGAAGCCGCGGCGCTGGCAACCTTCAAGACGCTGCCTGAAGTTGATCAGGATGTGCTGCTGCGCAAAATCTTCTTCGAGGAAACGAATGCCAGCGGCCTGCAATACAACGATCCGACCAGCCGCTTCTACCAGAACTATTCGCGCGGCCGTATCGCGATCGACACATTCTTTCTGCCGTTGCCGGAGCTGAACAGTTGGCTATCGAAGAATTTTGGCTACACCGGCGGCGAGGTCAGTGCCGCGGCCGATTTCGCCACGCTCACGCCCGCGCAGCAGCAGCCCTTCATTGCCGCCATCTTCGCCGACGACGAGACACCACGCACCGCCACCGTCTCGCCTTCCTTCACCAGCCTGTTGGGTGCGACCGACGACAAATCCCCTGGCGTGCCGGACGGCTATACCGGCAGCATCACCATGTACAGCGGTTCGGTCGCCGTTCCCCCCACCAATGCCACGATCCTGACCTCCAGCGGCGCCACCGCCACTTTCGACGCCGGCATTTCGACATCCACCTACGGCGGCACGATCCAGGCTTTTGATCCGGGCGGCCAGATCGTGCTCGGCGTGGCCAGCAGCCCCGCGCCCGGCGCCAGTTCCGGTATCATCACCAACGGGCCTGGCGACATCGACATTTTTGCCGACGGCAGCGTGCTGCTCGGCAAGAGCCGCATCTTTACCACCGACGGCGGCAGCATCCTGATCTGGTCGGCCGGCGGCGATATCAACGCCGGCATCGGCGCCAAAACGACGGTCGTGTACAACCCGCCGATCGTCTCCTACGACGACGGCGGCGACATTACCGAAACCCCGGCCGTACCCAGCAGCGGTGCTGGCATCGCCACGCTCCAGCCGCTGCCCGGCATCGAGGCCGGCGACGTGGATCTGATCGCCCCGGTCGGCACGATCGACGCCGGCGAGGCCGGCATCCGCGTCTCCGGCAATTTGAACCTCGCCGCCGCCCGCCTGGCCAACACCGCCAACATCGCCGTCGGCGGCAAGACCACGGGCGCGCCGAGCGTCTCGGTGGCCAGCCTCGGCGCCGTCGCCGCCGCCTCCTCGGCCGCCGGTGCGGCCACCGAAAGCGCGCAAAGCAATGCCTCCAACCGCGCCCAGCAGGAACAGCCCTCGGTCATCGACGTGGATGTGCTGTCGGTCGTCAGTTGCCAGTCGTCGGCCGTCAGAAAATGCGAGTGATGGGCCGTGTGTGCCACCGATTTTGACAACTCACCTCTACCCCTTATCGTAACTCCACGGTGTGGAGACGGACATGCAGGCGTGGCAGGCGACGAAGGCACGGGGTGCATTTTCCGCCATCATCGACGCGGCGGTCGATGGCGCGCCGCAACTCATCCGCCGCAGGGATGGCAGGGAGGTGGTCGTCATCTCCAGGGAGGATTACGAGGCGCATAAGCCCAACCTGCGGGATTATCTGATCCGGTCAGGCTACGCGCCCGAGCATGACGAATTCGACGACGCCTTGCGCACGGTGCGAAAGGATGGCGGTGCATTTTTCGGCGGCCGATCGGCTGATCTCGGCGGCTGATGGCGCACTACCTGTTCGACTCGTGCGCCGCCCTGGCCTGAGCGCCACGGCAACCGCATTTGCGCCTATACCGCTGGCTGTTGCGTGACACCCGTGGTGGCGCGGCTCACCCTTCAACCATACGGCCTGTGGAAACATCCAAAGATCAACCGCGAAGGCGCGAAGAACGCGAAGGTACGCGAAGGCAAAACCAACAAAAATCCGCCACGGAACGGGCCTTCGAGGGGGAGCTCCTTTGCGAACCTTCGCGCTCTTCGCGCCTTCGCGGTTATTCTTTGGGCGGTGCGACCGGGCAGTTGGTCGGATGGCGAGCGCGGACCTGTCCATATGCGATAGCCCTGGCCTGAGCGCGGTCAGTGCTGGCCAGGTATCCGCTTTTGATGTAGTTTGTCCCGATGAAACCGTCTGTCGCCCTCGCCCTGCATCGCGACGAGATTCGCCGGATCGTCGAAGCCAACAAGGGCCTCAACCCCAGGGTGTTCGGCTCGGCGCTGCATGGCGATGATACCGAGGACAGCGATCTCGATCTGCTCATCGATCCGGGCGAGGGGCTCGGACTACTGGGTGTCGCCAAGATCGCTCTGGCGATCGGCGAGATCACGCGAACACGGCTAGATGTGCGCACGCCGGGAGACCTTGCAGAGTCGTTCCGCGCCAAAGTCTTGGCGGAAGCAACGCCTGTATGACAGGGGCAAGAGCGCTCAGAGTTCCCGATTATCTGGCGTACATCCTGTAGGCTATTATCGGATACAAACCTATACGGCAGGTCTTGATCAGCAAGCGTTCATCGCAAGCCCGATCTTGGCGGATGCGTTGAAGAATTATACCCAGCCATGAAACGCCAATACCGGAAGCGGCCAGCTTTCTGACAACTGGAACCCGAAAACTGAAAACCGACAAAGGCTTTACCCTCATCGAAATCCTGGTGGTGCTGGCCATCCTCGGCGTGGTGCTGGGCATCTTCATCGGCCGCGGCCCGATGCGCAGCCAGGGCCTGCAACTGCGGGCCGCGGCCGGCGCGCTTGCCCAGGGGTTGCGCGCCGCGCGGGCGGCGGCGATCGCGACCGGGCAGGATGTGGCCGTCGCCATCGATCCGGCGCGCCGCGTCTTCGCCGTCGGCAACCGCGCGCCGGTCCTGCTTGCGGACGGCCTCACCATCGAAGCACCCGAGGCGCTGCATGGGCCTGGCACGCTGCGCTTCATCCGCTTCGCGCCCGACGGCAGCGACAGCGGCGGCGAGGTGGTTTTGAGCACCGGCGGAAAGCGGGTAAAAATCTCCGTCCAGTGGCTGACCGGGCAGGTGAGTGTGGCGGATGCGGGATAGGCAGGCGGGCTTCACGCTCATCGAGGTGCTGGTGGCCTTCGTCATCGCCGCCCTGGCGATGGGCGCGCTCTATGCCGGCACCGTCGGCGGGCTGAACGCCACCGAAGTCGCCGGCAAATACGACGAGGCGATATCGCTGGCCCGCTCGCACCTGGCCGCCATCGGCCGCGGCGAGCCGATCGCGCTGCAGGAACGCAGTGGCGTCGATGGCGAAGGTTTTACGTGGCATTTGCGGATTCGCAGGCACGCCAGCCGCATGCTCACGCTCAGCGACCAGGACCGCGCCAACGACGTCAAACCCGCCAGCGCCATCCTCTACGACATCACCGTCACCGAAAGCTGGAGCGCCGGCGGCCGCGAACGCCAGGTCACGCTCGCCACCCGCCGCTTCGACGTGCAGCAGCAAGGCTCATGACCCCTCTGGAAACTGACAACTGGCAACTGAAAACTGACCAAGGCTTCACCTTGATCGAGGTGATCGTGGCCCTCGTCGTCCTCGGCCTCATCCTGGCAGGTCTCGCCCAGGCGCAGCATTTCGGCATGAGCGCCTGGACTCTGGAGACCAAGCTCGCGGACAACACCGCGGAACTGGAGCGCGTGGACAGGGTGATCCGCGACCTCATAGAGACCGCCGCCCCCCCGGTCACCAACGGCGACAAGCCGTTCGAGGGCCAGGAGCACCGCCTGGTCTTCGTCACCGAACTGCCTGATGAGCCGGAGGATCAGCCCGTGCGCCGCGCGCAAGTGTCGCTCGGCGTGGATGACAAGCACCGGCTCGTGCTGCGCTGGCAGCCGGACGCCAATGCCACGCCGCTGGTGCCGCTGCCGGCGCCGAAGCAGATCGTGCTCGCCGAGGGGCTGGAGCGCATCGACCTGGCCTACCGCCAGGCGGCGTCCGACGGCGGCAAATGGAGCAAGATCTGGTCGGATTCGCCGCTGCCCGCCCTGGTGCAGCTGCATTTTGTCCTCCCCGCCGGCCACCATAAATGGCCCGACATGGCGGTGGCGACGATGATCGACCCCAACGGCAGTTTTTAAGAAAGGACTTCTTTTTTGAAAAAAAGAAGCAAAAAACTTTTGTATTTCTGTCGCGCGCCTTTCCGGCAGACGAACGCCAATTTTCAAAAGTTTTTTGGTTCTTTTTTTCAAAAAAGAACATTCTTTCTTCCTTCTTATGGCTCCCGCGACCGAGGTTTTGCGCTGCTGCTGGTCCTCTGGACCATGGTCCTGCTGGCCCTGCTCGCCGCCCAGGTGACAGGGGCGGGAAGGGCGGAAACCCAGGTGGCCCAAGCCCTGCGCAGCGGCGCGCAACTGCGTGAGGCGGCGGATGGTGCCGTGTACGAAACCATCTGGCACATGCTGGACGGCGAGGGCGACTATTGGGCGCCCGGGGCCGCCACCCGCGTGCTCGATGAGCCAGGCGGCCAGGTCGAGGTCACCATCATCGACGAACGCGGCAAATTCGATATCAACCAATCCCCGCCGGTGGAGCTGGCGGCGCTCTTCGCGCTGCTTGGCGCCGACAACAGCACGGCGAAGCAGTTGGGCGAGGCTATCAGCGAGTGGCGCACGCAATTGCCGCCCGGCAGCAACGACCAGTCCAACGCCTCGGCCTACCGCATGCAGGGACGCGCCTGGGGGCCGGCCGGCAACGAGTTCCAGCGCCTGGACGAGCTGCTGCTCGTCGCCGGCATGACGCCGGCGCTCTACCAGGCCAGCAAGCCCTACCTCACCCTGGCCTTGGAGCAGGGGCCGTGGCTGGCCTACGCCCCGCCGGTGGTGCAGGCAGCCCTCGCCCGTGCCAAGCGCGACGCCGGCGTCTCGATCGACAACGCCGACGTGCGCGGCCCGGTGGTGCTGCGCATCATCGCCCGCGCCCATGGTGCGAACGCAAGCGCCTTCACCCGCAACGTGCTCATGCGCCTGGACGGATCGCTCAGCGGCCCAGCCTGGAAATACCGTATCCTGGACTGGGCCATCGGCCCCGACGCCTGACCGCGGCTATTACCTGATCGTGCCGTTCATCCGGTCCGGGAAGAACAGATGCCCGCTGGCCTCGCCGCCGCCATAGACGATGTTCAGCACCTGCGCCGGCGTGCGGGCATAGGCGATGGAGTTCGCATCCGCCGGCACGATGGTCAGCTTGCTGCCGTCGGTAATGCCCTCATCGTCGCCCCCGCCCGGCACAATCGCCGCCGACAATTTCGCCCGCAGCGCACTGATCTTGTTCGCAGGTCCTTTCAGCCCGTGGTTGAAGAGCTGCAGGCGGATCGAGGAGGCATGATAGGCCTCGACCGCCAGGATGCCGCCGGCCGCCGTGAGATAGGCCTTGCTGGCGATCGACGCTGCGGCGCCGAGATAGGCGGTGACACCGACATCCTCGAAAATGAACGCGCCGATGAGGAAATCGAGATCGTTCAGAAACGGATTGAAGCTGCCGTTCGGCCCTACCAGGCCGGCGGCGCGGGCCAGCGTGGTGAAGCTGGCGTTCAGATCGATCGCCGGCCGCGCGACCGCCGCACTCCCCAGCGCCGAGCGCAGGAACAGCACATGGTTATATTCGTCGTCGGCGATTTCGAAGGCGAAATCCTGGATCGTCTTGTTCACGAACTCGACTTTCGCGCCGCCGTTGACATAGCCGGGCTTGCCATCGGCGCCGATGCTGTCGGCCTCCGTCAGGCCTCGGCCGTAGGTGGCCATCAGATAATATTCGGCTTCGAGATATTCGAGGTTGAGGGCAAAATTCAGAATGTCGGTGTCGGTCAGCGCGTCGCTCTGCGCCGCCGCCCGGCCGCTCAGCCCCAGCGAGGCCGCGCCCGCGAGTGCGGTGCTGATGCTTGCGGTGCGGAGCAATGTCCGGCGGTTTGAAAGCAGCGTGTCGGTGTGGGCGCCTGTCGCATGGGGGGAAACCATTTTTTGGCCTCGTTCTGCTGGGAGGACGCCCGATTCTGCGAGCGTGCGGCCGCGTGGTCCGCGCATCCCCTACGAAACCGTAAGCCCAATGGATGCAGCGGGGCGGATGAACTCGGCGTGACGACGGGACGCAACCGTAGCCCGGACAAGCAAAAGGGGCGGCCCAATGGGCCGCCCCTTCGCCAGGCGTCAGACGTTCGGACTGGTCGGCTTAGCGGCCGGCGAGACCCTTGCAGGCGGAGGCGGAGCCGATTTCGGTGCCGTAATCGACAGCCGACTTGCCGGCTTGCGGGAACACATACTTGACGATCGAGGCCAGGTAGGCGTCGGCGCCGCTGTTGGCGATGGCGACGAAGCCGTTGTTCTTCTCAATCGCCAGGTAGCTGGCGGTCTTGTAGTGGTCGTTCAGGAACGCCACGATCGCGGTCGCGTCCGCCGCATTCTTGTAGCACTGCGCGAAGTCGAAGGTGGTGTAGCCGACATACGGGTAGCCGGCGCCGACCGTGATCGGAACCTGCACGAAGGCATTGTTGGCTTTGGCTTGCGCGGCGCTGGCCGGCACGCCCGAGGAGCCGTTTACGGTGTCATAGGTCAGCACATGGGTCAGCGCGGTCGCGATGTCGGTCACGTCCGGCTGCACATACTTCTTCGTGGTCGGGTTATAGATCCCGGCGACGACCAGCGCGCTCTTGACCGTAGCGCCAGAGGCGTTGGTCAGCGTGGCGTTGGAGTTCGGGTCGATGGTGGTGAAGTCCGGCGAGAGGTAGGAGATTTCCGAACCCGTGTAGCTGCCGCCCGAATAGCCGGAGATGAAGTTGGCAATGCCGCTGCTGCCGCTCTCACCGACGAAGTTGGACGGCACGCCGCTCGGGAACTCGTTGGCGAAGGTCAGTTGCGGCGTGAAGGTGATGAGCGAGTTGCTGCTGTTGCAGGCCTTGCTCAGATGCTCGGTGAAAATGAAGGTCGTGCCCGAGCTGTCCGAACGGTACACCACCTGGATGGTGCCGGAAGCGATCTTCTTGCCCTTGTTGTAGGACTCGGCCGCGATCGTGCTCCAGTTGGTGATCTTGCCGGAGAAGATGCCGCAGATGTCGCTATCCTGCAACGAAACCTGGCCGTTCGTGGTCACGCCGGAATTGACGATGGGGAAGGAGACGCCGACGCCCATGGAGGGCAGCTCGATCAGGTTGCCGGCAATTGGCTGCTGCGCCGGAACGGTGACGGTCGCGCCATCGGAAGCGGCGACATAGCTCGTGCCGTTGGTCCAGGCGGTGTATTGCGCCGCGGTCAGCGTGGCGTCGGAGGCGCCATACAGCGTCTCGAGCACGGTGCCGGTCGGCACGCTCGCCGGATCGGTGCAGTAGGTGCCGGTGGTGATGGTCTTGAGCGTCTTGCTCGCGTCGCAGGTCAGGTTGTTGAACAGGAACGAGTTCTGGCCGGTGCCCGAACCAGAGGCCCAGTAGAGGCCTTCGTCGGTGTTGGCGGGTGCGAACGCGCTGCCGCTCGGCTGGGCGTTGTTGAAAATCGGCTTGGTGGTGCCTTCGGCAGTGTTGAACGCGCCGAACTCAACGAAATAATCGAACTCGGCCAGCGTGGAGCCGCCGCCGGTGATCGGGGTCGGCGTGGCAGCGAAAGCGCTGGTCGTGGCAAGCAGCGCGGCCGCGGAAACCGCGCCGAGCAGGGTCGAGCGAGTCATGGAGAATTCCCCTTGGAACATGAACCAGCAGCTCTCACGCTGCTGTGAACGGGTTGTTAACAGAAACCCATGACAGCACCGTGACGACACCGTGATAGAAAAATTACGAATTTATGACAGTCATGACTTGTGACCGTCCGGCACAGTTCGGGTTTGTCAAGTCCCTGGGCCGAATGTTTCGATCCGCGCCGGTGAGCCAGGCAGAAAATTTGTGCATGCGCGTAAATTCCATCGACAGACCGCCCCTGATGAGGGCATGAGCAGCGCATCACAGAGGATGCGACCGCCGGCCGTGCGATACAGGGCGTGGATATTCATGCAGGCCATGGTGCTGG
>Ga0116231_10012780_pt1 | contig 12145 bp, 8 predicted proteins | sample S1TSphgellanicum_2_FD_89695 | JGI IMG/M metagenome (GOLD analysis project Ga0116231, IMG submission 89695) | Host-associated microbial communities from peat moss isolated from Minnesota, USA - S1T2_Fd - Sphagnum magellanicum MG | ecosystem: Host-associated > Plants > Peat moss > Unclassified... | reverse complement strand
GGAGGAGGAGGAGGAGGAGGAGGAGGAGGAGGAGGAGGAAGTAGCAGTGGTGGTCCCCGGCATAGTAGTAAGTAAAAAGAAGGGGAGAAGGTGGTGGTGGTGGTGGGGGGGGGTGGGGGGGGGGGGGGGGGAGGGGGGGGGGGGGGGGGGGGGGGGGGGGGGTGTAGGTTGGTCGGATTAAAATAAGGTTAGGTTTTTTTATCCTTGTCTAAAACGAGCTAAACTTGTTGGCCAGATAAGGGGGTATGAACAAGGTGAAGGATGTTTTTTAGAAGCTTCAAACAATTAGGGTTAGGGCAACATAATACTAGTGGTGTTTTCATGGAGTTGAAAGAAGGAAACTAGATGTTGACCTCTTTTTATTCTTTTTAAATGATGATTGATGATGATGGTTATAAAGAGAGGTAGGGGATCTTGGCATATCTTGAGAGGGCAAGATAGGTGAAGGTGGGAGGCTACACCATCATGAAGAAGGTGGTCAAATCAACATTCGTTTTAGTGAATGGGAGCAAGATCTCAAGTGGTGGTGGTTGTGGCAACGCAAGTGGGGGGGAACTCATGAACATGGTGACTAGGGGGCGGATGTTGGAGGTCAAGAAAAGGTATGTAAACTGTTGTTGAAGTTAAGAGCTAGGAGTAGAAAAGATGAGGAAGTTACTTAGTTGTTGGGTGTGGGGCCTAGGAACAAGCAAATGAAGGTTTGCCCTTTTGTGAAAACAATAGCTTCACAAAATAACTAATGAACTAGGGAGGGTGGGCTACCCCACAAAGTGAAGGTGTGAAAGGGTTGGTTTGAGGTGAAGCAGAAAGCTCTTGAGGTGTATGTACTAGTAGAGATAGGAGTTGTAATAATGGAAGGTAGTATAGAGGTCAAGTTAGCTGGTGTCAATTAGAACAAGGAGTGGGAAAACTTGAATGTAAAAATAAGACCTTGTAACCTTTTTTTTAAAGATGTGAGATTTGTTGTGTACCAAAACTTGTTAGAATTCATGAATAATGATGTTTGAATGAATATTCACTAGGTTAAGGTTGTAGATGGTTAAATGCAAGAAGACACAGAATGGTAGAATGAAATAGGACAACTATGTATGATAAACAAGAAAAGGGAAATATAACTAAGAACCAAGGAAGGAAGTTATTAGAAGAAGTAGGGGTGTGGAGCTAAGGTAATAAGTTGGCATTTAGGAGTGATGATGTTTACATGAATATGCATAAATTAGGGTCATAGTTGGGTAAGAAAAGAGAAAAAGGGTGGTAAAAATAAACATGTCAATTATTTGTAGCAAACAGGAGAAGCAAAGTATAACCAAGACCAAAGAAGACAATTGTTAGAAGGAGTAAGGTTATGAAATCTAAGTAATTAACTATGACTACTCCCTTGATCATCCACAAGGGAGTGAGGGGGAGTAGCCTAGGTTAAGGTGTTAAGTAGGTGTTAAATTTGTGCTTAACAATACCTTGCAATTCAACATTTTAGGATGTTTGGGAAATTAAAGATAGCTTTCAATTCATATTATTTTTGGTAGCTTGTTAAATATGGAAACTTGGAAAGTTGAAGTGACACCTTTACATAGGTTTGTCAAGTGTTATCAATGGTAAAAAACCTAATTAATTTATAGTTTTGCAATGGCATGAAAAATAAATATGTGCTCATTAGTTCCCAATAAGGAAAAGGGTGTGGGATCTTGAAGATATGATTAAGACAAGCTCCTAAGTTGAGCTCATGGTCATGCCAAATTGCAGAAACCAAGAAAAGAAAATGATTAATGTAATTTGGAACCAAAATGGTGCATGGACAAATCACAAGCTAACATGGATTCACAAGATTCATCACAACCCAAACTCAAGAGGACACATCACCCTCCTCCTTATAATATATTTTATAGCTTTTTATGGAGGTTAAATCAAAATGACATTTTGTTTTAAACTCCTAAACAAGTTCGTAACTTTTTCATTTTACCTCCAATTTGAAAGCTTTTAATGGCAAAGTTGTAACTTTTGAATAGAGTTTCCCAATAGCATATCCACCTTCTCAATGTGAGTTGATTTTAACCCTTTGTTAAACAATTAAATGGTTGGGAATCATTTTGGTAATTTGTCTCTCAAATGGGCACAACTTGTGTCAAATTTTTGTTTTGGGAATGTCACCCCACTTTAATATAGAGTATTTAGGACTTGTTAAATAGTGCAAAGATTCAAAGTGACCTAAGGTTTTCAACTCCTAGTTGAGAATTCATTAATGAATGTTGGGACTTGTTCCCTTGCACTCTTTCACATTTCTAAGAATGTGTTTGAATCGAAGGATATCTAGGTTTAAATACATGCACCTAATCAACAATTATGTAAGACATCAATTTTAATTGCGAAATACAATGAACAATTGTTACTCCTTTTACCAATGGAATGTTACAAATTGATGCATAATGTGGTCAAAAAGCTTCAAGTGCAAGGTGAACATTAACCATTTCAACTAATTGATAATTATCAACAAGAGTTGGCCATTTAATCCATGAATTGGACTTGATGATGAATTAGAATGTGATATTGAGTTTGAAGATGGAATGGAACATGAAGAATTTTGAGATGTCTATGAATCCCTTTGTGTGACTTTGTGATCAAAATATTGTGAAGGAATCTTTCGTGGGAGTTTTATTGTTGTTGTTTCCAATGTGTAGGTGTTTGTGCAACTTTTGGGTGCATGGTGATGATGAGATTGGTGTTTGTGTTGATGCTTGTTGTGGAACATAGTCTTGATGATTCCTTGGATGGGCTATATTGGCATGGTGTTTACTAGATTAGATATGGTATATGATATGCATGTTGCACATGTTTTATCATTTTCAAACACCGCTGATGAGATTAGTGCTGATCCAAAAAAACTTGTCCATTTTTTGGGCTTTGTGAACCTGGTGTTTACACCCTTTGAATTCCAAGTTCTCAAACCTCAGGCTTTTGCGTTTCTTAAGGTAGATTAAAAGAACAAAAACTCAGCCCCACCCTAAACCAAACTCCATTTTCACCAAATTGTGAAGGAGGAGGTATTTATTCACTGCATCACTTGTGTGTCACATAACTTCCAGCTCGCCTCTCTCTCAATCCAAAGAAGTTGCCCATGATTCCCTTGGTGTGAAGTTTACTTGGCACTTATTAAAGGGCAAGGGCAACATTTGATGTGAGCTAAATCCAGAGAAACAAAAACTGCAACCCCTGAATGCCATCTCCCTTTGATAGAACAAACTAATTGTTAGAACTATAGATATCATATGACAGGCTCTATTGTATACAACATCTGCCTTGTATTCACAAAGATTGTAAAGGATAGATGACATGGGTGTGTTCTACTTTGCGGAAAAAAAGAGGTGCAGATACTGAAATATCAACTCTCATCACAAAAATTTGTTGATGCTTCAAAATGTTCCCTCAACTAGGCATCCTAAGATTCAACCATTTCCCATACATAAAGAACTGGGAATTTGTTTTCCCATATATTTGGCCTAAAAAAGAAATTTTTAATAGAAATTTCCAAAAATCAACACAATTGCGTACAATAATATGAAAGGTGCTTAAGATTTTCTACTTTCATATTTTGAATATAGCCAAATTTGGCTAAATAAACTTATGGATAATCACCACTTGAGCAATATCACAAAACTGGGAAAGGAACACCTGCTCTACAGACTATTTCTTTTCTTTAATGGGCAATTGTACATTGTAGAAAAGAAAGGGGACTGCCAATGTACAATGGTAAAGGAGACTTACCCTATTAAAAGCAAGGGGGGGAGATTTGTTTGGGACATCTTTGGCCAACCTGTAGATAATCCCCAACCTTCTCTATTTTCATCCTGACTAGATTAGAGACTAATACCTACTCAAGGGATTTGAAGGGTTGCACCCATGTGCTCTAAGTGAGCCCAATCCAATCACAGAGCTTACACTAATGACAAATCAGCCAACAACATGTAGTGAACACTTCATTTGGCATTAACTTCATAAAAAAAAGCCAAATTTTGCTATGACAACTATAAGATAGATATTATACAGTCAAAAAAAGAGCAGCTGAATCTGGTGTACCCCAACACATGTAGGGGATGAAATCTTCCTATAATAGATAGCAGGCAAAGCCAATCACACAGCTTACACTAATCATAAATCAATCAGCAACTGTGTAGTGAGCCCTACACTAGGGATAACTTCATAAAAAAAGTCAAATTTGGCTGACAACCAAAAGAAAGATATCATATAGACAAAGAAAAGAGCAGCTAAATCTAGTGGACCCACCGCATGTTTAATTTGGCTGAAAAATATTCCTGTAATATATAGCAGACTATTATTAACCAAAAAGGCCATAACACATCATCAAGGAAAAACTTGAAAATTTTGAACCACCCCAAAAACTCAATAAATAGTACAAAGCGTACAGAGAATTACTAGATCACTTGCTTATCTAGTGAAGCTGGTTGCCAAAGCCATTACACTAATTGGAGTAGATGATCTAGATCAAATCTGCAAGCAGCTGCAGATTCAACTCACTACAAAAGTCAATCTTTTCCCATGGTAATCAATCCAATAATGATCAACTTGTTGTTAAACTGGTCATCCATACTAATGGTAACCTAAGTTACAGTAAGGAAACTCTCAGGTCCCCTTCTAAGGATATGGAACAGGACTTGGGGTAACTATGTTGCCAACATTTCAATCTTTTCTTCCTCATCATGCATCTCTCAATAACTAACAATATGTATTGCATGTTGAAGTTGACTCGTTGCAGAGTTCTGCCTAGTCATTGCAAATTCAAACCAGCAACAGTCAAAAGAAGAAATGTTCTGTGCAGTTCCCAAAAATGAACTCATGGTTTACAGTAACACCTGGTGAACACTCCTCAGAATTGTGAAACCCAATGAAAATGATGCTAAATCCTAGTCACAAAAAGCCAAGCCATCAAACTGTCCACATTTTGTCACTGCAAAGCTCATTCTCCTTGTACCAGATAGTATTATAGATACAGCCTTCCAAATACACTTGGGCTGCCCAGGATAAATGGTTACATGCAGAGTACTAGAGAAGGGGCTGTCAAGAGCCAGTTCTGCCAGGTGAGCCCTCACCCAGCATATGTGCAGTGAGGACAGCAGAATTGGCCATTGACGAGCTGCTCTCTGGTGTTAAAAGTCAAAGAAACATCAGGGAACCTGTTCAAAATTCACACTTCCCACTTCTGCCTCCCAATCAGCCCGCAAATGCATTTCTGGGCTACGTGAAGAACAGGTAGAATTTTTTTCGTGTATGTTGTGAGGTTGCCTTACCATCAACAAATTTTTCATCTCAAGAGAGGATGGCACCTTACACTTAAACCTTGCATGTAAGGTGCCTCCTCTCCTCTCAAATAAAATCACAGCCATCCACTTCAAAAGCAAAATGCTACCAGTCCCTTATGCCAAATAAGGACCTCAAATGAGCCATTCTGGGAATTCTGGCCCACACGAGACCGGTGGGGCAATCATTTCTCAGGAGGGCCTGTTCTCAGTCCTTACCCTACACATGTGATGCAGAAAATCAAAGCAGCAAAAAGCTCACTGCAGAAATATGGAGGGTGGGAGATGGATTCCTACTTTTCTGGGGTCAGGCGTTACTTATGGCATGAAGTGAATGTAGAAAAATTAAGTGGGGTCGGATGACAACAAGACAACAATACACACACAAAAAGTATGAAGAAACTGCACAGAGAACTGCTGTACTGCCTATAAGCCTTTCATCACACAAGCAACATGTGTCTCCTGTTTACACAGTTTGACATAAGCATATGGATACTTTTCATTGCCATCAAAAGTAGCCAGGTTCCGAGGAAGGATCACCTGTCTACTCTTTCTTTTTTCACCACCCTGGTAAAAGCTTTCAAGAGCTGCTTGCTGCTCTAGAGAGCACTCAAGATATCTTCTCCGCCAGACAGCACAAACTCTCCACCCTGCTCCACATTTGCTATCTTGACTATCAAATCGTCGATGAGGAGTGCATACCTTTTGGAACGGATGCCCAAGCCATTAGCAGACAGATCAAGTTCCAGCCCAAGTGCCTTGGTGTACTCTGCAGATCCATCAGCCAAAAACTTGAGGTCTTTCTTGTCGCTATAAGATTTCTCCCATTGGCTAACAACGAAGGGGTCGTTCACTGCATAAAAGGTGAAGGCATCATAATATGTGTGACAAATCCAGACTAGGTATGTTGCACACAGGTGAAGGCATCATAACATGTGTGATGAATCCAGACAAGGCATGTTGCAAAGACATCATAACATGTGTGACGCATCAAGACTAGGTATGTTGCAAAGGCATCATAACATGTGTGACAAATCCAGACTATGCTGTGATGAGTCCACCAAGAGAACAAAACAAATGAGGATAGATGAGCTTAGCAGTAGTAACCTTCTAGTGCCTTGGATCCTCCTCAGGCCAAAAAACCTTGTTCATGCCTCCAAACCATCGAAAGCAAAATTCAAGGCAAGAGAGTAAGGACATCAAACCTGTAAGGACAAGAATCTCGTCCACACCCTTGGCCCTGATGGCTTCAGCATTATCCAAGAAACTAGGGATGTGCTTCAAGCTGAACAGTTTCCCACATACCACAGCAGTTTGTTAGGCAGTTTCTGGGGTCTACATTACGGAAGACTCTGCACCTTAACTGTAACTTACAGAGCACGAAGGACTGATCATCGATATCAAGCATGAAACACCAAAACTGCCTGAAAATGATTCCACAAGAAACATACCACGACACAGTGCATTCACATGAGCAGCGAAACAAACTACAAATACTCTAAACGACGCAAAACAAGGTCGAGAACCTCCAATTCCCAATCTGCAGTGCAGATCTTTAAGGAAATGAACACAGACATAGCAACGTTGATCGTTTGATCAAGAAAAGAGTATCGACATCTCTATTACTTCAAAAACAACGAACAACGAACATCTTCCAATAGCAATCTCAGCTCGTCAGACTACCAGATGTCACACGGCAAGGGTCATCTCACAAACAAAAGAAGAAGAAAATTCACAAACAAACAAGATAAAACATATACAACAGCTGTGGAGTGAACAAAGTACTGCACATGAGAGCGAAGGCAGTTGATCTAACCTGCAAGTCGGAGTGAAGGCACCGGGAGCAGCAACGAGAACCACCTTCTTCCCCTTCAAGGACTCGTATACAGGGAAAGCCGTAGGCTTGCCATCGGAGTTCAAATAAAACAGCTTTCCGTCAGGAATCTTGTCACCAACAGCGATAGGAGCCATTTCTCGCACTCTTTGTTTCACTAAGGAAAAGAAAAAGAAAACCTCCCGAAAAAAACACGCACAAACAGAACCAGGGGCAAATAAAACAATAGAAAGAGATCGAGAAAGAGAGAGTGCGCGAGAGACAGATCGTTCCAGCGAGAGCGATGGTGTTCTGGGCAGCAACAGGAGCTCCGTTGTGCGCCAGCATCCAATCTGCGTCAGAGGCCAAAGATCCGGGCAGTTCGAAATTGTGGGCAGCTGAAAAAGCTTCTATGTTTTTTCTTCTTTTTGTGCAGCCTTTTTTCCCCACGGGCCGCTGTTCCTCCGCATTTATGGCAATAAAGTTGTAGAGAATAGCCCTTTTTCCCCCCAGTTTTATAAACTCTGTAGCCTAGGCGGCTCCTTACGAGCGATATATTTCTGACAAGTGGTAGCCATGTGTGGTTTTAATGGGGGGTGAATAGCCAGATATTTGGGTTTGGAAGGGGGGGGGAATAGTGGCTACTGAGGTAATTGTTGACTAAAGGACTTGTGGCTATTAGTTTCTCGCCATCACAAATTTTGTGGGTAACTGTATCCAAGTTGTAATAGGGAAATAGGCAATCAAATTGTAGAAGGAAAATTGGCGACCATGTTCAAATTGTAATTGGAAAATTGGCAACCAAACACATGAACAAAGTTGGATTTAGGCAACCAAAACATGAATCAAATAGAAAATTTGAATAAGTTTTGATGTATGTTATTTTCTTTGCTTTGGTGGAACAAAAATTAACAAAATTGCCTTTCTTTGTTTTGGTCTAACAAAGCTCTATATTGTTTTGTTATTATTTTTATTTTAAAAAATCTTTGATTTTTTTTGGTGTAAGGAAGTTAAAATATCATTGGTTTTCTTTGTTTTGGTGTCATAAAGCAAAGCACCACGACACAACTTACAAGGCAAATTGCTAACTTTCACCAAGTTCGAAAAGCTAAAGGTCGAAAGAGAAAACTAGGGTTTTAATTTACATTGAGAAAGTGTAATGTGACCACATTCAATGTTCAAGTTTGAACCTACTAAGGTACCTTCCAATATTGGGTTGATATTGAATTTTTAACATACTAAACTAATTTGGGTATTATAATAAAATTCAAATTTATATACCATGGCAATATTGGTATTAAGGTAAAAATTTGAAAATGCATACTAGGTGGTATCGATATATAATGAAGTTCAAAATTTGTACATAAGGGTATGAATATCAAGGTATTAAAACTTTGATACCAAAAAAAATTGAAGTATGGATATGAGTTTATTGATTTAATGTGTGATGTCACAAAACAAGCAGTTCTACCACGAAAAGCTTTATCCTAAAACTAAGGTATGACATTTAATGCTATACTATGAACTCAAGTTATATCAAATGAAACTTTGTTGGTTTTATGAAAGACCATGAATGTATTTTTTTCATTTTTGTACTAAGAAATAAAATTTTAAACCCTTTTAGAATTCATTGGGGATATGTAGAGATTGAAACTATAGTTCCATTATCTTTCTTTTAACCATACAAATGAATATAAAATTATAAATAATCATATTGTTAAAGAAAATCCAAGTTATCCAGATTTGAATAATGTAAACAATCCCAAGTGGAGGAGATCAGCATTTGACATTAAGGAGGTTAGAATAGTATAATGTTTAGTTTCAAAAGCTTCAAAGGGAAAGGGTAAGCAAACCTTCATTTTGGGAAATAAGCATTTAATGTAACTTGCAAGCGAACAGATTGTAGGGATTCTTGTGGTGAATAATCCTTTTTTAGTCACCTCCATGAAAAAGTCTCAGTTTTGAGTTTTTGTAAACAAACATATGCGCATATGTTGTACCCATGTCAAAGAATTGTTTGTGATATATAGACCTAGAAGGGAACGACCATTCAAGGTGGTGATCAAGTTTGCCCTACATCCATACCTACATCACCTTAAATAGTTATTAGTATGTGCCCAAGTTAATGTGCTAAAGGAAGCCCTATAGGTTTTGGATATCATGCTTTGAAAGCTTCTTACACATTGGTAGTTATTGTTGCCCACCTTTTACTGATAGCTCTTTGATTTGCTTATCATAAAAAATGATTATGTGGGCACCCACTTGAATTTTCTAACAAATTGTTATGTTATATCACTAAGAAACTAAATTAAAGAAATATGGAGTTTTTTCTTAGGACAACAAGCACTAACAAGCACTACTTTGTGACTATTGGTGGTGCAAAAACTTATTTTGGTTGCTTGAATTCTTTTGTTGTTATGCATGTATCCACCAATAAAGTGCTCATTTTATTCACTCAATCATGGTTCGACAGTACCTCTTGGTGATGGGTTGGAAAGCTAGTGGGGCTTTTATCAAAGTATACGCCCAATTCAAATGGGCTTGTCCTTCAACATTGGTAGAAGCCATGGTGTTCAACACTTGCTTCTTCAATTTGGGTTTAATTATTCATGCCTACTAAATGTGTGTGACTGACTATTGATAATTTTTGTATCGTTGTGAGGAGTGACATGTTGTCACATATTACTATTTCTTATTAACACTTGAAAAGTAGTTGGGATTATCCATTTTCATATTTGTGCGTTTTTTCAGACATGTCAACAACTGCATTCATCAAATCAAAGCCTATTTTGGATTTTGTTCAAACTCTATTCAATAGGCATGTACTTGGTCCCCTATCTAATTTTAATTGAAACAAGGTATGTTCTTAGCGTGGAAGCTTATCAAATTCTTCTTGTTGTGACCTTTGTACAGTGGTCACACTAGATGCCTACCTATCAAAACCATGAAATTAGGCACCCTAAAGTAAACAACACCTTAAGCTGAAAATGGTCTTGGGATGGGTGTTTCCCAAGATAACATCACACTTCTTAAATGCATAACATACCTATGTAAAAGTTGCATGTGGTTGTAGGGAAAGATATTCTCTGTCATGTTAGTTTTGTGGAGTTGAATTGTTGAAGCTTTCCTTTAAACTATTGCCTAAACATCTTTTGCATTGTAAATTATTACTTTTGTAATGTCTATATGTTAAAGTTTGAATTGTATATGACTGTTTGTGAAGCTTAAACATGTGTCTTTGGCTTGATGTTGTTGTTTGTGTCATTTTGTGATTTGGTGTAGATCAAGAAGGCATTACGTGGTTTGAAGGTCGATGTGACCCATCATGGAAGCATGTGGTGAAAGTACTATATTACAAATTCCAAGCAGCCAATAAAGGAGGTGCAGTATGGATCTTCTCTCTACTTTGATAATTTTTTTGTTGTTGATTTGTAGTTTTTGTTGGGTATTGTTATTAAGTTGTGAACTCGGAAATCCTTGTGTAATAACATACCCTTTACCTTTGTATGCAAATTCTTTATTGATGACAAGGGCACTATGAAGTATGTGGTTGATTATTAAGGAAATTTATAAGTTCTCTATTTGGTACCCAAAACATATGTAATGGAAACTTAGGATGATGCATATTTTGTACAATGGTTTTGTTTTGATTTTAGGCAGGTTTATTTTATAGTAATCTACACCCATCATCTATCATTGGGAGTTACTGATGAAATCAATGGGTAGTTATGGTAGTGTGTCTCCACTACCATTCATGATGAAGATGATGGTCTGGTACTTTGTGAGCAACCTCATAAGGGTTATGACTATAGTCATTTGTGTGGAGATTTTTCTATTTTTCATAGATATGAATAGTGAGGTGTGGTTTCTACTTTATGGTTATCTTGATGGTGTGGCTACCAGGCACAATTGAGAATAGCTCAAAACATTGTTTTTGTTATGTCTTAAATATGTGAAAACAAATGCCTATTGTCTGAATCACATATGTTATTTATTGTTTTTTGTTTCCTCTCGCCATGTTCCCAACTAATATTCATTTGGAAGTTAAATCTAAGAAGATGTTTTCAAATCACAATTGTGTTTTTGTTGAAAATTCTCTTAAATTTCATAGATTTGTTTTATCATCATTTCATGGTATAGGTGTTGCAAGATTACTACATAAGCCATGTTGATGCAGCAATTGGACCACCAAGGCCTCTCATCATTGGTAAAACCATTTAGTAACTATAGGACATGCTTGATTCTAATATTTGAAACAACTTCATCCACCTTAATTTGCTTTGTTAGAGAAAAATGTGTACATTTTTAAAAAAAAATTAGGAGGATTTTCTTCTTTCCATTGTTTAAGGGTATGATATGTGGTTTTGTGGAAGGTGCAAAAATTAGTTTGCTCCACTATGTTATTTTTCACTATTTTTGGAAATATTCAAATTGGGGCTGTCGGACCTTTTTTTAAAATTTGTTAGGCTTAACACCTTTTGCAACAAATTGCTAAATCACATTGAGCCAATGTTGTTGCCTCTATAAATTTTATTTGTATACATAAAAGTGAGTGAACATTGGGGGTAATCTTTCTTTCATTACAATTTTAAAACACATTTTCATATAACACCAATAAACATTGTTGTTTCTTTCTATTGCACATGAAATGGTTTTGGCTAGTTGTGTTTTTTGAATGGTTTCAATTTTAAAACACATTTTCATATAACACTAATAAACATTGTTGTTTCTTTCTACTGCACATGAAATGGTTTTGGCTAATTGTGTTTTTTGAATGGTAAAATGCAAGGCCCCACCTAGTTTAAAAATCATTTAATAATTGAGATTGGAGGATTTATTTATTTATTAATATGTAATATATATATATATATATATCTCACAAAAAAATAATTTAAGGTTTAGTGGAAGTTGGTTATGATTTATTATCATTGTTGTCTTAGAATGTTGGTTACAAAGAAAGTTCTAATAAATTATACAAATATTTATTTACACTAGTGTGAACCTGGTGCATAATGCACCTGTC
>Ga0116231_10012779_pt1 | contig 12146 bp, 10 predicted proteins | sample S1TSphgellanicum_2_FD_89695 | JGI IMG/M metagenome (GOLD analysis project Ga0116231, IMG submission 89695) | Host-associated microbial communities from peat moss isolated from Minnesota, USA - S1T2_Fd - Sphagnum magellanicum MG | ecosystem: Host-associated > Plants > Peat moss > Unclassified... | reverse complement strand
GGAGAACCTGTCCATTGCACAACATCGAGACACCTTACGATATGCACACACACGAGGTGGTAGTTACAAACCTAAGGTGAGACAATTTGATGTTGGTGATTTTGTGTATCTCCAGCAACAACCCAATGATACTCTAGACACTTCTTCCGATCGCACTATCTTGAGGATTAAGGCGATCAGGCTTTCAAGTGTGTTGGAGTTGCAAGGAACTGACGGACGCACAATTCGGGATCATTCCAAAAATTATGCGACTTGCCACCTGTTGAACTTGGATCCTACCATCATCACGTCAACTTGGATTCCTCCACTTGATTATCCATGTTAGGTATGTCAGAGGATAGACGATGCTGATCAGATGCTGCTTTGCGATATTGTAATGGTGGATACCATTTCTTCTACCTCAAGTCGGAGTTCACTCAAGTTCCTGTTGGCAATTGGTATTGTTCATCATGTTCTCCTATAGCACCTTGATTCCTACTTAGACCATGTCACGCTTTTCCCGGCTCAAGTCTAGGGGGGGATACATGAGAATTTCATCTCAGCCTCCCTTATACATTGTATATATATGTGTGCATGCATCTCCTTTTAGTTGATTAGTTTATACCTTTGACTGGGTTTAGTCTTTTTGTTTAGTAGAATTTACTATGTATTTACATCCTTACGACATCGTACGTCACGATAGCTATCATGCCTGTACATGGCCTCATACATGATGGCCAGTTACGGGCATGCCCATGTGTGCTTTTAGGGTTAATGTACAGTCTTAGATGACTGTATGCTATTAGGTACTTAGGGTTTAGTTTGTTGGCGACGGTATAAAAGGCCCAACCCTTTCTTTCTCCATTTAGTTTTTCTAGAATTCCTTTGTAAGGAAAATTTCCTCCATAATAAGCTAGAATTTTTAGATGCTCATAGCGGCCATTGCATGGTCACCGCCTACATACATTTCATTTTCTTCTTTCTTTGCATTTCATATACATGAGAATTTCATCTTAGCCTCCCTTGTGCATTGTATATATATGTGTGCATGCATCTTTTTTTAGTTGATTAATTTATACCTTTGACCGGCTTTAGTCTTTTTGTTTAGTAAAATTTACTACATATTTACATCCTTACGACACCATACGTCACAACACTACACGTCACGACAAGAGTCCGATTTTGATTTGGGCTTACGCAAGAAGTTCCATTTGTCCCATGCCAAACTTGACAACCTTATTTGCACTAATACATTATTCTCGTGATACAATATTTTGGAAGTTCTTAAGCCTTTATTTCACTTGTAACTTGATGTGATACATTTTATGTGGCACCCTGCCCCACTAAAAGAAAGGTGATGTCCTCATCACGTTTTACGTCTCTTATTTGCCGGTCTAGTGTGGAATTCTTCTATGGCTTCTTGGGCATGTTCCATGTCGGATTCATTCACCCAAGATGCTTCTATTGGATGGTATCCTTTCCACTTCACTAAGTATTCCCGCTTTCGTCCTCTTAACTGCCTTGACTTGAGCATGGCCTCCACCTCAAACTCTGGTTCATTATGAACCAAGTCTGGTGGGGGCCTTGAATTGTGCTCTCAATTAGGCCTTGAGGCATTAAGGGTGACCGACTTCAAAAGGGAAACATGAAATGTGGGATGAACTCTAAGGTTTTCCGATAGTTCTAACTTATAAGTGTCGAAAAGTTTCTTTTCCAACACTTTGAATGGGCCCATATATGGGCCCAAGAACTTATGACTTAAACCTTCGAGTAATCAGAAGTTCTTGATGTTCAACCACACTTCATCCCCCTTTTGAAATTTCACCTCTCGTCAAAACTTGTTTGCAAAATCTTTGTACCTCTTATGCGCCTTTTCCAAGTTGGCCTTTGCCAACTCCCAAAGGTGTCGCTTTTCTTCATCAAGTTGTGTGACCATTGGCACTTCTTCACTTGCATCATTCGGGGGTTGTCCATGTGTTGCCCAAGTCATGGGCATAATTGGTGACTTGCTCGTCATCATTTGGAAGGGGGTGGACCCAGTCGCGGAATGTTCCAAGTTGTTGTAACAAAACTTAGCTAACTCCAAGTGGTCCACCCAATCTTGTTGATTCGTTGCTACATAATTCCTTAAGAATTGTTGGATCACCAAGTTGACCCTCTCGGTTTGTCCATCGGTTTGGGGGTGGAAGGAAATGCTCATCTTGAGCTCCGAGCCCATTCTCTTCCAAAGGGTTCGCCAAAACTTGCTTGTGAATTTAAGGTCTCGATTTGAAACTATGTCCTTTGGAATACCATGATGTTTGAAAACATGTGTGAAGAACAACCTTCCCGTCTCTTGGGTCGTGGCACTATCTTTAGTGGGAATGAAATGTGCCATCTTGCTAAATCGATCCACCACTACCATGATGGCATTGAAGCCCTTTGACGAGGGCAAGCTTACCATGAAGTCCATGGACACACTTTCCCACGGCCCTTCAAGAATTGGCAAAGGTTGTAATAAGCCCGCTTGTTTCTTGTTGAGGGTCTGATTTTGTTGGCATGTCAAACAAGTCTTCACATACTCCTTTGCATCATCCTTCAAGTTGGGCCAATAGTAGGATTTCTTAAGGAATGTTGTGGTGCGCTTTGCACCACCATGGCTTGCAAGCAGTCCATCATGACATTGCTTCAAGAGTAACTCCCTTACCCTTCCTTCCGGCACATAGAGTTGTTTTTGTTTGTACCACAATAGTCCATTTTGCAAATGGAAGTGGGACTTGGCTCCATTTTGAATGTTTTGCCTTAACTTTTTGGCGAATGCATTTCAGCAGCTTGTTAGTCGAACTTTCTTTTGGAGTTCCGTCTCTCCCACGTACACCACTCTAAGTTGGTGTTTCCGACTTAGTGCATCGGGCACCACATTATCCTTCCCGGGCTTGTGTCGAATATCCACATTGAACAAGGCTAATGTGTCTTGCCATCTTGCTCGCTTTGAGGACAACTTGGGTTGAGTGGCAAAGTACTTCAAGGTCACATTGTCGGTCCACATCACCACATCTTTGGAGCCTATGTAATGACCCCAAGTTTTGAGACAATGTATGACCGCCCACATTTCCTTCTCATGTGTTGGCCACCTTTGCTTCATCTCACTCAACTTCTTGCTTTCAAATGCCACTGGTCTTCCTTCTTGCACTAGGATTCTTCCAATTGCAAAGTCGGAAGCATCGAAATGGATCTCAAAATCTTTGTCAAAGTCGGGCAACTTCAACACCAGCGCTTTCACCAAAATACCTTTCAAGGTTTCAAAGGCTTCATTGCATGCTCCTTCCCATTTGTAAGTGATGGCAGACTTCTTCAAGAGGTTTGTTAAAGGCGCGGCTATCTTCGCAAAGTTCTTGATGAACTTGCGATAATAGGAAGCCAATCCCAAAAAGGATCTTAAGGCCAACACTGACTTGGGTGGTTCCCAATCCACAATTGCCTTGACCTTGTGATCATCCATCTTCGAACCTTCTTGAATTAACCTATGTCCAAGGAAATCCACTTCCATCACCCCAAATTCGCACTTTTCGAGCTTGGCATACAACTTGTTTTCCCTTAACCTTTGGAACACCTTCCGAAGGTGGTCCGCATGTTCTTCCAAGGAGCCACTATAGATCAAAATGTCGTCTATGTAAACGACCACAAAGTCATCAAGCCATTCCTGGAAGATGTCATTCATGAGAGTGCAAAATGTGGCGGGTGTGTTGGTGAACCCAAAAGGCATCACCAAGAACTCGTATGAATCATACCTTGTGCGGTAAGCAGTCTTTTTCTCATCCCCTTCCACAATCTGAATTTGGTAATATCTCGAACGTAGGTCTATCCTACTAAACACTTTGGCTTCCGAAAGACGATTAAATAGATCATCGATTCGAGGCAAAAAGTATCGGTTCTTCATTGTTGCCTTGTTGAGCGCTCTATAGTCAACACACATTCTCAATGTCCCATCCTTCTTGTGAACAAAAAAGACAGGTGCCCCATATGGTGATTTACTTGGTTTGATATAACCTTTTACGAGAAGTTCTTCAAGTTGAACCTTAAGCTCTTTCAACTTCTCATGGCTCATTCTATATGGGGCCTTGGTGGGGGGGTGCCACTCCTGGTACCACTTCGATTACATGATCAACTCGTCTTCTCGGGGGCAGGTCTTCGGGCAACTCTTCGGGCATCACATTCGGGAACTTTTCCAAAACTTGCTTTATGCACTTGGCGGAAGTCACCAATTTGGTGGCTTCCTTGGGCTCATACTCATCCAACTCCCGCATAACACACATCATGCCATAACCTCCCACGCATTTTTTTCCCTAGGTTTTTTCTAACATAAAGTGGATGGTTGGCCCACCCACACAATGCATTTCGTGTGCCTTCACCTTCACGATCCCACTTTTGGAAGGAATCCTAACTAGTTTATTGTGCCCTTCTATGAGCACATTGTTTTGGGTGATGCACTCCATTCCCAAAACGCAATCCATTCTGCCCAAGGCGGAAACCAACAAGTTCACCTTTCCTTTCCAATTTCCAAGTTGGAGAGGCACTTCCTTTGCTTGCGACGTAGTGGGATGGGGAACCCCATCCACGAAGTGCACCTCGATGGGTGCCTTGAACTCCTCCAAATGGAGCTCCATCCTTTCAACGTTTTTTCGTGTTATGAAGTTGTGAGAAGCCTCTGTGTCCAAAAGACATAACACATCCCGTTTAGCAATCTTCCCCTTCAAAAAGATAAGTCGATTACATTTAGCTTGGGCTAGGTTGGCATTGAGGGCAATTACCTTAGAGCCTCCTTGCCCCGCTTTAGACTTGGGATAATTTTTGGAATAATGCCCCACTTTGTTGCAGTTGAAGCATGCTCCCTTGGGCTTCCCACTAGCATCTCCTTTGGGTTAGCTCCTTTTGAAAGGAACCCCTTTCTTCACAAAATTTCCCTTGGGCTTGAACCCCGAGCCTTGGTATTGTTTGGGCTTTTCCTTCCTTGGGCTCCTTTGCCCTCGGTTCCATTCTCCCTCATGCCATGGCTTCTTGTGAAGGAACTCGTTGTCCCTCTTGAACCCGGATTTTTCACCCCGTCCCACATCCGAAAAACCTTCCACTTTCATGATGGCTTCGGTTAGTGAGGAGGGCCAATTTTCCTCAAGCTTTCGCTTGGCCCAAGTGGGAAGTCCCTTCACAAATTGGCACACACGATCCAATTCATGCATGTGCTAAATCTCCAGCATGAGTTCGGAATAAGCCCTCACATATTACCGCAAGTTATCATTTGTGGCATTCACAAGGTCACGGAGTTTGCACCTCGAGATGTAATCGGAATTCCTTGGAACAAACTCGGTCTCGACGCATTCCTTGAAGAACTCCCAAGTGTAGTTATGGTTCTTCCCTTCCTCTTGTTTCACTGTCCTCCACCATGTGGCGGCATAACCTTTCAAGTAGGACTAAGCAAGTTCCATGGCCAAGTGCCGGCCAACCTTGGCGGCATGTAAATAATCCTCCATTTCTGCAAGCCAAGCATCCACAACCTTTCGGTCACGGGCACCATCGAAGTTCCCGAGTTTGGCTGGTTGGAACTCGCATCCTTGGATGCTCCTCCTTTGAGGGCCGCAACCAGCTCACTGAAATCAGGCCTATTCATTTTGAGAAGGACTTCCAATTGTTCTTGGGTGAATAGGGCCGAACTTCGTTGTTCCTCTTCACTTTCGGGCTCATCTTGGTCCTCTCGAATTCTTGGCTCCTCTTCCCTAATTGATTTTGGCAAGACTATTCGATCTTTGTTGGGTTCTTTTAACATGGTCTCTTGAGCTTGCTTCCGATTTTTCTTGGGTGCCATCTGAACTCCCAAGAAGTGAACCGAGCTCAACCGGAGCTCTGATACCACGTGACGCGCTCCCAAGTCCCTAGTTAACCCCAAGTTGGGGCTAAGTCACTCAAGTTGCGGAAATGCGGGAGATTTGGGGCATGTTCCCAGCTTCTAGCACTAAAGGGGGGTAAGAAGGGCGTGCAAAAAACTCCGGGATTGGACTAGGAAGAGGGACAAGCTATTTACTTATTCAGTCCTACATCCAAAACCAACCAACAAGTTGGTTAGTATTCATTCAAAACATTCTTGGTGTTGGGACAAACCACAGGCAACCTTGGACTCACTTGACTCACCACGGCTCGGACTCGGGGAAAGCCACCACCTTCCCCCATATAGTATTCTTTGCGTTGCACCGTCGCACTTGCATCCGAATAACACTTTTTCCTGGGATTCCCAAAGTGGAGTCCCGAAACTGCCCCAGTTTGGACTCCTGGGACTTTGGGCGTTCATAACTTCTTGCCCCAACCTCCAATTGGGACAAAGTCTAAAGCAAACTTGTAGCTCTCCTTGAGAGCTTTCCAACAGTGTGTCGCACTCCACTTGCACACACCAGAATATGGTCAATTCCCAACTTTTAGTGGTTGGGAGTCAAACTACTAGTTTGACTCCTGACCTTTCTTTCGACCATAACTTGTGCTGCAAATGTCCAAATGGCTCATGTGAGGCCATTTTGGACATCTATACTTCAAGACCTTTTCAACGGTATAAATAACACCTCAATGTGAAATGTTTTGACCCCTGTAATCACGTTCTGAGTTTTTGACAGTCCTAGAGGATTCCCAAATCCCATTTTCGAGAGTGTGAGTGGCGACCTCACACTTCCCTCAAAGTAGGGTTGCAACAAGCTACTATTGTGGTCATTAGATAGATGATAGAAACTTTCAAAAGTAAAAACTAGGTTGAAGTAACACAAAAAAAAAAAAACCCCTTTGATTCTGTACATGATTAATTACATGTGCAATGTAATGTTCATAATTGATTTATGTGACGTTTGATTCCATGACTACATGATGGATATAATAGTGGTGGGTCATCATTATTAGTAACAATAGTAGTTTTGATTGAAGTGCCAAAACATAGCAAAAGAAGTACAACAACGCACTACAAGGAGCCCAAACTCATATGTTTCATGAAGCATTGGAACAACACAAACAAACAAACAACCTTTCTTCATGTATATAGATATTTTAAAAATTCATTTGAACTTTTATTTGTTCATGATTGTTTCAAAGTTTAGATTTTAAAAGAATTAATATGAAGTGTACCCACATACAATTAATAAAATCAATAATAGACAATCCAAATTCCAATGAGTGTTAATTAGATTTTGGTGTTTCAATTTTCAAAACCAACCACAATATTAAAACACAGATTACTTTTTAAATCATTACACACCTTATAAAATTTTGATTTTTTATAAAAATATGAATTGAAATGCCCTTCACCCACTTTGCATTGTTTATTATATTTATTGAACATCAATTTAAAAGGCTTTTGAAACAAAAATTTGTTTTGTTCCTTCTTGACTATGACCATGCATTGCACATCCAATTTACTTGGTAGAAAAAAAAAGAAAAAAGACCTAACAATTGAAAGGGAAAAATATGAATACCCTTCATAAAATTCGACGTTAGGCCTACCTCCAGTCCAGGTCCCAAAAGGGACCAACTAGTTTTCTGGGGGACACATAGTTTCCCCGTGGGAAGGGAGAGCTCCTAGACTTGTGTGGAAGTTGAGAACTCCTCTAGGGAGGATGGTTGCTTTGGGGAGGATATGGTGTCCAGGGGGAGTTGAGTTGCCCCTGAGAGAAGACAGTGCTTCCACAAGTGTTCATGCCATAGGGAAAAGATGTGCAAATAGACTTCATTTGGGAGAAAATTGATGTGATTCTACCTAGAAGTGTTTTTGTCGAAAACATTGTCTTCCCTAGCAAGGAGAATGTCATATTTCCCTGGGGAAGTCTAGGGATGTGGAAGTTGTTGAGAATGGGTTAGTAGTCAGGAAACGAAATGGGGAGACATGGGCAGGTGAAAAAAAAGGTTCAGGAGGTTGTAGGGGAGGTTCTCGATGCGTTCTCCTGAGGGAGGGGCAATGGAGGGTGTTCCCAAACCTGAGGAGAATGCACGAATACTGAAACCTCCCCTTATGTAACTCTCTTTTTATTTCCTCAAAATTTTCCTCTTTCATGAAAAAGAAATATTTCCATGAGAACATGGGAACATATAAAATTGGGGAAGCTCCGCCGGCATAATGGCGTAGGGTTCTTCTGCTGGGGGATATCCCTCAAAATACACATAGAAATAAAAAGGGAGTTGTTTACATATGGGGGTGGGACTTGAGTTTTGCTGGGGGTGTTGAGGGAAAAAAAGAAGAGGGTTTACTGGGGGGTTGGTGGGGGGAAGGAACTAGGCTTGCTTAACATGGGGCCCTGGTTAACTGGGACCCTAGCCCTCCAGGTTTAGTCATTGAACTCCACAACCCTGGTGATTAAAACATGTCGTTGCATTAATTTGTTGCTCTTGTTTAATGTTTGCATGTGGACAACAGAAATCAATAACTCCTTTCAACAATATGGTATAACCAAGCGTGTCTTTCTCAGACGCCATAGCCATGTGTCTTTCTTAAATCAATTTAAATATGGACTTGCCAATCTTTTGAGGATGGGCCAACACTTGTCACAACAAGGGGGTCATCATCACATAACAATAGCTACAAACATGAGAGGCATTGTAATCTTGCTTTCTTATTTCAATATCCTCTTGATGTTCCCCGCCTCACATGTTCAACTCCAAGCACATTCTGCTTGAGCAAAACACTATAGATCTGGGGTATATTCTTCCAGGGTCTAATTTACAGGTACGAGAGAGAAGCACCCCAGCAGATATGAAGTGTACTTATAAACTTTACCTACACCTAAGACCTTGCCCGTGCAAAAGGACCTCAAGACCCTTTGAGCAACAAATGTAGGCGACCTCGGATTTTGGGGGTCAAGTTTGGGCTAGGGTTAGGGGTACTCCCAACCCTCCCTACTGGGGGCAGGTCTGCCTCAACCTAGAACCACCGGGTTGGAGTGTGAAACCTGGCCTCAGCCCAGGGTTGAAAACTCAGACCTGGCCAACACTAGGTAGTACGTATATATATACTTTGAGTGAAAAACCAGCCTTGGACCCAGAATACCAGGACCGGGCTCATACGAATATGGGGCTCCGTACGAACGAGTTGCCCCGAGCTTGCTACCACAAGTACCTGGAACCTGGTATGAAAAATTTGGAACATGTTTAATACCAGTACGCAAGCTGTTTATGTTCTTCAAAAGTTGATGCCCAAGCAACAAACACTGGTTGGAACTTGGGAACTATGCGGCTTTCATTTGGTCCCATGTTCAGGAATAACTGAGTCCTTTGTTTTCTTTTCTCATCTGTATTCATATGGTTTGGTTTGCAGCCGCCTTCTTCTTGCCTACTTTGTTCAGTGATTGGTTCACGTGTTACAATGTTCTTATTTTGTTCTCCCCTAATTTCCACAAGGAAAGTTTCTTCATACCCTCCCTTGAGCCACGGTTTTTTGTCCCCACTTCCCCCTCCCACCAAACCCTACAACAAACCTCCAAAAACATCACACAAAAGGAAATAGAAGCATCTTGAGCAAAGTTTCACAACATCTTCCATATGACCCTCCTCCCCCACTATTGTTTTCCAAATTGTCACCACCACTAGTTGTCACCAAATGTCACCCATTATTATAGTCACTCGAACTCAACAAATTAAAATTGTCATGCACCCACACATTTTGCATCACATCACCTAATTGCTGATACTCGATGTCAAGTCAACAAAGCATATCAGATCAAAGTTTTCAAAAAATAATAATTTAAGAGTGGCACAAACAATTTTGTTGTCGTATTTGCTAACTAAAAATCTGGTGGAGAACAAATATTTTAAGCTTTCTATTTCTCGTTAAACATTGCATGACACACGCATAACACACCCAAGAAGGAAAAAAAGTCCCTGCTGTCAAGGAAGCTGGACCAAAGGCAACAACAACACACCCAAAAAGGAAAAAAAGCCCCTGCTGTCAAGGAAGCTGGACCAAAGGCAACAACAACGACAAATGTTCACTCATAATAGTTGGGCTTTTCATTTGTGTGGGAAAACCGTAAGGGAGGGGGGCAAGGGGGGAGGGATGGTCGGGCTTTGCTATGAGTTGGCCATCCCTTTATGCACTTTTAATTTTAGCTCCATTTTTTCTGAGGTGTTATTGTTGTTGTCCTTCTTCTCCAAGTTGCAAGTGACTTCCCTTCTTCGGATTCTTCCCTGAATTGCACTTGGTTTGTTGGTCGGCTATGCAATTGTCTCTTTTTCCTGTAATGCTAACGGCTATGCAATTCTTGTTTTCCTGTAATGCTAATGCCGTCATCTTGTAACATGTCATCTTGCGGTGTCTCAGTCGAGAAAGCAATCTTAACAATGGAACCAGAAGGAACAAGAAATTGGGTTAGCCTATGGACAGATTCCTTTTTAAGAAAGGCAAAAGGAGGTCATAAAAGGCTGCACCGTCCACACACTGTCCAATAATTATTCTTTAAACCAGTCCGAAAGTGTGTTTTGCTTGCAGATGCTAAAATGTAACAAAAAGTACCAAAAATTTGCACATATCATATAGAGGTATACACCCCTAATATCACCAACACTCCCCCAAAAAAAAAAAAAACCCCCACACTATCAATGACCATTATAATTATACAAAGGACTTGAAAGGACTCAATAATATGGTACTTTAATTTCAACCCCCAAAAATAGTTAAATAAATTTTTTTTAAAAAAATCCCTCCCCCCCAACCCAACCTCAAACCCATTAAAAATCCCAAACCAAAATGATTAGAAAAACAATTCCCCCAAAAAAATAAAAGTAAAATTCCTTGGATCTGAAAAGTCGGTACAATCTGGATCAGGACAAAGCGATTCCACGTGGCGTTTTGGACAACAGGACAAGGACAAACCATATCCATAATCTAATCCAGAACTGCCACCTGGAAAGTCCGTAGGTTTGCCGATTGGCTGCCAAATCCTGGCACCCAACTTTTTGTGTAGCCTGTCATAGGAACCTAGGATAGCCGGTAGTAGGTACCTATATATGTAGTTGTAGAAGGGAAGGGGGTTGGTATGTTTTGGGGGGAGGGGAGGGGAGGGGGGGTGGGGGGGGGGTGTTTATTTTCTTTTGTCGTGTGGGTCGTTGGGAACAAGAGGGCGGCGTGAGGAGAACGTTAACGAGTCTAATGGGAGAAGACACGTGATTAGTTAATAATAGCCGACAACGCCAGTGATTGGCAGGTAAGTCTAAATTTAGGAGACAGTAGTAGCAGAGCCGCAGCCGTCAAACGAAAACGGTGGGAAAGTTTTTAAGAAAAATCAAAATTCAGCGGCACCGCCCACCCACTCATATGGCCTACGACGTTCAAACGCCGCAAGCCCATAATTAGGCAGTGAAATGAATTAATTTTCTTCCTTGGCAATGGGTATATATTTTCCTGCTTGTTCCTACTTATTAATTAATTAATTAATTATGGTAGGGTTAATAAATTTAATTTAACAGGGCAAAAATAATTCTACCAATTTTTTTAATATTTTGGTAGAACAATTCTGCCTTGTTAAATTAATCTATTGGTAGCACTTTCTTGTTGTTATCCCATGTACATAAGGGTGTGGTGCATGGTGTCGAATTTCTTAGGATGCCCTTCTCTTTCTCAAACCTCCTTACAATCTCACCAAGAACTCCATACTAGGTGTTACAATCTTCCACAGTCAATCTACGCTGCTCACAAAGGATTTATTAAGCTTTAACATCTGACCATCTATTATTGTTAGAGATCAAATCAGTCCTTTCCAAACTAGCAAAGTCAAATCGTATTTATAGACTGTTCCCTGTTTCTGATTGGGTAGATATTTTGATTGCTCCAACTGGTTTGCTATTAGTAGTCTCCCACATATTTGTAGTCCAATTTCAGTTGTATGGAAAAAAAAAACCCCGTACTAGCACCGATGGAGATGCTCTAGTTCTTTTGATACGGATATAGGGTTGTTGGTGGGGCAAAATTTTCGGTTTAGAAGGGGGATGTGGTACGACGTCAAAACAGCTTTGGGCCCTTGGACCCGTAATGTAAGGGTCGTTCAACTACCAGAATAATGCCCTCCCCCCCCCCCACCCCCAAAATCTCGCAAAAAAAGATAAGAGACACGAAAGACACCGACCCGCCCCCGCCCCCCCCGGTCTTGCAGAGCATGTTCGCACGACAAGCCCCT
>Ga0116231_10012778_pt1 | contig 12147 bp, 10 predicted proteins | sample S1TSphgellanicum_2_FD_89695 | JGI IMG/M metagenome (GOLD analysis project Ga0116231, IMG submission 89695) | Host-associated microbial communities from peat moss isolated from Minnesota, USA - S1T2_Fd - Sphagnum magellanicum MG | ecosystem: Host-associated > Plants > Peat moss > Unclassified... | reverse complement strand
GATGGGCAGCAACATGCAGCGCCAGGCCGTGCCGCTGATCCGTGCGGACGCGCCTTTGGTCGGCACGGGCATGGAGGCCTCGGTCGCACATGACTCTGGCGCGACCATTGTGGCGCGGCGCTCAGGCATTGTTGACCAAATCGACGGCGCCCGCATCGTCGTGCGCGCGTTGAATGAGGATGATGAGACGACAAAAGGCGTCGATATTTACCGCCTGCGCAAATTTATGCGGAGCAACCAGTCGACTTGCATCAACCAACGGCCCCTCGTGCGTGTGGGTGACCGCGTAGGCGCTGGTGATATCATTGCCGACGGACCTTCGACCGAACTCGGCGAGTTGGCTTTGGGGCGTAATGTGCTCTGCGCCTTCATGCCTTGGAACGGCTATAACTTTGAAGACAGCATCCTGATCAGCGAGCGTATTGCGCGCGACGATGTGTTCACCTCGATTCATATCGAAGAGTTTGAGGTGATGGCCCGTGACACCAAGCTAGGTCAGGAAGAAATTACGCGTGACATCCCGAATGTCGGCGAAGAAGCGCTGAAAAACATGGACGAGGCCGGCATTGTCTATGTCGGTGCCGAGGTCAATCCGGGCGATATTCTGGTTGGAAAAGTGACTCCAAAGGGCGAAAGCCCGATGACGCCGGAAGAAAAACTGTTGCGCGCCATCTTTGGCGAGAAAGCCTCCGACGTGCGCGACACGTCTCTTAAGCTGCCACCGGGCGTGACCGGCACCATCGTGGATGTGCGGGTGTTCAGCCGGCGGGGCGTAGATAAAGATGAACGCGCTATGGCGATTGAGCGCTCAGAAATTGAGCGTTTGGCCAAAGACCGTGACGACGAGAAGGCGATTCAAGAGCGTTCATTCCTGAATCGTCTGCGTGAAAAACTGCTTGGCCGTAAGGCTGCTGGTGGTTTCAAGGGCATTAAGGCTGGCACCGATTTGACAGAAGAAGTGCTGGCGGAACATCCGCGTGGCGCCTGGCGCCATATCACCGTGCAAGATGACGCGGTGATGGCGGAAATTGAGACACTGCGGCGCGAGTATGATGCCGCAGTCGCGCGGCTACAGGCGCGGTTTGACAGCAAGGTCGAGAAACTCCAGCGCGGCGATGAATTGCCGCCCGGCGTGATGAAGATGGTCAAAGTCTTCGTCGCGGTCAAACGTAAGCTGCAACCGGGCGATAAAATGGCCGGGCGTCACGGCAATAAAGGCGTCGTCTCACGCGTGACCCCGGTTGAAGACATGCCGTTCTTAGCGGACGGCACCAGCGTTGACTTGGTTCTTAACCCGCTCGGCGTGCCAAGCCGAATGAATGTCGGCCAAATTCTAGAGACGCATCTTGGCTGGGCCTGTGCCACGCTTGGCAAGCAAATTGGCGAGTTGGTGGAAAATTATCGCCGCACGGGTTTGCAGCGGGAGGCGCTGATCGAGCGGTTGCGGGACGTCTATGGTGAGAAAACCTTTAACGAAGAGATCGCCGATCTCGACAATGGTCAGTTGATGGAGTTGTCAGAAAACCTGAAAAAGGGCGTGCCGATCGCGACCCCGGTGTTCGATGGCGCCCGGATGTCTGACATTGAAGGGTTCCTGACCAAAGCCGGCCTTGATACCTCGGGTCAGGTTACTTTGACCGATGGCCGCACAGGTGAGCCGTTTGAGCGCAAGGTCACCGTTGGCTACATCTATATGCTGAAATTGCATCACTTGGTCGACGATAAAATCCATGCCCGTTCGATCGGGCCGTATAGCTTGGTCACCCAGCAACCCCTGGGCGGCAAGGCGCAGTTTGGCGGGCAGCGCTTCGGTGAGATGGAGGTCTGGGCGCTGGAGGCCTATGGCGCGGCGTATACTTTGCAAGAGATGCTGACGGTGAAATCCGACGACGTTTCTGGCCGCACCAAAGTCTATGAGGCGATTGTGCGCGAGCAAGATAATTTCGAGGCCGGTATCCCTGAGAGCTTCAACGTTTTGGTCAAGGAACTCAAAAGCCTCGGCCTCAATGTCGACCTAGATAGCCGCGTCGCATGACATAAACGAGTGAGGGCTTCGGCCCTCTTTCGTCTTTGCTGCGGGGTCTGAATACGGCAGTCCCCCCTGTGTGCTTGCTTCCTTCTGGAAGGATCAATCGATGAACGAACTTATGAAGATCCTCGGTCAAGCCGGTCAGGCGATGACCTTCGATCAAATCAAAATCCAGATGGCGTCCCCCGAGCAAATTCGGAGCTGGTCGTACGGCGAAATCAAAAAGCCCGAGACGATCAACTACCGCACCTTCAAGCCAGAGCGGGACGGCCTATTCTGCGCGCGTATTTTTGGTCCGATCAAGGATTATGAGTGCCTGTGCGGAAAATATAAGCGCATGAAGTTTCGTGGGATTATCTGCGAAAAATGCGGCGTTGAAGTCACCTTGGCTAAGGTGCGTCGCGAGCGCATGGGCCATATCGAGCTCGCCAGCCCTGTCGCGCATATTTGGTTTCTGAAATCGCTGCCGAGCCGCATTGGCTTGATGGTCGATCTGACGTTGAAAGAGCTCGAAAAGATCTTGTATTTCGAGAGTTATGTGGTGTTGGAGCCTGGTCTCACTGATCTGAAGCTGCATCAGCTTTTGACGGAAGATCAGCTTGTGTCGAAGCAGGATGAATTCGGTGACGACGCGTTTCGCGCCGGCATTGGCGCCGAGGCCATTAAGACCATTCTCGACGTGATTAATACGGACGAAGAAAAGGTCAAGCTCCGCGCCGACCTGAAAGAGACCACCAGTGAGGCTAAGCGCAAGAAACTGGTCAAGCGCCTCAAGCTTATGGAAGCCTTTGCGGAGTCTGGCGCCAAGCCGCAATGGATGATCCTCGACGTTGTTCCGGTGATTCCGCCCGAACTGCGTCCGCTGGTGCCGTTGGATGGCGGGCGCTTCGCGACCTCTGACTTAAACGACTTGTACCGCCGCGTCATCAACCGCAATAACCGCCTGAAGCGGCTCATTGAACTGCGCGCGCCCGATATCATCGTGCGCAATGAGAAGCGCATGTTGCAAGAAAGCGTCGACGCGCTGTTCGACAACGGCCGCCGCGGCCGCGCCATCACCGGCGCCAATAAGCGCCCGCTGAAATCGCTGTCTGACATGCTGAAAGGCAAGCAGGGCCGTTTCCGGCAGAACTTGCTCGGCAAGCGCGTCGATTATTCCGGTCGTTCGGTCATCGTGGTCGGGCCGGAGATGAAGCTGCACCAATGCGGCTTACCGAAGAAAATGGCGTTGGAGCTATTCAAGCCCTTTATCTACAGCAAGCTTGAGAAATATGGGCACGCGACCACCATCAAAGCCGCCAAACGGATGGTGGAGAAAGAGCGGCCGGAGGTGTGGGACATCCTCGAAGAGGTCATCCGCGAGCACCCCGTTATGCTCAACCGCGCGCCAACTTTGCACCGCTTGGGCATTCAGGCGTTTGAGCCGGTGCTGATTGAAGGCAAGGCGATTCAGTTGCATCCGCTGGTTTGCACGGCTTTCAATGCTGACTTTGACGGTGACCAAATGGCGGTGCACGTGCCGCTGAGCCTGGAAGCGCAGCTTGAGGCGCGCGTGCTGATGATGTCGACCAATAACATCCTCAGCCCGGCGAACGGCAAACCGATTATCGTGCCGAGCCAAGATATCGTTTTGGGTCTTTATTACCTGTCGCTGGAGACACCCGAATTCCGTGATGCGCCGGACAATGAGGCCCCGGCATTCGGCACGATTGGTGAGATTGAATTGGCGCTCAACGCCAAGACGGTCACGCTGCACACCAAGATCCGTGCGCGTTACCACACAGTTGACCCGCAAGGTAAGCCGGTGCGCTCTATCGTCGTCACCACGCCGGGGCGGATGCTGATTGCGCAAATTCTGCCGCGGCATATCGAAGTGCCGTTCACGCTCATCAACAAGCAGCTCACGAAAAAGAACGTGTCAGACGTAATTGACGCGGTCTATCGCCATTGCGGCCAGAAAGAATGCGTTATTTTTGCTGATCGCCTCATGGCCCTTGGCTTCCGTCAGGCCGCCCGCGCCGGGATCAGTTTCGGCAAAGACGACCTGATTATTCCAAAGGAAAAGCCCGAGTTTATTCGTAAGACCCAAAACGAGGTCAAAGAGTTCGAGCAGCAATATCAAGACGGCCTGATCACCGCTGGCGAGCGTTATAATAAAGTGGTCGATGCTTGGTCGCGCTGCACCGACGAAGTGGCGGGCGCGATGATGAAGGAGATCTCGCGGCAAGAGACGGGCAAAATCACCAACTCGGTTTGGATGATGAGCCATTCTGGCGCGCGTGGGTCGCCGGCGCAGATGCGGCAATTGGCCGGCATGCGCGGGCTGATGGCCAAACCGTCGGGTGAGATCATCGAACAGCCGATTATCGCTAACTTCAAAGAGGGCCTCTCGGTTCTCGAATACTTCAACTCGACCCACGGTGCTCGTAAGGGCCTGGCGGATACCGCGTTGAAGACGGCGAACTCCGGCTATTTGACGCGTCGTTTGGTCGACGTGGCGCAGGACTGCATCATCGTTGAGAAAGACTGCGGTACCGAACGCGGGTTGACTGTGCGCGCGGTGATGGATGGCGGTGAGGTTGTCGCCAGCCTGTCTGAGCGGATTCTCGGCCGCACTACGGCCGAAGATGTGCTCGACCCGGTGACCAATGAGGTGATCCTCGCCGGCAATATGCTGATAGAAGAAGAAGATGCCGAGCGGATTGAAAAGCAGGGCGTCGAATCGCTGAAAATTCGGTCTGTTCTCACCTGCGAGTCCAAAGTTGGCGTCTGCGGTCATTGCTACGGCCGTGATCTTGCCCGCGGAACGCCGGTGAATGCCGGGGAAGCTGTGGGTGTCATCGCCGCCCAGTCGATCGGTGAGCCTGGCACACAGTTGACCATGCGCACCTTCCACATTGGCGGCGCGGCCCAGCGTGGCGCTGAGCAATCCAGCGTGGAAGCCAGCCATGAAGGCGTGGTCAACGTCAAAAACCGCAACGTCGTTATGAACAGCGCTGCGGTGCCCGTGGTGATGTCGCGTAACTGCGAGATTGTGCTGACTGACGACAAAGGCCGGGAGCGCGCCCATTTCCGCGTGCCTTATGGTGCGCGGTTGCTCACCGATGAGGGCGCGCAGGTCACCCGCGGGCAGAAGCTGGCTGAGTGGGACCCGTATACGCTGCCCATCATCAGCGAGCGTGACGGCCGGGTGGAGTATATCGACCTGATGGAAGGCGTCACCTTAGTCGAACGGATGGATGAGGTGACGGGTCTGACCTCCAAAGTGGTCGTTGACTATAAGCAGGCGGCTCGCGGGGTTGATCTTCGTCCGCGCTTGCAGCTCAAGGATGGGAATGGCGATGTCGTGCGCCTGCCGAACGGCACTGATGCACGGTACTTCTTGTCACCGGACTCGATTCTTTCCATCGAGAATGGCGCCGAGGTTCATGCGGGTGACGTTCTGGCGCGTATTCCGCGTGAGGGCAGCAAAACCCGTGATATTACCGGTGGTCTGCCCCGCGTCGCTGAGTTGTTTGAGGCGCGGCGCCCGAAAGATCATGCGGTTATCGCCGAAATTGATGGCCGCGTGGAGTTTGGCAAAGACTATAAAGCCAAGCGCCGGGTGATCGTTAAAAACGACGAGACCACTGAAGAAACGGAATACCTGATCCCCAAAGGCAAGCACGTCTCCGTGCAAGAGGGCGATTTCGTGCGGCGGGGTGACCCCTTGGTCGATGGCCCGCGCGTTCCGCACGATATTCTCAAGGTGTTGGGTGTGGAGGCGCTTTCTGACTACCTGGTTAACGAAATCCAAGACGTCTACCGGCTACAGGGCGTGAAGATTAACGATAAGCATATCGAAGTCATCGTTCGTCAAATGCTGCAAAAAGTCGAAGTGCTTGAGCCGGGTGATACGACCTTCCTGGCTGGCGAGCAGGTCGACCGGATGGATTTCGAAGAAGAAAACCGTAAGCGGCTTGCGGAAAATGAGCGCCCTGCCACGGCGATGCCAGTGTTGCAGGGCATTACCAAGGCCAGCTTGCAGACCCACAGCTTCATCAGCGCGGCCTCCTTCCAAGAGACCACACGTGTGCTGACGGAGGCCGCGACAGCCGGTAAGGTCGATAACCTCATGGGTCTAAAGGAAAACGTGATCGTTGGGCGCTTGATCCCAGCGGGCACGGGCAGCGTGATGAACCGTCTGCGTCAGGTGGCGGCGGGGCGGGATCAACAAAAAGGTCTTCGTCAAGATGTTCCGGTGATTACGCGCGCGGCTCAGTAATGCGTTCATATTGGCGGGGTTCGGAGACCCCGCCAACCGTAAGCAAGCGTTTAACCACGAAGGCACGAAGCACACGAAGGGTTTCACGAAGAAGTAAGATTCGTTTTTTTCTGTGTAAATTCCTTTGCGTTTTCGTGTTTGAATTTCTGTAACATTCCTGGACGTTCGGAAATTCCATCGACGTAGGATGGGTGAGCGAAGCGTTACCCATCGCTTTTCGGCGGGCGCAAGAGTGATGGGTAACGCTTCGCTCACCCATCCTACAGGACTTTTAATTCCTTCTTCGTGAATCCCTTCGTGTGCTTGTGGCTTCGTAGTTCAATTTCTTTCTTAAGACGCCCCCCGACCCAGACCGCGCTATCACCCAACATTACGCGCTTTCCGACTTGACTCGCTAATTCTTCACTCGTAGTTTCCGGCCCCTCGGTTACCCCCATCGTCTGCGGTGCCGCTGTTCTCTGGAACGGCCAAGGCCACGGATAAGGTTTCTCCCGCAGCCCGCTTAGGGTTTGTGGGGTGTTGCTGTGGTCAGGGCCGAGACGCGCAGGATACGGAAAGAGGTCTATGCCGACCATTAACCAGTTGATCGCCCAAGGCCGTGAGCCCAACAAGGCCCGTAATAAAGTGCCGGCGCTGCAAGGTTGCCCGCAAAAGCGCGGCGTATGCACACGCGTCTACACAACCACTCCGAAGAAGCCGAACTCGGCGCTGCGTAAAGTTGCGAAGGTGCGCCTGACGAACGGTTATGAAGTGGTGAGCTACATCCCTGGTGAGGGGCATAATTTGCAAGAGCACAGCGTTGTGCTCATCCGTGGCGGCCGTGTGAAGGATCTTCCCGGCGTGCGCTATCACATTCTGCGCGGCGTGTTGGATACCCAGGGCATTGCCAAGCGGCGCCAGCGGCGTTCGCTCTACGGCGCCAAGCGTCCGAAATAAGGAGAGAGGGGACAATGAGTCGTCGCCGTCGCGCGGTCAAACGCGAAATCCTGCCAGATGCCAAATTCGGTGATGTTGTTATCACGCGCTTTATGAATGCGCTGATGTATGACGGGAAAAAATCGGCTGCCGAAGGCATTGTGTATGGTGCCCTCGACGTCATGAAGAAGCGCGGCGGGGCTGCGGCTGACCCAGTGCGCATGTTTCATGAGGCGCTGGATAACGTGAAGCCGGCCGTGGAAGTGCGGTCGCGCCGGGTTGGCGGAGCGACCTATCAGGTGCCGGTGGAAGTGCGTGCGGAGCGGCGCCAGGCTTTAGCCATTCGATGGCTCATTGATGCTTCGCGCAAGCGCGGTGAGCATACGATGGAAGACCGTCTGTCAAATGAGCTGATGGACGCTGTGAATAATCGCGGTTCTGCCGTGAAGAAGCGTGAAGATACCCACCGAATGGCCGAAGCAAATAAGGCTTTCAGTCATTATCGCTGGTAAGCAGGCGTTGCTAACTGGGATCCACCCCCGGACCTAATCGGGTCCGGACCTGAGCAGGCAGGAGAAGACGACGATGGCTAAGGCAAAATTCGAGCGAAACAAGCCACACTGCAACATCGGCACAATCGGCCATGTGGACCATGGCAAGACGTCGCTGACAGCCGCCATCACCAAAGTGCTGGCAAAGACCGGGGGTGCGACCTTCACGGCCTATGATCAGATCGATAAGGCCCCTGAGGAGCGCGCCCGCGGCATCACGATCTCGACCGCCCACGTGGAATACGAGACAAAGAATCGTCATTACGCCCATGTCGATTGCCCCGGCCACGCTGACTATGTGAAAAACATGATCACCGGCGCGGCGCAGATGGATGGCGCGATCCTGGTGGTCTCCGCCGCTGACGGCCCGATGCCGCAAACCCGCGAGCATATCTTGCTGGCGCGTCAGGTTGGCGTGCCCGCGCTCGTTGTGTTCATGAACAAAGTCGATATGGTCGACGACCCTGAACTGCTTGAACTGGTCGAGATGGAAGTGCGTGAGCTGCTGAGCTCGTACCAATTCCCCGGCGACGACATTCCCATCATTAAGGGTTCGGCGCTCTGCGCGTTGGAAGACAAGCAGCCAGAACTCGGCGAGCAAGCCATTCTGGCGCTGATGGCGGAAGTGGACAAATACATTCCGCAACCGGAACGCCCGATGGATCGGCCGTTCCTGATGCCGATCGAAGACGTATTCTCCATCTCTGGCCGCGGCACGGTGGTGACCGGGCGTATTGAGCGTGGCGTGGTGAATGTTGGCGACGAAGTTGAGATCGTGGGCCTGAAGAACACGGTAAAGACAATCGTGACCGGCGTTGAAATGTTCCGCAAATTGCTTGATCGCGGAGAAGCCGGCGACAATATCGGCGCTCTGCTGCGTGGCACGAAACGTGAAGACGTGGAGCGTGGTCAGGTTCTGGCCAAGCCGGGTTCGATTACGCCGCATACCAAGTTCAAGGCCGAAGCGTATGTGTTGACGAAGGAAGAGGGCGGGCGCCACACCCCGTTCTTCACCAACTACCGCCCGCAATTCTATTTCCGCACCACCGACGTAACCGGGGTGGTGCAGTTGCCCGAAGGCACGGAGATGGTGATGCCGGGTGACAACGTCTCGATGGATGTCGAATTGATTGCGCCGATCGCGATGGATGAAGGTCTGCGCTTCGCTATTCGTGAAGGTGGGCGAACAGTCGGCGCCGGCGTTGTTGCAAAGATCGTCGCGTAAACTGGCGTAATCGGCCTGCGTAACCGGAAGAAGACCAATGGATAATCAGAACATACGCATTCGCCTCAAGGCGTATGATCACCGCGTGCTGGATAACAGCACGAAGGAGATCGTGAACACCGCCAAGCGGACGGGTGCCCGGGTGCGCGGACCGATCCCGCTGCCAACGCATATCGAACGGTTCACCGTGAACCGTTCGCCCCACGTGGATAAGAAGAGCCGCGAGCAATTCGAAATTCGCACGCATCGCCGCCTTCTCGATATCGTCGAGCCTACGCCGCAGACCGTGGACGCGCTGATGAAGCTCGACCTTGCCGCCGGCGTGGATGTCGAGATTAAGCTATAGGAACGCGTCATGCGCACAGGTTTATTAGCCAGGAAGCTGGGCATGACCCGGATCTTCCGCGATGATGGCACGCATGTGCCTGTGACGGTGCTGCATCTGGATCAGGTGCAAGTCGTTGCCGCCCGCACGCAAGAGAAAGACGGCTATAATGCCGTGCAACTCGGCTGGGGCAAGGCGAAGGTCAAGAACGTGACCAAGGCCAATAAGGGCCATTACGCTCGCGCCAAGGTCGAACCCAAAAAGAAGCTGCGCGAATTCCGTGTGGCCGAGGATGCGCTGCTGGAGCCTGGCGCGCTGCTATCGGCGGCGCATTTTGTTGTTGGGCAGAAAGTTGATGTTTGCGGCACGTCAAAGGGCAAGGGCTTTGCCGGTGCAATGAAGCGCTGGAACTTTGGCGGTCTTGAAGCCAGCCACGGCGTTTCGATCAGCCATCGTAGCCATGGGTCGACGGGTAATCGGCAAGATCCCGGCAAAACCTTTAAGAATAAGAAGATGGCGGGCCATCTTGGCGATAAGCGCATCACTACGCTGAATGTCGAAGTAGCGGGCGTGGATGCGCAGAAGGGGTTGCTCATGATCAAAGGGGCAGTTCCCGGCGCGCAAGATGGTTGGGTGTTGGTGCGCGACGCCGTGAAGCGGAAGCGCCATGCTGATGCGCCCTATCCGGCGGCTCTCATTGCCCCAGCCGAAGCCGCCTGAGGGAAGCAACGATGCAAATAACCATTACAACCCTCGATAACGGCGAAGCCGGCACCGCCGATTTGCCGGACGAGATTTTCTCCATCGCCCCACGCCTCGATATTATGGCGCGTGTGGTGCATTGGCAGTTGGCGCGGCGCCGGGCCGGCACCCACCGCACGAAGGGCATGGGTGAGGTCTCTGGCACCACCAAAAAACCCTATCGGCAGAAGGGCACAGGTAATGCCCGTCAAGGCAGCTTGCGCTCGCCGCAGTTTCGCACGGGCGGCGTGGTGCATGGCCCGGTCGTTCGTGATCACGGGTATGATCTGCCGAAAAAAGTTCGCCGCCTTGGGTTGATTTCAGCGCTCTCGCAAAAGCAGGCCGAGGGCAAGCTCGTGGTGCTTGATGCGGCTTCGGCTGGTGGCAAGACGAGTGAGTTGGCGACTAAACTGAAAGTGCTGGGCTGGAGCTCAGCGCTGATTATTGATCGTGAAGTCGATGCGGGTTTCCTTCGGGCCAGCCGCAATCTGCATGGTTTTGATGTGCTGCCGAGCGTGGGTGCCAATGTCTATGATATTTTGCACCATGACGTGCTGGTGGTGACCGCCGCCGGCGTTGAAGGGTTGAAGGAGCGCCTGGCATGAGCTCCACGCAGAAAGTCTCGCTCGCCGCACGACGCCGCGCCGAAAGCATGGGTCGCGAGGCGATGTATGAGGTTCTCCGTAGCCCAGTGGTGACAGAGAAAGCCACTCTGCTTTCCGAGAAAAACCAGGTGGTCTTTCGTGTTGCGATCGACGCGACCAAGCCGCAAATCAAAGCGGCCGTGCAGGGCTTGTTTGGCGTGAAAGTCCTCGGCGTGAACACGCTGGTGGCAAAAGGCAAGACCAAGCGGTTTCGTGGGCGTCCCGGCGTTCGCTCGGATATGAAGAAGGCCTATGTGCAGCTTGCACCGGGTGAGTCGATCGACCTCTCCACCGGTCTGGCCTAGGGAGCAAGGTCATGGCATTGAAAAATTTCAACCCGGTTACCCCGAGCCTTCGCGGAACAGTGCTGATTAAGCGCGATGAGTTGTGGAAAGGTGCACCGGTTAAGACGCTGACCGAGGGCAAACATAGCTCCGGGGGGCGTAATAACCACGGGCGTATCACCACACGGTTTCGCGGCGGCTGGCATAAGAAGGCGTACCGGCTCGTTGATTTCAAACGGCGTAAGTTTGATGTCGTGGCGAAGGTGGAACGACTGGAGTACGACCCGAACCGGACGGCTTTTATTGCGCTTCTGAAATATGCCGACGGTGAGCTGTCTTATATTCTGGCGCCGCAGCGTTTGCGCGTGGGTGATCAGGTGGTCGCGGGCGCTAGGGTCGATATTAAACCCGGCAATGCCATGCCTCTGGCAGCTATTCCGGTGGGTACCATCATCCACAATATCGAGTTGAAGCAGGGTGGCGGCGGCAAGATCGCGCGCTCCGCTGGCAATTATGCCCAACTCGTCGGCAAAGACGCAGGTTATGCGCAGATTAAGCTGATGTCGGGTGAGCTTCGCGTGGTGCGCGCCGAGTGCATGGCGAGTATTGGCGCCGTGTCTAATCCCGATAATGCCAACGTCAAAATTGGTAAGGCGGGGCGCACCCGCTGGCTCGGCTGGCGGCCACATAACCGCGGCGTTGTTATGAACCCGGTCGATCACCCGCACGGTGGCGGTGAAGGTCGCACCTCTGGTGGTCGTCATCCGGTAACGCCGTGGGGCAAGCCGACCAAGGGATACAAGACACGCGTCAACAAGCGCACGGATAGTCTCATTATTCGTCGCCGTGATAAGGGTAAAGGCTAATGGCCCGTTCGGTATGGAAAGGCCCATTCGTGGATGGGTACCTGCTCAACAAAGCAGATGCTTCGCGGGCATCCGGGCGCAACGAGATTATCAAGATTTGGTCGCGCCGCTCGACGATTTTGCCGCAATTCGTGGGTCTGACGTTCGGCGTTTATAACGGGCATAAATTCTTGCCGGTGCAAGTGACGGAAAATATGGTCGGGCATAAATTTGGGGAGTTCTCTCCGACCCGCACATTCACCGGGCACTCGGCCGACAAGCGGGCGAAGCGGGGCTAAAGATGAGCAAGCCAAAGCATCCGCG
>Ga0116231_10012777_pt1 | contig 12148 bp, 9 predicted proteins | sample S1TSphgellanicum_2_FD_89695 | JGI IMG/M metagenome (GOLD analysis project Ga0116231, IMG submission 89695) | Host-associated microbial communities from peat moss isolated from Minnesota, USA - S1T2_Fd - Sphagnum magellanicum MG | ecosystem: Host-associated > Plants > Peat moss > Unclassified... | reverse complement strand
TTGTCGATGCGCCACTCGCGCTTGTTGCCGCGCTCAAACAGGCGCGATATCTGCACGCTGTATGTGTACGGGTTTTGTGCGTTGGCGTCGTAGGTCACATCCGAGCCGTTCACTTGGAGGTATGGGTTCTGTCGCGTCGCAGCCTGTATCTCCTGTGCGCGCACGGCCTCCAGATTGCGCTCGGCGGCAATCAATGTGGGATTGTGGATACGCGCTGCATCCAGCACCTGCGGCAGCGAGAGAGCGTTGGCGCTCGACGCAATCGGCGAGCGCGGGTCAGCAATCTTGATGCTCTGCGCGTAGGTGGCAGCATCATTCTGCGCGAACGCGTGCGGCACAGACAGCGCGAGTGTTGCTGCGACGGCGAAGAGAGCGGGATGTCTGTGCAAGGTCATCGTATTAGTTCTCAAACTCAGTGTCCGGCTCGGGCAGAACGTCCGTCGGCCGCGCGATCCAAACGTACAGGCACGGCAGAAGGAAGATGCCCACCAGCAACGCTCCCATTAGGCCGCCGACGATCACAATCGCGAACGGCCGCTGCGAGTCCGAACCGATGCCGTGCGAGAGCGCCGCAGGCAGCAGCCCAAGCATCGCGACGAGCATCGTCATCATGATGGGGCGCAGGCGCAGCACGCCGCCTTCCACGGCGGCCTCCTTCACGGAGTGGCCGTTCACGCGCAGCTGGTTGATGTACTCCAGCATGATGATGCCCGTCTGCACCGAGACGCCAAACAGCGCCAGAAAGCCTACGCCCGACGAAACGCTGAAGTGCGTCCCCGTAACGAACAGCGCAATCATGCCTCCCACGGGTGCGATACACACGTTGCCCACTACCAGCAACGCCCACTTGAACGAGCCGAACATGCCATACAGGATCATGAAGATCAGCATGATCGTAATGGGGCACACGATCATCAACCGCCGCGTGCTGCGCTTCTGGCTCTCGTACTCACCGGCCCAGTCCAGCTTGTAGCCCGGCGGCAGCTTCACCTGCTTGTCCACCTTGGCGATGGCTTCTTCCACGGTGCTGCCGAGGTCGCGGTCGCGCACGCTGTACTTGATGGCCACAAAGCGCATACCGCCCTCGCGGCCGATGGACTCTGCACCGTCCTTGACCTCTACCTTGGTCAGCTGTGCCAGTGAGACGCGCTCACCCGAAGGGGCGAGCAGGCGGATGTTCGCGATCTCTGACGGCGTTGAGCGGTACATGGGGCTGTAGCGCGCCATCACGTCATACCGTGCCTCGCCGTCCAGCACCTGTGTCACCGGAGCGCCCGCAATCGTGCCACCGACAGCGCCTTCGATTGCGGACTGGATGTCAGTTACGTTGATGCCATAGCGCGCCGCCGCATCGCGGTCCACGGTGAAGTTCAGGTCAGGCTGTCCGATCACGCGGAACAGGCCAAGGTCGGCCACGCCTTTGATCTTGCTCATCACGCCGACGATCTCATCGCCCTTGGCCTCAAGCGTCTTCAGGTCTGTGCCATAGAGCTTCACTGCGAGTTCGCCTTTGACGCCGCTCACGGCCTCTTCCACGTTGTCCGAGATAGGCTGCGAGAAGTTCCAGATCACACCCGGTGTCTTGTCGAGCTCATGGTTCATCGCCGCGATCAGGTCGTCCTTCCGCTTGTGAAACACAGGACGCCACTCGTCCTTCGGCTTCAGGTCTACGAAGTACTCGGTGTTGAAGAAGCCGGTCGTGTCGGTGCCGTCGTCGGGGCGGCCGATCTGGCTGACGACTTGCGTCACCTCAGGAAAGGACGCCAGCACGATGCGCGTATGGTCTGCAATCGCGAGGCTCTCCGTCGGGCCAGTGCTCGGTGCCAACGAGCCGCGTACCCAGATCGCGCCTTCATCCAGATGCGGCAGAAACTCCGAACCGATCGCGCCGCTGAACGCGAGATACCCGCCCAGGCACAACAGCAGCGCCACCCCGCCGAGCGGCACATACTTATGCTCAATCGCCCAGGTCATGTCGTGGCGGTAGCGGGCGGTAAGCCACTTCAGCACCGGGTTCTCCCACTCCGTGGTGCCCTTCGGATACAGGAAGCTCGCAATCACCGGAGCAAGAATCATCGAAAACAGCAGCGCCCCGGCAAGTGCAAACGCCACTGTCCACGCCATCGGCTTGAACAAGCGCCCCTCTACCGACTGCAGCGTGAAGATGGGCAGGTACGCCGTGATGATGATGCCGATGGCATAAAACACAGGGCGCTGCACCTCATGCGAGGCCTCGCGGATCTGCTGCATCGCCGTCTTGTTCGGGTCTTTGTTATGGCTCAGGTGCCGGACGATGTTCTCCACCATCACTACCGCGCCGTCGACGACCATGCCGAAGTCCAGCGCGCCCAGCGAGAGCAGGTTCGCAGGGATGTGCCGCAGGTCCAGGCAGATGGACGCAAACAGCAGCGCAAAGGGAATCGTAATGGCCACAATGAGCGCGCCGCGCACGTTGCCCAAGAACAGAAACAGAATGATGACGACCAGGATGATGCCGTGCGTCAGGTTGTCCAGCACGGTCGTCGTGGTCAGGTGCAGCAGGTCGCTACGGTCAAGGAACGGAACAATCTTCACGCCGGGCGGCAGTGAGCCGGCGATGGCAGGGTGGTCCTTGGTAGCCGCTGCACCGTTCAGCTCGTCGATCTTCTTGTGGATTGCTGCGAGTGTCTCGTCGGAGTTGTCACCCTTCTGCAGCAGAACCACGCCCTCAACGACATCGTTGTCATCCACCAGCGTCTTGTTGTCCTCGCGGCGGATCATCTTGCCCTCCGCATCGCGCTCGTTGCATGTGCCGTCAGCGGGCTTGCATGTCTTGCCAATCTGCCCCAGCCGGATCTTCGGCCCCTGTGCCACGGTGGCGATATCGCTCACGCGAAGTGCGGTGCCGTTCTGCGCCTTCAGCACCGTCTGCTCAATGTCGTGCACGTTCTTGAAGAGGCCGACCTCTTGCACGTTGATCTGCTGCTGGCCCTGCTCAATAAAGCTTCCGCCTGCATCCACGTTGTTCGCCGCGAGCTGCTGCTGCACCTGCTGCAACGTGAGTCCATATGCAATGAGCTTTTCCGGGTCGACCGTCACCTGATACTCGCGCGTCAATCCGCCAAAGCTCGAAACGTCCACCACACCTGGAACGCTGCGGAAGGCCTTCTCGAGCTGCCAGTCTTCGATGCTTTTGAGCTGCATCGTGTCGATCTCAGGGTTGGTGCTCTTGAGCGTGTACCAGAAGATCTGCCCGACCGGGCTCCAGTCCGTGCCGATCTGCGGCTGCAAACCGGCAGGCAGCGTCACCTGGCTCATGCGCTCCAGAACCTTCTCGCGGTTCCAGTCGTCTTCGCTCTCGTCGTCGAAGATCATCGTCACGCTGGAGAGGCCTGCGAGTGTAGTCGATCGCAGGTGAGTCATGTGCGGAATGCCTGCCATGGCGATCTCCAGCGGCACCGTGACCTGCTGCTCTACTTCCTCGGCAGAGCGGCCCGGCCACTGCGTGATGATGTTCACGTAGTTGTTCGCAACGTCGGGGTAAGCCTCCACGGGCAGATTGTGGAACGAGATAGCCCCCCAACCGAACAGCAGAACAGCCGCAATCAAAACAATGAAGCGGTTGTTCAGCGCATAGTCGACGACCTTCCTGATCATTGCTGGTCCACCGTGTTCTGCAGGTCCAGCGCGCTCGCCACTACCTGCTGCCCAACGCCGATGCCGGACTTCACCTCAATCAAGTTGCCGTCCAGCACCTTGCCGGTCGTGATGAGCACACGGCGGAAGTTGCCGTCGCCGCTGCCGGGCACAAACACATACGAGTGGTCGTGCAGCTGCAACACGGCATTCTGCGGCACGGCAGCTACGCTGTCGGCGTGCTGTCCGAGGACCGTCGCCGTCGCAAACATCCCGATACGCAGCAGCCCCCCCGGGTTCTCCACCTGGATCCTGACCTTCGCCGTGCGGATGCTGGGATCAAGCACCGCTCCAATGTCACCGACGTTGCCCGAGAATACCTTGCCAGGAAACGCGTTCAGACGGATGTCTACATGCTGCCCAAGGTGCACCTGCGCGAGGTCGTTCTCATACACATCGCAGATCACCCACACATGCGACAGGTCCGCAATGGTCAGCGAGCCGGTCGAACCGGCATACGTGATGCCCGCCGCCGCGGCCGTCGTTACGTTTTGAGCGATGATCACGCCGCTGGCCGGCGCGTAGATCTTCACCGTCTCGCTGCCGCCCGCGCCGCTCAGGCTCTTGGTGATCTGGCTCTTGTCCACGCCAAGGATCTTGAGCTGCTGCTCTGCTGCGACCAGGTCGGCCTTGGCATCGTCCTCGCCGCCCTGCGCTGCCTGGAGCTGGGCCTGCGGGATTGCGCCCTTGTCATACAGCAGCTTGTCGCGCTCCAGCGTCACGGACGTAAGGTGCTCGTCGTTGACGGCCTTCAGGTACGCGTCGAACGCGGTCGAAACATCGGGGCTCTGCACCTCCATCACGAGCTGGCCCTTGTGTACAAAGTCGCCGAGCCCGACGTGCAGCGCGACCACGCGGCCATTGGCCAGCGAGAGCACCGGGATCTCCCGCGAAACATCGGGGTTCACCGAACCCGTCACATCCAGCGTGCTCACAACCTGCCTGGAGACGCTCTGCGTCATGGGAAAGCGGTCTGCTCCCTCAATGTGAACCGTCGCGCTGCCGCCCGTCTGCACCACCTGTGGCGTTGGGTTATTCACCACCGGCGTCGGGTCGCTGTGCTTGCAGCCGGAGAGGCCAAGGGCCAGAATCATCATGGCGGTTGCGAGTTGGCGGCGGGCTGCTGTGGCCGTTTGCATCGTTGGTGAACTTCCTTTCCACTTGCGGCAGGCATGGGGCCGTACACACTGCACACCGCGCCGGACCCGCACTTCAACAGCGATGACGGATGAGCACTTTGCCTTCAGACCAGAATACCGAATCAACGGTAAAGAATCCGTTAAGTTGATGCGGCAACCCGTATATGGACTCCAAATCGGGACAAAAGTCGCTACTGCTTCCAGAACGTGATCACCAGCCCACCCAGCACGATCATCCCACCGCCCACCCAGATCGCCGGGGTCGGCGACTGCCCAAACCGCACCTTCGCCATCACCTGTGCCACGATAAAGAACAGCGCGACGTACACGCCGAGCAGCTTGCCAAAGTCCCACTGCGGCAGGTTCACAAACAGCCCATAGAACCCCAGCATCGCCACACCCGCCACAAACCACACCGCACGTGTCGTGCCTGTCGACTTATAGAGTCCCGACTGAAAACACGCATCGCCAAACACCTCCAGCGAAGCCGCTATCACCAGCACGATATACGCCCCAACCGGGTTGGCTACGAGGCTATTGAGAAGATTCTTCATCGCGGCCCTGCTTTCGATTGAGTATGGGATTTATTCTGGGTGAATACCGAAAGTATATCCCAGCAGAAGGAGACCGCTCGTGAGTTGGATTGGCTGCATCCTGATGGTCTCCGGCTGGCTGATCGTGATGGCCGCGCTCCTGCTGCTCGCGGGCACGACTCAACGCCTGATCTTCATCCTCTCGGGAATCCTCATCGAACTCCTCGGCATCGGGCTGCTCGCCTGGCACTACCGCGCGATCCAGCGAGGCTCCGCATGAGCCTCATCGCCTGTCTGCTCTGCATCCTTCTCGTCCCACTGGCTACCGCCGGTCTCGCGTTGATCCACCAGGGCCTCGGCCGCTCCCGCAGCGCCGCCCATGCGATGCTCGCCACGCTCTGCGGCCTCAGCGTCGCCGCCATCGTCTTCGTCCTCATCGGAGCTTCGCTCGCTGGCTTTGCCGGAGGACACTCGCACGCCATCCTGCTGCAACATCTGCGCTGGGACTGGATCGGCGCCGAGCCGCTCTTCGCCCACGGACTTCGCTCGGCCACCGGCCCGTACTCCGCGCTCGTGCTCTGCTTGCAACTCTTCACCGTCGGCATCGCCGCTCTGGTTCCCATCAGCGCAGGCAACGACCGCTGGCGGCTCATCGCCGTCTGCGCCTCCACTGCGCTGCTCGCCGGCTTGCTCTATCCGCTCTTCTCGCACTGGGTCTGGGGTGGCGGATGGCTCGCGCAACTCGCAACACTCACCGGACTGCCCGCCTTCGTCGACACCGGCGGTGCGGGCGTGATCCAAGTCATCGGCGGCCTCTGCGCTCTCTCCGTCGCGTGGGTGCTCGGCCCGCGACAGGGTAAGTACACGCAGGGCATGGCCACCGCCATCCCCGGCCATAACATCGTGCTTGTGCTCTTTGGCTGCTTGCTCGCACTCGTCGGCTGGATCGGCCTGGACTCCGCCGCCTCCATGCTCTTCTACGGCGCCGCCCCGCAAAACCTCATCATGGTCGCCATCAACGCGATGCTCTCCGCCGCCGCTGGTTGCCTCGCCGCCGTCGTCACCACGCAGCTACGCTATCGCAAGCCTGACGCATCGCTCAGCGCCAACGGCTGGATCGCCGGTCTCGTCGCAGGCAGCGCCGGTTGCGGCCTGCTCTCGCCCGGCAAGACCGTCTTCATCGGCCTCGTCGCGGGCGGCCTGGTCACCTTCCTCGTCGAAGCCCTCGAGCTCAAGCTGCTCGTCGACGACCCCGGCGGCGCCATCTCCGTCCACCTGGGCGCAGGTCTCTGGGGGCTGCTCGCCTTCGGCCTCTTCGGCCCCACCGCTGGCCCGCGCAGTGCTGCGGTCCTCTCGCAACTCGTCGGAATCGCCACGCTGCTCGGCGTGATGCTGCCGCTCATCCACCTTGGAAACCTGCTGCTCAACCGCTTTGTCCGCTACCGCGTCGACATTGACGGCGACTGGCACGGCATGGACATCCGCGAGCTCGGCGCAGGTGCCTACCCCGAGTTCGTCATGCACGCCGACGAGTTTGTGCCGCGATAGTGGCCTGTTACTATTTCCTCAGAGGTGTTGGGCATGACAAACCTTCAGTTGCTACTTGCGATTGGCATCCCGAGCTTTCTTGTCCTGGTCAACATGGCCATAGGTACCTGGGCCGTCAAAGAACTGCGAGCAGAAATCAAAGACGTTCGTGGTGAGATCAAAGACCTGCGCTCCGAGATGATCGTGCGCCTCGACAGAGTCGACGCCGACCTCCGCACCTTCTACAGCATCACCGGAAAGCTCGAAGGCCGTCTCGACACGCTCGAAAAGCGCTAAATACCTCACCGCCCCCGCGCCACTAGCAGCAACAACCCAAAGATCACCACCGGCACCAGCACCAGCGCAGCGATCATCCATACCCTTCTCCGCTCCGGCGACTGCCGCACCTTCCACTGCTCTGCATCCGGCCTCACAGCGACACCCACCTGCTCCTGATGCGCGAGGTCATGCGCCATCTCGCGGGCGCTGGCGTAGCGGTTCTTCGGCTCGCGCTCCAGTGCGCGGTACAGAATCTCCTGCAACTGCGGCGTGATGCTCTGCTCCAACTGGCTCGGCGGCCTCGGCTGGTTCAGCAGACGGTCGTTCATCACCGCAAACGGGTTCGGCCCCGTAAACGGCACTGTGCCCGTCAGCATTTCGTACAGCATCACGCCCAACGCGTAGACATCGCTGCGGGCGTCGCCGCGCTTGCCGCGCACCTGCTCCGGAGAGATATAGTCCGGCGTTCCCATGCTCTGCGAAAAGTGCGCGAACGTCAGCCGCCGCGCACCCGCACTGCCCGCGATGCCGAAGTCGATCAGGTGGATCGCATCGTTGGCATCTACCATAATGTTCTCCGGCTTCAGGTCGCGGTGTACCACGCCGTGCGTATGTACGTGCTCCAGCGCCTCACAAATCCCCAGCGACAGTTTCACCGCGCGTTCCACCGGCAGCCTGCCCTGCTCGTTCATAATCTGGCGCAGCAGCTTGCCGTCCAGCCACTCCATCACCATGTACACCTGGCTGCGGTCCGGGTTCGCAATCACCTTCATCACGCCCGCGTGGTCAATGCGCGTGCCAATCTCCTCCTCGCGCGCAAAGCGGTCGTACAACACCGGGTCGCTCTCCATCTCGGGGTGCGGCACCTTGATCGCCACCTGCACGCCGCTCCGCTTGTCCCGCGCACGGAACACCGTCGCCATGCCGCTGGTCGCAACAATCTCTTCCAGCTCATAGCTGTCGAGCGTGTCGCCGGGATGCAGGTCAAGGTTAGGGGCAGTCATAGCAGATCACAGCAGACGGTACGGGCGGCCGCGGTACAGTCCCATCCGTTCCACCGAGCGTACGCGAATAATCTGCACGCTCACGTTGTCATGCCCGCCGGCCGCATTCGCCGCCGCCACCAACGCTGTGGCCGCGCGGTCCAGGTCAGGGTAGCTCATCAGAATCTGCTTCAACATCGTGTCCGGCACATATCCATGCAGGCCGTCCGTACACAGCAGCAGGATGTCGCCCGGCATAATGTTCACGGTAATCGTATCGGCTGCCACAAAGAGTTCATTCCCCAGCGACCGCGTCAGCACATGCCTGCCGTCGCCCGTCGCTGCGTCTTCCTTGGACAGAATCCCCAGCCGCATCTGCTCCTCGGCCATCGTATGGTCGCGTGTCAACTGCGTCCCGTTGCCGTTGCGGAACAGATAGCAGCGCGAGTCGCCCACATGCGACACCACCGCTGAATCAAACCGCAGCGCACACGCTAGAAACGTCGTACTCATCCGCGACCCGCGCAGGGCGGTCGCTAAGCCAGCATCGTATACAGCCGCGTTCGCCTCCTGCACCAGCCGCGGCAGCAGAGATACATGCATCACGCCCTTCGGAATCTTGCGGAAGCCCTCCACCGCCGTCTTCACTGCAAGCTCGGACGCCACCTCACCCAGCTCATGCCCGCCCACGCCGTCGGCCATCGCGAAGAACCAGCCCTGCGACTGCACCTGCTCTGGCGAGGTAGGCAGCACATGGCCCAGCGCGTCCTCATTGTGGTCGCGCGCTGCGCCGTTGTCGCTGAGTTCTGCAAACTCGATATCGAGCATGGTGCTTGTAGTCTACGCCGCTGGTGCCGGCTCTGGCCGCGTCTCATGCAGTACCGGCTTGCCCGTTGCCTTGCTCTTGCCCACAAAGTGGAACGCGCCATACAGCGCCCACACAGCCGCAATGCCCAGCGCGAGGTACGGCTCCTTCCACGTGCCGATGCCCGTGAACGGCGAGATCAGGTAGAACGCCATGCACGCCAGGTTCGCCAGCAGGCCAAACACCGGGATGAACAGGTGCCGCACGAAGCTGAACTTCGGGTGCTTGTGGTATGCCACCATGCACAGCACGCAGCTCAGCGCATAGAGCAGGAACGTTCCAAAGTTTGAAGCCAGCGTCACCGTCAGCAGGCTGTTCGGCATCGCGGCCATCTTCGCGTTCGTCGAGTACCCAAAGCTCGAGAGCAGCCCATGTGGTATCGCAGCGATGGTCGCATCGCTCGGTGCACCTGCATCACCAAACACCATCAGCACCGCAACGCAGCCGATCACCGCCGAGATCGCGGCCAGTGACCAGATCGCCCGGTGCGGCGTCAGCTTCTGGCTGTGCAGCAGCCCGAACTTATTGGTCACCTCTTTGTCCTTGCCCATCGCGTACGTCACGCGTGCGCCGGTGTTCATGCAGCTCAGCGTCGTGCCAATCAGTGCCAGCACCACCGTCGCCGCCTCAAACAGCATGAACGTGCGGCCGTGCCCCGAACCGAAAAGCGCGTCGCCCACGATCACCATCATGTCGCCGATGGGCGCAGCCGAGCCCGTCGCGCTCTGCATCGTGTATCCACTGTTCAAGAAATAATTCGCGGCGAAGTATTCAAAGAAGTAGAAGACCACGCCCTGCACCAGCAGCGACGTGATCACCGCAATCGGCACGTCGCGCTTGGCGTTCTTCGCCTCGCCGCCCATCGCTGTCACAGACTCAAATCCCACCAGGATCAGGATCGCCACCGTCGCCTGGATAAATACCCAGCTCATGTGGTGCGGCTTAATCACCGACGCCGCATTCGGGTGTGCGAGAAACTTCCCCGACGCATCGTACTCGTCATAGCTCACATGGAACGGCACCGGCTTGCCGTCCGCATCCAGCTTCGGCTCTGGAACACCGCTCGCGTCGCGCACAATCGTGTCGGTCGAGACACCCGCAACCACCGTCGTCACCGTCTTGAACTCGTACTGGTACGCCTCGCCCGAGCCCGAATCGAACTGCCAAGCCACCGACCCCGGCTTGTGGTCCACGCGGTACTTCACCGCACACACCGCAAAGATCAGCAGCGCCGTGATCTGAATCACATTGATGCCCAGGTTGATCGTCGTCGAAGCATTCGCACCGCGATACGCGATGTATGCCACGGCAAACGCAAACACCACCGCCACCGCCATCATGAACAGCATCCCCGGGTTCGACGCGCTCATGAAGTTCGGATACAGCGTCCCCACCAGGTACCCGCACACGATGCCCATCGTCCCCACCATCACGCCCGGATAGATCCAGTAGTACAGGTGTGACGCCCAGCCTACGATGAACTTCGACACGCGCGCATACTTCCACGCCTTATCGCGGTTTAGAAACGCCTGCTCCGCAAAGTAGTAGCTGCTGCCCGTGCCCGGATACAGCTTCGCCATCTCCGCATAACAGACCGCCGTGGAAAGACACAGCACCAGCGCGCCGAGCACGCCCATCCACATCGCCGGCGCGGTCGTCCCTTCCGTCGCCTGAATGTAGAACGTCAGCCAGAGAAACGCACCCGGCGCAATCAGCGCCATTGCGTTGCTGGTAAGGCCGGTGAGGCCCAGCGTCGGTTTCATCTCGGTGGTTGGTTCTGACATACGTCCTCCTGAAATCAAGCTCGTTTGGAATACAGCTTCGCCAACCATCGCGGGCTAGCTCAATGTTTTTTGCTACACAAGATTGTCAAAACAGTTTGGACGTACAGAATGACACGAAACCTCACTCAGTCCAAGGACTTTCTGCCCCTAAAAGCGAAAGGCCGCAGAGCCTAAACTCTGCGGCCTTACAACATATGGTTAGAAGTGCCAGATCAAGTCCGCTGCCAGTGTCAACGCAGCGGTCTTGCCGCGGCCCGTCGCTATCGTTCCATTGCCCAAAATCTGGCTCTCGTCGCTGGCAATCGAGCTGCCCGCCGAGATGTCCGTGCAGGAGACCTTCTTGCCGTCCGGCGTCGTATACGCGCTGTAGCATTTGGTGTAGCTCAGCTCCGGCCGGAACGTCACCGTCGACCCGGCCCAGAAGTCGAACCCGACCATGTGCTCCTCATAGACCGCTGGTGTACCCGTGCGCTGGCCCTTGATGTCGTCCACCACCTCATTGCGGATGTTCAACGACGCTGTGTTCTTCCAGAAGTTGTGCTCCACATAGTTCGTCACCGCCCACTCCGGCGCAAAGCAGCGCGACTGCTGATACCTGACCGCCTTGTTGGGGTTCTCGCAGACCGCACCAAAGTTAAGGTTCACGCCCGCGCCATTCATCTCCGGATAGGGCGTCGCCGCCGTATTCCCATACCGGCCGCCAGAGTTATACCAATACATATTCGGCGCCTGCCGCATGTACTGGTACCAGCCTTCGGTGTCGGTGTGCCAGCTCGCGTTGATGCGGTGGTACCACGTCTCGTAGAACGCGGTCACGTTGTTGTACGCATACTTGCCGTCGTTGATGGTGTTGTCGCAGGTGTTCAGCGCGTCGCCGCCGTTGTGCCAGGTGTAGGTCACGCAGACGTTCCCCGTCACCTTCGCGTCGGTCGTCCAGGGCGCGGTATCGCAACCCGGCGAGATGCCCGCCTGCACCGTCCAGTGGTCGCTCAGCTTGGTCGTCAGGTTCGCGCCCAACTGTGTATAGCAGTCATACGTATACAGAATCGAGTGCGAGTAGCTGTAGTTGTTCGGCGCCAGCTGCGCTTCAATGTCCGGCAACGAGATATACCGCCCCACGCGCAGCACCGACCCTTCCTTTCCGAGCTTCGGAAAGTACGCGTCGTAGTAGAACATCACCGGGTCAAAGCCATACTGCGCGTTCTTCACCAGCAACTGCTGGCTCAGGATGCCATGGGACGTCGTAAAGCGGTAGTCCGTTCCGTACAGCAGCGTGATGCGGTAGCCCCAGTCAAAGTGGTCGTTCTGCGCTGTGTTCTCGATGCGCTCAAAGTACAGCGCCGCTTGGTCCAGCTCAATCGTG
>Ga0116231_10012775_pt1 | contig 12151 bp, 5 predicted proteins | sample S1TSphgellanicum_2_FD_89695 | JGI IMG/M metagenome (GOLD analysis project Ga0116231, IMG submission 89695) | Host-associated microbial communities from peat moss isolated from Minnesota, USA - S1T2_Fd - Sphagnum magellanicum MG | ecosystem: Host-associated > Plants > Peat moss > Unclassified... | reverse complement strand
TACATCCGAATGGCACAAATTCCCGAGACTCCCGAAATGGAGTCCCGAAATTGTCCCGGCGGGACTCTCGGAACTTTGAACCGCCATAACTCCCGACTGCAGAGTTGGATCGCGACGAGGTCTAAGCCAAAGTTGTAACCCTCGTCGAGATCTTTCCAACGCCATGTCGCACACTCAAATCGGACGTCGGGAAGAGGTCGATTCCTGACTTTTAGTGGTCGGGAGTCAAACTGCCAGTTTGACTCCCGGCCCTTCTTTTGCCCATAACTTGGGTTGCAAATGTCCGAATTGCCAATGCGAGGGCATTTTCGATATCTACGTTTCAAGACCTTTCCAATGACACCAAGAACACCCCAATGCAAGGTGTTTTGCCCCTTGCTGTCGAACTCTAAACATTCGGGAGTCCCAGAAGACTCCCAACCTCCAACTTTTCCAAGCGTTGGGCTTCACCCCCACACTTGGCCAAAGTGGGGTTGCGACACTTTGCCTTGTTAATGTGCATCAAAGTCAAACTTACTATTAAAGGTTTCATCATAAAAACCTTGCGCACTAGCTTGAATGTTTGCTTAGACAATCATATGAAACCTTTTGCCATAAACTTTCAATGCAAAAGATGACAGTGATGCCAAGAACTCAACTCATTGTTGGTTGTTCACATAATGTTGAATTGTTCATTTAGTTGTAGTTAAGGTTTCTTGCACCTGTCTACACCACCTCTCACAACACCAAAATGTGTCTTTCATGACTTGGACATTTACAACTAATGTTTTAATATAATCATGTAGTCATATGTTTTAAGTCATATATTTTTATTCAAATTTATGATTACATTGTAATTGAATTATGACTACATGACTAGATTAAGACTATTTTGTGACTACATTGCAACTACATGACTATCCTACATACATTAAGAACCTACCTATGTTAATCGTTTAACTAGGTAACTACCTATTAAATAGCTAGTACCTATGGGTTAGTACTACCTATTATCTATCTACTTACTATGTAATACATATATGTACATGCTACTAGGCACCTATTTACCTACTTACCTACCTATTACCTAGATAACTACCTACTACCTACTTACTACTACTTCTAAGTACTACTTACCTATTACTTGCCAAGCTAAATACCTATTAGGTTACTAGGTAAGTTCTAAATTGTTAGGTAATTACCTAAGTACCTAACTTATAAAATAGGTTATAAAAAATTGTTTATAACAATATGGTGACAATTTTTACCACACAAGACGAAAAGGGTTTAGTCCTTATTACAATCCTTTTTTACCCTATATTTTGATCCCTGTAAAAAAAAGAATCAAAAGTTTCAAAAGGACTATATTTTAGACTATTACAATTTTAGATTCCATCATAATCATCCATAAATGTGTCTTTACATGGTAAAAAGGACTAGGTAAAAAATATAGAAAAAGGTGACGATGTGACAAGATTTTTGTATACCTTAAAAAATTTGCACCTTATAAACAAATCTTACAATTTCGACATCAAATTAAATTATGACTTTAAAACATGAAAAATCAAGTAAAAATTACACTTGTTATGGTGCATGTTATTGTGATTACACCCATGTCTACATGCCATGTGTTTACATGGCATTGGTGAAAAACATATTTATTTCATATTTAATGAATTATGTCCAATGACCATAATTTATGGATCTCATCAAACACTAATGACCTCCATGACTTTATAATCACAAAAGTCATAGTTGTATATTGTCTTTCAACTAAGCCACATTAGTGATTAAGTGTCCTAAATGACATGTCCTATTCGACCACATAGTCATGTAGTCATGGATGTCTTCCATGACCAACAACTTAATCATAAATCAAGTCACAAAAGACAGTTTTTCTTATAATGTGTCCTCCTCCTTTTTATGTTCTTCCTTAAGTTTGTTCGCAACCTCTTTCTCCAATGCCTTTTGTTACATGATATTTAAATACATACTTGAAGTAACCAAGTGTGATTGGCTATAATCAACTAGAGGTTTCTACCTTTGGTCCTTTTTATTAGTAATTACAATAGACATATTAATTTTCCAAATGCTAGTGCTTCTTCTTTTAGCATATTCTTGGCTGAATGTCTATTCTAGAGTTTAGGCAATTTAAATTCATCACTAAGGGTTGTGCGATGTGTAGGTGTTTACAACAATGGGGCTTAGTGGCATTTTAGTTAGTACTACATGACAAACTTACAATATCACAAAATTTCAATAGAATTTGTGCAAAAAATATAAAACAATATGTCTATGTAACATTCATGAGCTTCAAAGTGTAAAAATGGCCTGAAAAATATACATATTACTTTTACATAAATGATATGTCTTTTCTACTTATGATGTTTTGATGTGAAATACGTACGATTTATATTTTAACTAAATTTGTGCAATTATTGTGATGTAATTTTAGATAAAACTATGTAATATTTGTGTGTTAAACATCAACATTCATGTATGTCATTCAAAAACAATGTTTCATTTGTTTGAATATTTAAGATATTAAATATGTACAAATGTCATTCATATTAACCATAACACAAAATTTGTGCAATTTTTGCACAAACTTATGAAAATCGAATTTCACACAAAATTTGTGCAAACCTATGAAGCCTAGTAAGTTTGTAATACACTGCTATGGTGGTGAAAGTAGATCCTCAACTTTAATCTTTTCATTTTCAATTGTTGTTACATCACCCAACAACCCATTGCGATTCATGATCCCATTTTATTTTTCATCATGATTGTGTTCATCATCTTCTTTAGAGTAAGCATCAAGTCATCCCCTATTGTCTTACAATTTGTGAAAACCTTGCTCAAGCTTGTTTTCTCATCAATTACCTTGTTATTTAATGGCCATATCCTTGTGATCTTGAACCTTGCCACAATGGTTTTCTTTGACAAATCTTGTTACAGTACATAGTCCATGATTCCACCCAACTAACCAACATCACTTTGTCAAGTTCAAGGTAATTTCTTTTAGCCATGGCTTCAAATTTTTTCTTAAATGCAATCTTGAATGATTTAAAACAAGATACATCTAAAGGTTGAAAAACATGCTAATAGGTGTGAGAAGGGATATCACCATGTCCAATCCAAAGTCTTGTGTTTGTTGTGTTGCCTCTAATGTCACATGGGAGCCATGCCCATTTATAATTAGTAGGTGATGGTTGGTTTGGGAAATACTTCTTGGGACTAGTATTTCACTAGAAGAAATTATCAAATGTATGATTGAGTTTATGACCAATATTCCAATCATAAAGGGAAAAAATGATTAATAACCTTAAGTCATGACGAACAAGTAATTTAGGACAATAATCATTTAAGACATGATGTGGCACAATGACATGCCACAATCATCCATTAGTCATAAAAAACATTTGTGAAATCATTATTCATAGTTTAATCATTATGTAATTTTTATTATTATTACAAATTGGACCCAAAAAACTTGGGCAACATTAAATTTGTAAACTACAATATTTATTATAATAATTTTTTATATATAATATAAGGGTGAAAATCCATTAAGGTGTACCACACATAACAAAAAAGGCCTAGTCCTTACTGTGATCCTTTTTTATCTTATATTTTGATCCTCATAAAAAATAATGAATCAAAAGTTGTCAAAACTTCCAAAAGGATTATATTTTGGTCTATTACAATTTTAGATTCCATCATAATCATCCATAAATGTGTTTTTACATGGGAAAAAATGACTAGGTAAAAATAACAAAAACAAATGACTCTGTGACAAGATTTTGGTACACCTTAAAAAATTTGCACCCATAAATAATAAGGCATTTTTTTAATTATTTTTAATTTCATTATTTTCCATCCTATCAATTGTTGACACATGTCACCACCTAAACTAGGTTTAAAACCTAGTTTTTGGCTACATAAATCATTTAAGTTATTTAAGTAAGCACCTAACTTAAGTAATTTAGGTAATAGGCATGTAAAAAACCATTGTTGATCACAATGAATGTTATTTGTGAAGTTTGATCCTTAGACCCCAAGGATAAAGTTCAATTCCTTTACCACCAAGTTACCCCACTTATGTAAATATTATAGTGTTTAGTCTATTTAGACCATACTTAATTTAAACATTAAAAAAAAGTTCAAATTTCATAATTCATATCTTCTTAATCATTTGTCCAAATGAAAAAATTGAAACTTTCTTCATTTCCTTTAATAATGTACACAATTACATATATTTTAGTGAAAATATAAATTCATTTTGAAAAGAAAAAATCTGAATTTTGTTATTGAATAACATTTCAATGACCATTATTTGGGGAAAAAATTCAAACACATGATTCGTAAATGGAAAAAACCTTTGTGGGTAAAATAAGAATAAATAAAAAATATTTTTCATATTTTAGACCTTCAGTTGATTTAGGAATTTATATTATACAATTTTTTTTCCAATATATCATAATTTTATCAATAAATTTTAATTTAAATGTATAAATTCTTATAATTTATGCACATAAAATATTTATAAATGGATCATAAACCAATTATATCTAAAATATATGTATTCAATTTTTTAATATTAATCTTAATTTAAACCCTAATCATTTAATATGAGAATAAAGGGACATAAAGCATTACGGCATGTAAGGAATGGATTTTGAATTAGAAGTAGGCCATCCATGCCTTCTTTTGCATTGCCATGCAAGTACTTAACTTGCACATTTTGATGTAAACCTCTCAAATATGTTCACCTTTGAAAACATAAAATGTGGGCAAAGCCCTCCTAGCTACACTTATTACACAATTAATAATGAGCCATTCATTCAATTTCAGGATGCTACTATACACATCATGTGAACAATGTTTAATTAGTACCCTTACACTAAATTACTAACCAACCTAGATGCCAATTTTATCACAATTTCATAAATGATCAATATTAAAGTTGTGTTGTGTGTATAGAAGTAAAAACACAATCAAAGGAACCACCCAAGTGAGTGAACACTCCTTAAAATTGTATTTTTATATGTTTAAAGATCACAAGTGAAACATAATAGTTTGGATTGTCATAATCGTTTTTGAAATATTTTTCATTAATTGCAAAGTTTACATGCTCAAAATTTGACATAAATCAAAAGTGTTTTTGCATGTTCAAAGCACTCAAACCTAGAGAATGGACAATCTTTTTTTTTCAAATGTCCTTTTTTTTCTACCAAATGTGCACCATTCCTTTTTAAAATTGGAGAGGATTTTAACACTAATGATTTTATTATTATTATTCAATTTGAACACATTTGGCTCAAAAGTGTTTTTGACCTTAAATATTATGGATTTTGAAAATGCACTTTAAAAAAGAGTGATTGTAATCACAATAACACGTACCATAACAAATGTAACATATCCTTTGTTTTTTCATGTTTTAAAATCGTAATTTAATTTGATGTTGAAATTGTAAGAATTTTTTTATATAATTGTATTTTAATATATCATAGGAACATGTGAATTAATTTGAAATTAATAAAACGAATAAAAAATTAACAAAAGAAATCATTAAACATTATGATGTTTACTTTAAAGTAGTAAAAGGATTTGTAAATGGATTTCAAATTTTTTGAAAATGACATTTTTTACCAAATTTTTAACATGAACCTCAATAAAATACTGTGAATTGTTTTTTAAAGAAAAATTTAAGATGTTTTCAAAGACTTTTTTAAAAATATTCTAAGAATATTCTTCAAAAGTAATCACAAAAGCAATCAAAAAGCAAGCGGGTGTGGCTCATGTTATCCCATTTACACCCAAGTTATTCATGTTTATGTGATAAAAGGCATGAATGCACAATATACATGATATAAAATCAATTTGTAATCAAAATGTATTTATATCTAAAATGCAATGTTAAAGGGGTACCCAAAATTAAAATTTTAAAATTTAAACCAACACAAAAATGACGTGTCATGTGTAATCTTTGAAAAAAGATTTTTACTTTGGTGCCCTTGGCTCCTTTGACTATGTTTTCACTCATAAGCCTTGTAATTTGCTATAAATTGATGCATAAGATGTGTTAATCAATTAGCCTTTGTGTTCTACAAACTTCAAAACCTTTGACCATTTGAATGTTCAACTCTGGATGTTGTCTTTTGAACCAAAACCACCATTGATTATTTCTAGATATTCTTTCTCAAAAAACATAGGGTTAATTTGTGTGAGTTCAACCACTTTGATTTCTAGCTACATTAATGTGATGCTAAGACCCACTTTTTGCATGGCCAAACCCATTCCACAATTGCTTGGTCTTTTGCTACTATTAGCACGGTCCCATGTCCTTGTTCTCCCATTCGAATGGTTTGAAAGTGATGTTAAAGGGATGTTCCATAGTCTATTGGCCTTTCTAAGAGAGGTCAACCCTTTCTCCACAACATCCATGGCATCGTTTAATTGTTGGTATGTCCACTTTGAACATACCAAAATAAGGGCATACCTATTAGTTAGATGTGTACATGTGTTGTTGGTGCATGTGTGATCTAATTGGGCGGGGTGTTTTTTTTATCTGTTGGAACTTCATCTTGCATGACCCCATGATGATGTTTTCAAGGCATTTGGACATTCATCATGACTTCCCCCCTGAGACCCAATCTTCAACAAATTGGAAGTGTGTGTTTGGGTCCAACTAAAATTGTAAGACCACAAAATTTGAGTAAGTTTGGGGTAGGCAATGAATGCATGTTTTTCTAGTTGATGTGTACAAGATATTAGAAAAAAAAATCTCAAAAAATCAAACCACACCGAGTTTTCATCCATTGTTGAAGTGTAGACTATTGGTATAAAGTTCAAACTTCATTGCCATTGGGTGATTTGTTGCACATGGAATCTTCCTTTTTTTATTGGTGGAGGTGCTAACCAATGTGATCTATGTTGCCACCAATGGTAATACAAGAACTAAGAATACATGTTTTTGTATAGAAAATTAATTAATTATATTCCAATCAGATTTTATTTTGATTTAACACCTAATTGTTCTTAGACTCCCTCGATATCAAACTTTATTTTTACACCCGATTGCTCCCCTTTTGTCACCAACAAACTAACTTGTAGTAGGCTCAATTTCTATTTTCACTAGGTGAACCTAGTGTAACAATTTTATTTCTAGAACAAATATTATTTTGTATTTATTCAACTTGACTTTTAAATTAAATGACACTTTTACTCTACTCAAATTTTCTTGTGGAATAGATTTTACATTTACTTTTTCTTCTACTTGTTCTATTGATGATCTCAACAAATGTGCCACTAGGTAGAAATAACTTTAAGAAATCTTGTAATGTTTGATCTATCACCTTTGTTGGCAAAAAGTTCATCATTTGATAAAAGAAGTAGAATGACTATGACCAAATGAATGTGCCTCAAAACATCTCATTATTATGATTGCTATTTTGGTAGGAAAATGAGAAATAAAATTGAACTATTATTTTTTTATCAATTTGCACAAATTTTTTTCCTTTTTAGATTTGGTATTTGGATGCTTTTTAGATTAGTAAAATCTAAAGTTGCAAATGATAAATAGGAAACATCCAAAGTTGCAACATCATTAATGGACTATTGTGTATTAAGGCTAAAGTTTGATATGTCAAGATTTCCTTGGATTTCTCCATGGAGCACTCATTGTCCTTCTCATCACCAAAAGTAGCTTGAACCAATTCTTGATATAAAATTATAATTAGTCCCAATTTTTTATTAGTGAGGAAATGTAGGTTCCTTGGCATGTTGTTATCTTTGTATTACTTTCATTATACCTAATAGAGGTCATCATTTTTTCAATTAGAAAATTTTTGCCAAAAAGAAATTTTATAATTTATAATTTTCAAGAATAACTATTTTTGGAGTTTTTCAGTCATTAAAGGTGAAGGAAAAAAAAAAATGATGGATTCATATAATTGATTTCCATTGTGTAACCAAAATACTAAAGGATGATTAAAAAAATAATTATTTACTTATGGCTTATAGGTAGATTTGCCTAAATCTTCCTCAGGGTGATTACCAATTTTTCCTACATATTTTTATCAATTATCACCAATTTGGGTACAAACAAAAATTCTTAAAAAAAACATTGATGGAGGTGTTCCATTTGTTTCCTCCCCCCCAATAAAAATAATGAACAAACAAAACTTGCCAACATACATAAGCAAAGGGCCCTTGATGTTCATTCCTTTTAACAAGTTTTCACACCCCACACCCATTACCAAAGTGTTGGGAATATGTAGACACAATTTTTTGATAGTGAATAGAAGAAAACCTATCACCAAACATAAGGAGCTTTGCTTTTCAATATTCTTCTTTTAGTTTTCACACCACACACCCATGAGCAAGGTGATTTGATGACCAAATATGGACGTCATTTTTTGGAAAATGATTCAAAAAAACTAATCACCAAACATAGAAAGGGGTTTTGTCTTTTTTGACATTGTCATTGTTGACCCCACTTTGAACAGATTTGGTTTTGCGGGTAGTTTTATCTCATGGGGTTGTCATTATAGTTGTAGCTTAAGCTAAGAATGGCCTTTATTGTGATCAATACCAATGGATCAATTTCTCCTTCAAGCCATAAAGGTCTTTGGGTGTTTACATCAACAAGCCGATGGTTTTCTTCATCAATGTGCCAACATGGCATGGAGTGTGAAAGGCTTTTGAGGCTTTCCTTTTTTTATTTTGCATTCATCCTACATGTAGAGACCAATGTTGACTTAACATTATAAAGAGTGGAGGTGAGGTGTGTTATTACAATAGGTGAAGGTTCTTCTAGGCTAAATGTTCTTTTGTGACATACCCCCAAACTCTTTAAAGGACCCAAATGTGGGTCCCAGAGCGAAACAACAGAAAAAAAAGAAAATTGGGGCACGTTCCTTAATTCATAACACTTTGGGGATAGGAGGGCTCGCAACCTTTGGGAAGAAACACCACTCCCCTCATATTATATTTTGTGCCTCTTTACGGGGACTACATCCAAACATCATTTTTTCTCAGGTCTCCCAAGTGGGAGTCCCAAAATTGGGATCCTTGTTGTTTCAAAACTTTGGACATTCATATTTTTCTCAAATCAAATTTTTTTTGAAAATGCGAGGGCAATGTCCTATATCTTTCAAAATAATCTTCCCAACAGTGTATAGCACACCCCAATCGAAGCTCATTTGACCTTTGCTTTCAAGGGGTTTATGCTTGGGACTCAAATCCCCAATTTGACTCCTACCCCTTCTTTTGATCATAATTCATGCAAATCATGTTAAATGAACAATGTGAAGGCACTTTAAGCATTTACACTTCAAGACTTTTCTAAAGGTGTCCTAGGGGCCCAATTTGGTGCTTGTTTTCCTCTCCAACCAAGGTTCTAAACATTCGCGACTCTCGCACAAATGCAATTCCCAAAGTGGAAATGCACTTGGGAGTCATTAGGCTCCATCCCTTGCACTCTTCCCCATTTGTGAGAGTGTGTTTCACACCTAAACACATTATCTTGGCCTCATGGGCCTTTGTATTCCACATTTAGTCGTGAACCAATTGTTAAGGTTGCAACATTTCGGGTGTTCCTATCCTTTCCTTATTTAATATGTTCTTTGTGACGGGAGGTTTCAATACTTGATTTGTTCATGTTCCCCTTGTAGTCTACCAACATTGGTGGTTTTTTTTTTGGCCAAGACCCAAGACCTTCCATCTTGTACCTTTTTTCCTTTTTTTGGGTGCTTTCTTTTATTGATTGTTGGCACTTTTGAAAACATGGTTGGATTTCTTTCAAGAACACAAATCCCTTGCTTGAAAAAAGGCATTTTCACAAGGAACACAACCACTTTTTTTGGAATGATTAACCTTTTTTGTTGGATGAAAGTCATCCAAGATGAAAATGAAGATGGTAAAAAATAAGATTGTCAAAAATGATGTGAAATGTTCATTTTGTGTTAGTTGTCATGTCAATGTTCATTTAGACTTGTCAATTTTGTTCATTAGGTTGAACATTAACCTTTTTTTTTAACAATCTAAAATGTTCAATTGAATTGACTTTGATGAACAATTTTTCATTTAATCATTTCATCGTTGAATTGGGTGACCAAAACTTTTTGGTTGCCAAATTTGAGGAGAAAATTAAGGTCATTGCCCAAAAATGTTTTTGGTCATTATTCGAAAAAATTTAGTTGTTAGATCAACAATGGTTTGATCTCCCCATTGATCTAGTGATTGAATCTTTGTCATTGCCAAAACATATTTTGGTTTCTATTCAAAAAATTTGGTTCATTTTCAATTGTTAAATTAGGTGATCAAAAACACTTTTGGTTGTCATTAGTTTTGCCAAATTGGGTGATTGAAAATTTTCGATCTTTGCTAAAAGCTTTTTGGTTTTTGCCTAGAAAATTTCAGTTGACTAATTGATAGTTGTTTGGTTTCCACCATTGATCCAACAATTGAAAAGTTTTGGTCATTGTTTAAATTCTTTTGGGTGTTGCCCAAAACATGTGGTCATCAATTTTTGGTTGTGAAATTGGGTGATCCAAATTTTTTGGTCACTTTTCAAAATTGTTTTTTGATCATTATTTAGAAAAAATTTAATCGCTACCCAAATTTTTTAAATTGTTCCATCGAGAGTGGTTCAATCTCCATAATTGATTTGGCAATTGAAAATTTCAGTCATTGTTCAACAAAATTAAATCATCAAATTGGACAATTGAAAAATTTCCCAAATTTCAAAAATTGTTTTGGGAAAATTTCAAAAAATTTCAAAAAAGTTTTGGTCATTGTTTGAAAAACTTGAATACTGATTCAATCTTCACCATTGATCTAAAGATTAAAAAAAATCGATTGTTGTTGAAAAGAAATTTCAATTAAAGCCCAAAAAAATATTGTCACCATAAAATTGTGATGACTGAATTTTATTTTCAATTGAAACTTGAGAAGGACATTTCTTTTTAAAAATAAAAAATACATGGGTAAAAATATAAGGTGCAATATATTGGTTGTCAGGTAAAAATTATAAGCTAATTAATTCAAAAATAAGGTTATGTATATTTTGGAAATAAAACAATAATTGATATAAGGTATGTGTAAACCTTTAATATTACAAATTTTTTTTATAAAAAATAGCATGTACATTAAAGATTTGAGGTATTGATTTGAGTTGTTAGTAAATTTAATTATTGTGAAATAATGTTTAGATTAATTTGTGACTAATAAAATTTTGTAATTGCAGTTTTTTTCATTTCAATTACATTCCATGGTTTCATTTTGGCTTTTAGCTTTGAATTTTTCTAGCTCCAATTTTTTTTAAACTAAAAAAATTAATTGATATTGGGTATTGAAATTGGATGCTAGAAAAAAATAATTAAAAAATATAAGGTGGGTAAAATATGTGCATATTAAAAAATTAAATAATAATAGGATGGGGGAAAATATAAATTCAAAACTTAATACTTCGAAAAATAGTTGTTTGATGCACGTAAATCAGAAAAATAACATTAAATGTCCCCCTCCCCAGGATTGAAACAAGGTTTAGTGTGATTGAATAATGTGAATATGAGTTGCCTTTTAACTCTCCCCTAACTAGTTCGACTTGGGATTTGACTTAAGTTAACCCTATTCCAATGTGACATTAAACAATACTTAAGGTTCAAATCAACACATTGCTTCATATGGACGTTCGAATGTTGTGATAACCTTGGAAAAAAATTCAAACATTGAATATCACACTTAAATGAAAAGGGTTCAACCATTGGACAACACCAACTTTTTATAAATTCTTGGGCTTTGCATTGCTTTGCATTACTAAAAACAATTGTTTGACATATTATAGCCAAGATATTGATATATTTTAATTTATTCCTTGATTTTTACAATATCAAAGCAAAACTTCATGGTCATATAAATTTTCGATGAAATCATTTCCATTAATTCTAGAACACGAAGTTCAGACTTTACTTATGCATTGATGACACCAAGAAATTCACGAAACCATAAAACTTCAATATCATATCATATCTCTTCGCTTACATGTGTTATTTGCCAGTTTTGGCCTAGGCAAATGGTAGGTGCATGAAACATGGGTGTAAATTCATGCTTCTATTAATTAGGAACAAGCTGCCGTCCACATTTAGTTAGTTAGTTATTCATATTT
>Ga0116231_10012774_pt1 | contig 12151 bp, 10 predicted proteins | sample S1TSphgellanicum_2_FD_89695 | JGI IMG/M metagenome (GOLD analysis project Ga0116231, IMG submission 89695) | Host-associated microbial communities from peat moss isolated from Minnesota, USA - S1T2_Fd - Sphagnum magellanicum MG | ecosystem: Host-associated > Plants > Peat moss > Unclassified... | reverse complement strand
GCACATCGGGAATGGCGAACGCCCTGGCGTCGAGATTGGCGCCCTGGCCCTCCGCAACCTGGCTTTCATACACCGTTCCCGTGAAAGCTGTAACAGTTCCGTCGGGTTGGATCGCCCGCGCTTCAACGTCGTGAATCGACTCCCGGCTTGGGTCATAGACGATTCTGACGTTTGCGTAACTCCGGCCTTCCTCCGTGAGAACCTTGAGCCGGACGTAATCCCGCTCGAAAAAATCCTGATCGTCACGGTCGACCTCGCGGTAGAGAATGATCGCAGGCGCCTTCGGAGCCTGCGGTTCCTCGACCATCTGTAGATCATCCGCCGTGACAGGCGGCCATTCTTCGGCGCGTGTAAACGTCGGCCTGAGCAGGAGCGCCAGACCGAGAATCCCCACTGAAATGACATTGGCCGCGATGGCTCGCATGAGTTCTACGTTCCCTGTGAGCCGCGTGTTTAACGCCCTTCGAGTGAGTATATCCGCTCGCGCCACGCTCGCGAAGGCGACGACTAGGCGACCATCCGCCTCAACGCCTCTTGAGCGCCTCCAACTCGTCGAGCGTGCGCGGCCAGTCCGCGCCCAGCAACTTCGACATAGCGCGGTCCGCCAACAACTTGCCCCCCGTCTGGCACCTGGCGCAATAGTTGGTCTCGTTGTCCGCATACCGGATCCGCTGAATCGGGTCTCCGCAGCGGGGACAAGCCTGTCCATAGCGGCCGTGGACGGCCATCTCCGGACGAAACGCGGTGACCTTCTCGGGAAACTGTCGCTCGGCTTCCGCGCGCAGACGCAGGCTCCAGATCTCGAGCGTTGCCCGCGTCGCGCGGTACAGCCTGTCCCATTGTTCGGCGTTGAGCTTGTGCGTCAAAGTCACGGGCGATAGCTGCGCCGCGTGCAGGATTTCGTCCGAATAGGCATTGCCGATGCCGCTCAAGATTCGCGGATCCGTGAGCGCCCGCTTGAGCGTCCTATTCTCTAAATTGAGCGCGGTCCGAAATTCCTGTGGCGTGCTCGACAGTGCGTCGATGCCGCCGGGATCGAGCGCCGCGAGTGCCGCCTCGCCGCTGACGACATGGATCGACGCGCGGCGTTTCGTGCCGGCCTCGGTCAACACGAGCGACCCGTCGGAGAAATCCCAGGCCGCGAGCTGGTTGCGTCCTCCCAATTTGGCGCCGGCTCCGCGCCAATGCAGCCGCCCGGCCACCATGAGATGGATCACGATCCAAAGTTCGCCGTCGAGTCCCAAGGCAACGCGTTTGCCGATGCGTCGGAGTTCCCGAACGGTGCGTCCGTTGGCATCGGTATAGACAGGTTCTGCGGTGCGCAGAACGAACGGGCTGCCGAGGCGCATTTTCTCGAGAACCCGGCCGATGACTCGCGGCTCGAGCGCATGCAGGTAAGCTTGAATGTCGGGCAATTCTGGCATCGCTAAGGCGCAAGATACCGTAGGGTCGCAACGGCGGCCACGTCCGGTGCCGGCCGTTGCGGCGACTTCGTTTGACCCGCGCCGGAATCTCATGGTTTGATCGCAAGTTCCGGTTGGGGTGCTTTGCCGAGGAGATCGCGTGGCCATCAAGACTTATTGGCATTGGCTACCGCCATTGACCGCGGCGCTCGTGACGACGACGGCGGTGCTCGCGACGACGGCGACTTTGGCCGCGGACCTGCCTCCGCCGCTCGAGCCCGAGCAAAGCGATGTCGCGACCTTGGCCCCGAACCCACCGCATCGCTTCCTCACGGTCGGGCGCACCGGTTCCGTGATCTTCGACGGCGACAGCGGCAAGATGGAGGGCAGCATCCCCTCCGGTTACGGTCCCAATATCGCGATCGCGCCCGACAACAGTCAGTTCTACGTGTCCGAGACTTATTGGAGCCATGGCGCGCGCGGCACGCGCGAGGATCTGCTCACGATCTACGACGCGAAGACGCTGAACATCGTCAAGGAGATCCCGTTGCCGGGCCGCGCGCTCGTGTTCAAGACGCAGAACTTCGACATCAATGCGAGCGGCACGCGTGCCTACGTCTACATCATGCATCCCGCCGCCTCGGTCGCCTGGGTGGATCTCAAGCAGCAGGCGGTCGGCGGTACGGTCGAAATTCCCGGCTGCGCGCTCGTGTTTCCGTGGGGCGATACCGGGTTCTCCTCGCTGTGCGGCGATGGGTCCCTGGCCACCGTGATCATCCCCGAATCGGGAGCGCCGTCCGTGACGCATTCGAAGCCGTTCTTCGACGCCAACAAGGATCCGATCTTCGAGGAGAGCCTCGTCGATCGGGCTACCGGCAAAGCCTTGTTCATCTCCTACACGGGTTTGATTTACGAGGCGCAACTCGGCGCGAAGCCCGTCATCGCGAAACCCTGGTCGATTCAACAGGCGGCGGGTATGCCCGCGGCCGGCACGGGCGTCCAAGAGCTCGCCTGGCGCCCGGGCGGCGGCCAGTTTGCGGCCTTTCACAAGGCCAGCGGCAAGTTGTTCGTGCTCATGCATCCCGGCAACTATTGGACGCATAAACAGGGCGGCACCGAAATCTGGGTGCTCGACACGAAAACCCATAGCCTGGTCTCGCGCTTCCCCTTGCGTGCGGTGCCCACGAGCGGTCTCGGCGACGATGCCGTGCCGTTCTACGCCGATATCGGAGTCTCGCAAGACGACAAGCCCCTCCTTTATCTGCTGACGCCGAGCGGCGGCGACCTCGTGCTGGATGCGAACACGGGCGAGCAATTGCGCAAGGTCGAATTCGCGGGAGGTAATCGTGTCATGGTGCCGGGTTATTGATGAAGACTCTGACGAGCCTCATCGGGGCAGAACTCGCCGTCGCGATCCGTATACTCGTCGCGCTCATTTTCCTGGCGGCGGCGCTCGGCAAGATGCGTCACTGGCTCGCGTTTCAAGGCGTGCTCGCCAATTATCGGTTGCTGCCGGAGAACCTGATCGCTCCGCTGAGCTATCTGCTTCCGCCCACGGAAGCCGTGCTGGCCGTCTGGCTCGCGGCAGACTTTCGGTCGGCCGGCGGGCTGCTGGCCGCCGCGGTTCTGCTGCTCGTGTTCGCCGCGGCGATGGGCATCAATTTGCGGCGCGGGCGCCGCTTCATCGACTGTGGCTGCTTTCAAAGCACGCTCAAGCAGACCCTGAGCTGGCGTCTCGTGGGTCGTAATGTCGTGCTCGCGCTGCTCGCAAGTTTCGCCGCCGTCGCCGCGCCTGATCGCGGGGAAGCGTGGCTCACGTTCGAGGGCGTGCTCGCAGGGGCCTTGCTGTTCGTGCTGCTCAATGCGCTCAATATCCTCTGGAGCATCGTGCCGGCATGGCGCGCGCCGGCATCGCGTGGCGCCGTCGATCTGGATGCGGTCCGGGCGGGAGGACAAGCGTGACCGTGCTCATCGTTTCGCAAGTCCTGCTGTGGATCGTCGTGATTGCGCTGGCCGTGACCGTACTCGCGCTCGCGCGCCAGATCGGCGTGTTGCACGAGCGGGTCGCACCCGCGGGCGCGCTCATCAACGGCGCCGGCCCCGGCGTCGGCGAGAAGTCGCCGCGCCTCGAAGTGCATGCGCTGGCTGGAAACGCGATCACGATCGGCGCTCCGCTCGCGGCTGGCAAGGCCTTGCTCATGCTATTCGTGTCGCAGACCTGTCCCATCTGCAAGAAACTCATCCCGATCGCGCTCGATTTCGGCAAGAGCGAGCGGCTCGATGTCTTGTTCGTCGGCGATGCGGATCTCGCGGAGCAGAAGAAACTCATTGCGCAATTCGGCCTCGATGAGCACTGCTTCATCAACGGAGCGGAAATCGGCATGACCTATCGCGTCGACAAGCTCCCGTATGCGGTGCTGCTCGATGACCAGGGCGTGATCGCCGCGAAAGGCCTCGTCAACAGCCGCGAGCATTTCGAGAGTCTCATCATCGCCAAGGAAACCGGTTACGCGACGATCCAGGCTTATTTGAAATCGGCGGCGAGAACCCCGGAGCTCAGCGAATGAGAAAATCGAGATTCGACCGATTGAGCGAGCGCGTCACGCGCAAACTCGCCGGCTACACGTCGCGGCGCAGTTTCCTGTCGCGGGTCGGACTTGCGCTCGCCGCGGCGCCGCTGTTGCCGCTGCTGCCCGTTGCGCGCGCGAAGGCGGCCGATGCCGCGCAGACCGACTTCGAACGTTATGCCCAGACCAAGGACGCGACGAAGTGCAATTACTGGAAGTATTGCGCGGCGGACGGCGTGCTCTGCAGCTGCTGCGGCGGCGGATCGCATACTTGTCCGCCGGGCGCCGAACCGTCACCGATCTCCTGGATCGGCACCTGTGTGAATCCCGACGACAAGCGCTCGTACATCATTGCGTACCGCGATTGCTGCGGCAAACCCGTCTGCACGGCCGGCAAGTCCTGCCGCTGCGACGGCACCGACCGCGAATTGCCGACGTATCGACCGCAGCTCAACAACGACATCATCTGGTGTTTCGGCAGCGCATCGGCGAGCTATCATTGCTCCACGGCCGCTCTCGTGAGCGTCGCGACCTAGGCGTTCGGTCGCTCGCCTGATGAAGCCGCCTCAGCACACGCTCCTTGCGATTTCCTGGATGGCTGCACTCGGCGTCGCACTCGGATCGCCCTCACCGGCGCACGCGGCGGCCGACGGCGCCGCGCTGTTCACGCAGAACTGCGCGCTATGCCATCAATCCGGCGCAACGGGAATCGCCGGACAATTTCCGCGCCTCGCCGGCCGTGTGGGACCGATCAGTCGCACCGCGCGCGGACGCGCGTACCTAATCGACGTGCTCACCTATGGCATGGCGGGGCAAGTTGTCGTCGACGGTCAGTCGATCATCGGGGTCATGCCGGCGCTCGCCTTGGACGATGAGTCCGTGGCGGCGGTCCTCGTCTATCTGCAGAGCCTCGGTAAGCCGGCGCCCCGGCCGTTCACGGCCGGCGAAGTCGCCGCACAGCGCGCGCTGCTGCACAAGACCTCCAGCGATGTTCATGCCGAGCGCCTGAGTCTCGAGAAAGCGAAACTCGTCGAATGAGGTGGTGGAGCGGGGCGTGCGTCGCCTTCGGGCTTACGGCATTCTTGGTAGCGAGTCCTATTCCCGCGAGCGACGTCGCCCGCGGAAGTCGAACGTCGCTCACGCATGCCGAGAGCAACTACCTCTTGGCCTGCGGCGGCTGTCATGGTTTGACCGGCGCATCCAATCCCGACGCGGTGCCTCAACTCAAGGGCTTGGTCGGCTATTACCTGCGCACGCCCGAGGGTCGCGCTTACTTGCCACGCCTGCCGAACATCGCGTTCGCCGCGCTGAGCGACCGCGAGGTCGCGGACGTGCTGAACTATATCGTTTTCGATCTGGGCGGCGCGAGCGCGCGGGCCGATGCGAAGCCGTACGATGCCGCCGAGGTCGCGCACTGGCGTGCGCAACCTTTGACCGAAGTCGCGCTGTCCGCGTATCGGCGACGGCTCGTCGCGACCTTGATCGATCGTTACGGCGCACCGCCGGAATTGCGTGCGTATGACGAGGCCCCCATCGCTTCGCCGTCGCAACGATGAGTTCTCGGCTCGGCTAACATACGGATCTTTACTTCGGAACGGCTCAGGTCATGCATAGATTCCTCGCCCCCCTCGCGGCCATCCTCGCAATCGCTGTCGCCCCGTCGTGCGTGCGGGCCGCCACCTCGAGCGACTTTTCGATGGCGCAAGTCACGAGTTATGCCTACTCGACCGAACTCGCGGCCGCCGAGCGCGGCGATGCCATCGCCTGGGTGCGCAACGTCGCGGGCCGACGCAACGTCTGGGTCGCGCGGGGGCCCGACTTCACGCCGCAGCAAGTCACGCAGTACGACGAGGATGATGGTCAGGAAATCACCCAGCTCACGTTTTCTCTCGACGGCTCGCAGCTCGTGTTCGTGCGCGGCGGCGACCATGATGCGAACTGGCCGGCCGAAGGCAATCTCGCGCCGGACCCGAGCTCCTCGCCGACGCAACCGCAAACCGAAATCTGGTCGGTGCCGCTGAACGGCAGCGCGCCGACGAAGATCGATGACGGCGACGCGCCGACGATTTCCGCGCGCGGCGAATTAGCCTTTATAAAGGATCATCACGTATGGAGCGTGTCGCTCGCCGGCGGTAAACCCGAACTCCTGTTCTTCGATCGGGGCAAGGATGGGGAACTGCAGTGGTCGCCCGATGGCACACGCCTCGCGTTCGTGTCCGACCGCGGCGATCACGCATTCATCGGCATCTATGCGGGCAAGACGACGCCACTCGTCTATCTCGCGCCTTCGACGGGTATCGATATATCGCCGCGCTGGTCGCCCGATGGGTCGCGAGTCGCCTTCGTGCGCTTGCCCGGCGACGGCGGACCGCCTCAGCCCACGCTGATGCCCGTGCCGAGTCCCTGGTCGATCTGGGTCGCAACCGCGGCCGATGGGGTAGGGCATGCGCTGTGGCGCAGCCCCGAAACACTGGCCGGCTCGTTTCCGGACGTCGCGGGCGAGGCCAATCTGCGATGGGTCGCGGGCGATCGACTCGCGTTCCTCGCGTATCTCGACGACTGGCCGCACTTGTATTCGATATCCGCGGCGGGCGGCGCGCCGCTGTTGTTGACACCCGGCGCGTTCATGGTCGAGCACGTGACGGCGAGCCGCGACGGTCGATTTCTGATTTACGACGCGAATACCGGCACGACGGTCGGAGACGACGATCGCCGGCATGTGTTCCGGGTGCCCGTCGATCGGCCCGCGCCGATGCCGCTCACGTCCGGCGAGACACTCGAGTGGACGCCGGTCGATGCCGCGGCAAACCAGATCGCCTTCATGGCGAGCGGCGCGCTGGACCCGCCGTCCGTTGCCATCATGGCTCTCGACGGCACACATCGTAAGCTTCTCGCCGCGGGCACGACGGCGCCCGATTTCCCGCGCTCTCATCTCGTCGTTCCGCAACGAGTCACGTTCCATGCCGCCGACGGCACGCTCGTGCATGGTCAGTTGTTCGTCGGCCGTCCCGCAACGAAGTCCGCTGCCGCCGACAAGTCCGCTCAACCTAAGCCCACGATCATTTTCGTGCACGGCGGACCTCCGCGCCAGATGCTGCTCGGCTGGCATTATATGGAGTACTACAGCAACGCGTATGCGGTTAACCAGTATCTCGCAGCCCACGGCTTCGTCGTGCTCTCGGTCAATTATCGGCTCGGCATCGGCTACGGGCGCGCGTTCCAACAAGCCGAGCATGCGGGTTATGCGGGTGCCTCCGAATATCAAGACGTCGTGGCCGGCGCGCATTTTCTGCAAACCTTGCCCGACGTGGACGGCAAACGCATCGGGATTTGGGGTGGCTCGTACGGCGGCTATCTCACGGCACTCGCACTCGCGCGTAATTCCGATCTGTTCAAGGCCGGCGTCGATCTGCATGGCGTGCATGATTGGTCGCGGCTGCTCGACGACTGGGTCGGCAAACCCGTAACGCGCTACGAAAAAGGTGATCGCGATCAAGCGCTCGTCGTCGCTTGGCAGTCCTCGCCCGACGCGAGTATCGACACCTGGCGCTCGCCAGTGCTGCTCATTCAAGGTGATGACGACCGCAACGTGCCGTTCCAGCAGACCATCGACCTCGCGCGGCGTCTCGCGGCGCACAAGCTGCCTTACGAGGAGATCGTGCTGCCGAATGAGATCCACGGCTTTCTGCGTCATGCCGCGTGGCTGCGCGTCGATGAGGCTACGGCCGAGTTCTTCACGCGGACGCTGGGATCGCCGTAGTCTGACGACTGTCACAAAACTCGTCTTGCTGCCCGGTTTGGACGGAACCGGCAAATTGCGCGCTGATTTCATGCGCAGATTCGCCGCCACCGTCGATACTCAGCTCGTGACCTATCCCGTCGATCGTGTCTTGGGATATGACGAGCTCGAGTCACTGGTCCGAGCCGCTCTGCCGCGCGAGGAATCCTATGTCCTGCTCGGCGAGTCCTTCTCCGGTCCGATCGCGATCCGGATCGCCGCATCACCGCCGCCGGGCCTCATCGGTTTGATTTTGTGCGCGACCTTTAGTGAAAACCCGCATCCGAAACTCGCTTGGGCGCGGCCCGTCGTGAGTCGAGTGCCGTTGAAGTCCTTGCCGCGCTGGCTGCGTGCGCCTTTGTTGTGGGGATCCGCCCATGCGAAGCATGCGCCGGCCCAGGCTGCCCGCGCGACGGCCGGTGTCGATGCGCGCGTGCTGCAACGCCGCCTAGCCGAGGTGCTTCGCGTCAACGTCTCGACCGCCCTCCCGCACATTCGCATGCCGGCGCTCGTAATCGAGGCCAGCGAGGACCGTCTCGTCCCTCGCCGCGCGGCCGCCCAACTCGTGCGCGGTCTGCCGGTGTGCCGCCACGTGCTAGTTGACGGGCCGCACTTTCTGCTTCAGTCGAGGCCCGAGGCTTGCGCCGCGGCCATCATGCAATTCTTAAATTCGCTCTAGGCGTACCCGCCGCCCGAAACGGGTGTTGCTGAGCCTTATGTCCCATGCGAACCAAAGGCGTTTGTGCCGGCCGCGAGATTCATGCCATGATCTTTCTGCCAGCTATCAGACAGCCGCCGCTCACCGGCGCCGCTTAAGGAGACCGGGATGTCCAAGATTCGGATTGGGTTCATCGTTGCGCTCGCGATCATCGGGTCTTCTGCATTCGCGCAAGTCGACAAGACGTTCGACGCCGCCGCCGCATTCGGTGCGCGGCCCAGTGTTTCGGACATCAGTCTGTCCCCTGACGGTTCGCGTGCCGCTTACGTAACGCCGACGAGCGGTCAAGGCTCGGCGATCTACACGATCGGGTTTGCCAAGGGCGACCTGCCGAAACTCGTCGTGGCGGCCAACGGCAAGCCGGACCGCCTCGGTGGCTGCTTCTGGGTCTCGAATGACCGACTCGTGTGCACCGCATACGGCGTCGTCTTAGACCCAATTCGCGACCCCGTGGAATATACGCGCGTATTTGCGATCAACACCGACGGCAGTAACTTCAAACTCTTGAGTCGCCGGGATAGTCCTTATGGGCACGGCATGCAGTTGTGGGGTGGGGAAGTCATCGATCTTCTGCCGGAGGAGGACGGCGCCGTGCTCATGAGCCGCGACTACGTGCGCGAGGACAAGACGGGTACGCATATCGGTTCATCCACCGAGGGGCTCGGTGTCGATTGGGTCGACACCAGGACCCTGGCCGTCAAGCACGTCGAACCGGCTCACCTCAATGCCGTGGACTATATTTCAGACGGTCACGGTAATGTTCGCATCATGGGCTTGCAATCCTCGCGCGGTGCCGTTGGTGGTTACTCATCCGGTATAGTCGATTATCTGTACCGTGCGAAGGATTCTAGGGACTGGCAGCAACTCAGCACGTTCGACTGGGAGGATCACAGTGGGTTCCGACCGGTTGCGGTCGATCACGACCTGAATGTCGCATACGGCTACAAGAAGCTGGACGGTCGCATGGCCCTGTACTCGGTAGCGCTCGACGGCTCCTTAAAGGAGAAAGTCGTCTTCGCACGACCGGATGTCGATGTCGCCGGCCTCTTGACGATCGGGCGGCGTCAGCGGGTCGTCGGTGTAAGGTTCACGACCGACTACGCGCAAAGCGTGTTCTTCGATCCGCAGATCGGCAAACTGTCCGAGTCGCTGGCCAAGGCGCTGCCGGATCACCCGCTGTTCGGTGTGACGGACTCGGACCTGGAGGAAGACAAACTGCTGATTCGTGCGGGCAGCGATCGTGACCCCGGCGTGTACTACTTGTTCGATCGCAAGTTGCGCCAGCTGCAGACGTTCTTGGTCGTCAGCGACCAACTCGAGGGCGTCAAGCTCGCCACGGTTAAACCGATCACTTATCCGGCGGCTGACGGCACGATGATCCCCGGATACCTCACCTTGCCGCCCGGCATGGAGAGCGCCAAAGGCTTGCCTGCCATCGTGATGCCGCACGGCGGTCCGGGGTCGCGGGATGTCTGGCGCTTCGATTGGCTGGCGCAATTCTATGCATCCCGCGGCTATGCCGTATTGCAGCCGAACTTCCGTGGTTCGACGGGCTATGGGGACGCATGGCTCGAGAAGAACGGATTTCAATCGTGGCAAACGGCGATCGGCGATGTCGTCGATGCGGGACGCTGGTTGGTATCTCAGAACATCGCGGATCCCTCGAAGCTGGCCATCGTCGGTTGGTCGTATGGCGGGTATGCAGCCCTGCAATCGGCCGTCGTGGCGCCGGATCTGTTCAAAGCCGTCGTTGCGATCGCGCCAGTGACCGATTTTGCTGCGCTCAAAGAATCCCGCCGCCACTGGTCGGATTTCAGAGTCGTGAGCCGCGAAATTGGTGATGGACCCCACATCCATGAGGGCTCGCCCGCCGACAACGCGGACAAGATCAAAGCCCCGGTATTGATGTTCCAGGGAGTTCTCGACCGCAACGTCCCGATCCAGCAGTCGCGTGAGATGGACGCACGTCTAAAGAGTGCCGGCGTGCCGCACGAACTCGTGACCTTCGATGATCTCGATCACTATCTCGAAGACTCGGCGGTGCGCGCCGAAATGCTGCGCAAGAGCGATGCGTTCTTGCGCAAGGCATTCGACTCCAGCGCGGCCTCCCTGAGCAGTAACGCTTCAAAATAGCCTTCCAAACCCCATGCGTTGCCTGCAAGGTCTCTTGATCGCGATGCTGCTCGCGGCCGCATTGCGCGCGGGAGCCGCGCCGCCGGTCGCGGATTCGGTGGCGATCGAGACTCGAGCCCATGAGTTGCTGAGCCGGCTAAGTCTCGATCAGGAGATCGAGTTGCTCGGCGGCGTTGACTCGATGTACACGCACGCAGCGCCCGCGATCGGTCTGGCACAGCTCAAGATGTCGGATGCCTCGGTCGGCGTGCGCTGTTGGGGACCCTCGACGTCCTATGCGGGCGGCGTCGCGCTCGCGGCCACCTGGGATCGAGATTATGCGCGCCAGCTCGGCGAGAGTCTGGGCTTGGATGCGCGCGCACGCGGCGTGCAATTCCTATTGGGGCCCGGCGTCAACATCGCGCGTTCGCCGGTGGCGGGCCGCAATTTCGAATATTTGTCCGAGGATCCGTTCCTGAATGCCGCGCTCGTCGTTCCCTACATTCAAGGCGTGCAATCGCAGGGTGTGGTCGCGACCGTCAAACACTTCGCGCTCAACAACGAGGAATTCGACCGCCATCACGTTAGCGCCGATGCCGATGAGCGGACCATGCGCGAAATCTATCTGCCCGCGTTCGAAGCGGCAGTCCGGGACGCGCACGTCGATGCCGTCATGGATTCCTATAATCTCGTCAACGGCGAGCACGCCACACAAAACCGCGCTCTGAACATCGATCTGCTCAAGAACGAGTGGAGTTTTGCGGGACTATTGATGTCGGACTGGGATGCAACCTACGACACCGTTGCCGCGGCCAATCAGGGTTTGGACCTCGAGATGCCGAGCCCGCGGTTTCTCAATGCCGCGGCGCTGCACGCGGCGATCGACGCGGGACTCGTCAAGCGATCGACGATCGACGACAAGGTCTTACGGCTGCTGCGGCTTGCGTTGCGATACGGCTTTCTTGATCCCTCGAAAGATCTCGATCCCTCGCAAGACGAGGCGACAACGTCGATCTATTCCGTCAAGGACCGTGCAGTGGCGCTGCGCGGCGCGCTCGAAAGTTTGACGCTGCTCAAGAACGAAGGATCCCTATTGCCTCTGGACAGGACCGCGATCAAGACCATCGCCGTGATCGGTCCGAATGCTTACCCCGCCGTGACCGGCGGTGGCGGCTCGTCTTATACGCAAGCCTTCGAGCCCGTGAGTATATTGACCGGCATCGGCGACTTCTTGGGTCCCTCCACGCGTGTGCTCTATGACCCGGGATTGCCGGCGACGCGCGACGTGTTTCGTGAGACGCGCTGGTTCGGCCCCGTCACGATGGCGACCTACCGGGGAGAACATTTTGCGGGCGCACCACGGATAACGACTTTGTCCATGATCGACAATGACCCTCAGGGATCCGCGCGGCCCGATCCTTCACCGCGCAGCATCCGCTATCACGCCCGGTATCGTGCCGAGCAAGCCGGCACGTACGTGGTGCTCGCGAGCGCTGAGGCCTGGGACGGCGACCGACTCGTAGTGAAGGTGGATGGACAGCCCCTCCCCGAGCCGATCCATGCGGAGGGTCAG
>Ga0116231_10012773_pt1 | contig 12152 bp, 14 predicted proteins | sample S1TSphgellanicum_2_FD_89695 | JGI IMG/M metagenome (GOLD analysis project Ga0116231, IMG submission 89695) | Host-associated microbial communities from peat moss isolated from Minnesota, USA - S1T2_Fd - Sphagnum magellanicum MG | ecosystem: Host-associated > Plants > Peat moss > Unclassified... | reverse complement strand
AAAGCCTCCAAAGTAGAACCAAAGGCAAGGAGAGAAACCAAACAGACAAAGCAGTGTGATGCAAACAAAGCTGCTGCAACTTACTATCATTACAATACCTTCCTTTTTTTTTCGGGTCCCTGAACTCACCTCCCTGAAAGCTATGTGCAAGACTAGAAGTAAGTAATCATACCTCACAATATAGCTGTTAGCAGCATGCGGGCGTTTCTGGCGGGACTTCGTGTGGGTCGGCAAGAGAGGGCGAGGCCGGTGCGAACGATTTTACGCAGCAGGAGTTGGCTTGCAGCGCAGAACGGAGGCCGGTGGCAGGCAGGAGAGCGACTTCAGTTAGTGCGGATCCAAGGACTACAAAGCTACTTACAGAGTAGCGATGGAAAACAGAGCTTCCAACCGAAGAGAAGTGGGGAAGCATCACGAGATGTTCTGGATGGCAAAAACAGAAGCGTTGATTTCAGCGGTAGAACGCAGATGCATCCGCGCCATTGAACGTGCACGTAGTGGGGCTGGCCGGGATGGATTTCAATAGGCTCTCCATGGAATCTTGGACACTCTGTTTTGGCGAAAAACTCTACGCTTGGAATATAATTGCAGTTTCAAAATAGCATTGACCATGGTTAAAAATTAAAAATTAGACACTCCATTTCCTAGATAATGGATATTGGATAAATTTGACAGGAAATTGGGTTTTCCCACATGCATGGCATTGATGTCAATACAGTATTAGGCGTGAAATAAAAATTAAGTGAGACAGATGAAATCCATGAAAATTTTGACTACATGGATGATACATTTGGATGAACTTGATCACATGAATGAAATTGGGCCATATGGTTGAACTCGTCGCTTTGCGATGAATTTTGACATGGATAGAATTAAACCATATTTGAGTCTCGTAGTTTCAACTTTTTTTGGGGAGCCTCCATAGTTTCAACTTTTTTGTTGGTTTGTTTTCTTTTGGGGGAAAGTGGGGTGGGATCATTTTTCAAATTGGCTCCTTGTAATAAAAAAGGGTTGGAGCTGTGAGGCACCCCCAACGAATTAATATGAAACAGAATAAATAAGTACCCTAGAAATGACCCCATTTGATAGTGTGATTTACATTGATTTGTTTAGGGTGCACAGCCTGCACTTTTTCTTTCTTTCTACCCCTCTTAACTCTTTCATTGCCAAGTGCTAAAAACATAAAATGTAATTATGACACACACTTAGAATAAAAATTGTCCAGATGGCTTGTTGATTGCAAAATCAGAACTTATACATGTAAGTTCACGTAGAACACACCTTTTATTTATGAAAATCAAATTTCACAAATGATGAAACTTATTAAAAACTTGAAATTTCTACCGAATCTAAAAAACGTGATTTAAAAATATTTCCATCGCATCAATTGAAATGAACAAAATCTCTAGGAATGTTAGAATACCTCACTAATTGTGATGGTAACCTCCAAAAATTTCTTGCCTTTTTCTTGCGTGAAATCTTTTTAAAACACTTTACGTTCAGCCAGATCCTCAATCAAAAGATTTTTTTTTAAAAAACAACAAGACCCAAGCAACAAAAAAAACGCCCATGTTATTCCCCCCAGAAAACACTCACAATCCCCCTTTACTCAAAATAACACACTTCAAATCAAAATTGTCTAAGTGACTTGCTATTGCATAACAAGAACTCATCATGCAATCTCATGTAAAGCACCACTTTTATCAAAAATAAAGTCAAACTTTGCACACGCGAAACTTATTGAAAACTTGGAGTTTCTTCAACAGACCCAAAAAAGAAAAGAAAACATTCACAAGACCCCTTACCCAAAATAAAAAGAAAAAGCTCAGATCTCCCTCCCCCCTTCCTTCCACCAGAAAAAATCCTAGGCCTCTAGGGTGCATGTTGCATCTCCATATTGGATGTATTTGTTTTTTATTTTCAAAATTGTTTGTCACTTATTTTGGTCTAGGCTAATGGGTGAGGCATTGATTGGGGTACCTATTGTTGATTATATTAATTAGTGAGGAGTGCATTCAAAGTTCTTTCTATTTTGCTTTGAAGGAACCACTTTGAGGGGCTCATCCAATATTTTTGAAACATTGGGCAGCTCCCATTAAAAAAATTCCTTGTATGTTACTATGTTGCTATTAGAGTTCAAAGATGATTTGTAAAACTTCAGGTGATATTCCTACATCACTTCAAATGGATTAAAATGAATAAAAAATAAAAAATTTATGAGGTTTGAAAGTAGGAGGGGTCAAAATGAAAAAAAATCATTTTGCAATTCGAAAAACGAATTTTTTTACTTCTCTTTTTTGACTGGTTTTTTGGCATTGCATTTTAAAGATGATTTGTAGAGCTTGAGAAGGTGCTCCTATAATATTTTAAATCACTCAAAATGAAGAAGAATTGAGAAAGATCTGCCAAAGTGATTGGTGGTGGGCCAGTTTACCCTTTTTGTGAGAACTCCCAAAGTTCAATTTTTTATTTTCATTACTATTAGTTTTATTATAAATGTGAAAATTTTGGGCAGTCCCAAAATTAAAAATAGATATATTACAATGTCTTCTTTTGGGCTCTTTATACAGATTACAAGAGTAGAACTTAAGACAAAGGATATGGGATAAAAATGTAATGCTATTAAAAACACAGTGAAAACTTATAGGGAACTTGGGGATCATATTGGGAACAAAATGAATAACCAAATTTATGAAAAACCCATCCACCTCCCCTCCCCCACTGAAATGAAAAAAACTAAACCTCTTGTATGCATGTTGCCTCCCCTCGTTAGCTTGAACTTTAAAAAGTGATGCTCTCACATTTACTGACAGGCAAGGGAAGGGGGATGAGTTGATACGTAAACTGGAGAGAAACGGAAAAGAATGTAGTGAATAAATGATCAATTCCTTACCCACGAGAAAGGTCTTCTCGACCCTTCTCTGTTTTCCTGTTCTCAGGGGCTGCCTCCCTTGTGCTTAGGCACCTTAAAAGAGACAACGGTCTCTAAGGCTACCCTTCTCCTGTGTTACAGGAAGATATTGTTTTCCTTTCTTGGGCTTTTTTATTCCGGTAGTTAGGGGCTGCCGCCCTTGTGCTTAGGCACCTTAAAAAGAGACAAGGGTCGCTAGGGCTATCCTTCTCCTATATTTCATAAAGATATTCTTTAACCCTTCTCTTTTTTTCCGTAGTGAGGGCCTGCCTCCCTTGTGCACAACACTTGAAAAGTGGCAACGGTCTCTAGGGTTACCCATCTCCAGAAAGATAATCTTTCTTAGGGTAAAATTCCTGTACACTATGCTATGTTTTTTTTGGCAAAACCTGGTGAGAAAAAAATGAAGTTGCTAAGGTACAAAGGGACTTTTTTGGAAAAAATGGGCCCAACTTGCCAGATTATGAGAGAAAAAAATCTAAAGTTGCCATATTTAGAGAATATGTTCCAACAATTCACCAATTTATAAAAGGAATCTTAAGTTTTTCTACTTACCCCTTTGACGTCAAGCCAAATTTGGCTATACTCTGTTGCATGATTACCAATCAACCTACTTCCCAAATTTGAAAAACTAAAAAAAATAAAAATTAACACTAGGTAATCAAATCAAGGTGAAAACAACAATTTCACAAATCGTGACCCCTATATGACTCAATAGACCTTGAATAATAGCAATGTGAAAAAAGGACAATTTTGTTTCAAAAAGGATAAAGAAGTATTTATGGTCTCTTTCCATTAGGCTGACTCGATAAGTTACACACAAATAGCTGGGATTTCGTGTGATCACAACATCCTCACAGAAAGCCACTGAAATGGGCCTCGTTTCTTGTTGGGTTGACATGCACTTCCTATTGGAGAGTTAAAATTGTGTTCAAAAATCTGTAGTTCATGAATTTTAGGAACTTTGGGTACACATGATTTCATATGCAGAGAACTTTTTAGAAAAGTTGAGACGAACACATGTTCCCATAAAAAAAATTAACAGTTGTATTTTATAGTGATTTAAAGTTTGATTTACAACTCTTAAAGCTCTTTCATTTGACCAATTTTTGATGGATAAATTTATGATGGGATTGTGATCACAGCTATCTTCGACAATAATAATGAAAATGTGTTGCTGGGGCAGAATCTCGCTAAATGAAAAGATGTCCTTGTAATGTAATAATGAACATGGCCCACTAATGGACCATGTGGGGATGGCCTACAATGGACTTGGTGTGGTTCTTACCATAAGCAGGAAGTCTCCTGGTGACTTTCCTAAGTGCACAGTATGTAGACCAAGCGAGTTGTCCTCTTTAGTGCCATAAGTAGCACAGTGTGGAGGGCGGAGACTTGGTCTAGAGACCCGGTCTCCAACGGCATTGGGAGGGTAAGTGTAAATTCACATAGAGGGTAGACCGGCCCATCACCGATCGCCTGCCTACGATCGAACACGTTGGCAGATCTTTCTCAACTCTTCATCATTTTGAGTAATTTAAAATGTTGTAAGAGCACCTCTCAAGTTCTACAAATCATCTTTAAAATGCAAAGCCAAAAAACCAGCCGAAAAATACCAATAAAGAAAATAAGTTTTTTCGACCTGCAGAACAATTTTTTTTAAAAAAAATTATTTTGACCTTTCTTAATTTCAAAGCTTATAACTTTCTTATTTCTTTTTCATTTTTCTTCATTTTGAGCCTTCTTAATTTCAAATCTCATAACTTTTTTATTTTTTATTCGTTTCAAACAATTTAAACTGGTATAGGAGCATTACTTAAAGTTCTACAAATCATCTTTGACTTCTAATAGCAATAGAGTAACATTATAAAAAAAATTGGCTGTTCAAAAATCAGCCTTTGTATTGTTTGATGTTTGTTTTTTTGTGTTCTTGATCCCCTTTACCTTGGGGGGCTGTAACTTTCTCATTTTTAATCCGTTTTTTATGATTGTTAGTGGGTTACATGTGCTAAGAGGAGGGGTTCAAGTTTTGTGGGTAAACATTAAAACTTACTCATTTTGTAAATAATTTTTTTAATGCTTATTTTACCCATCATGTGACATTTTTTTACATTTACATGATTTTGTATAAATGTTTTAGGGGTGTATATGTGTATATATCATATACCGTTAGTGATGGCACCTATTTGCAATCCATATTAATTAGTTATGAATGCATCTTGAAGTTCAATTTTCTTTTTTCATAATAATGGACCACTTTGATTGGACCTTCACAAAAATAATAATAAATGCTTTTCAAAAAAAAGCTTTTATTACCAAGTAGTTGTTGTGGAAGGGCTTCCTTGTAGCTCACCTATATACATAATGGAAGTCCACACTTTTGGATAAAGGATATGGGACAAATGGTGGTGTTATTGGAGAATATCTTGGGTGCATATTCTTGGGTGCATGTTGCATCGCCTCATTGCTAGAATAAATTTTTCATTTTAAATTTTTTTCATCACCATTTTTGGTTTAGGCTTTTACAAGAGTTTGGGTACTATTATGATTCATATTAATTAATTAAATTAGTTGTGGTGCATCATTTTCTATTATTTTGAAAATGGATCATTTTGATTGGCCCATCACCAAAAAAATCTAAAATTTTGAAAATGTTTTATTCATTGGCACCAATGTTGACATTTTTTACACAAAACTTTCCTTTTCAAAAAGAATTACATGGATTTACACATATTTACATGGCAAGTAAGGGTAAATTATTTACATTTAAACAATTTTACACAATTTTACATTTACATGTCCATAGTTAAACATTCACACTTACACTAATGTGGAGGAAAGGTTTTACGCTTTCATGAAGTGTAAATAAATTTCAAATTTTCCTTTGCATTTATGCACACACACCCAACATTATTGAAAATCAATGTTATGTGTGTAAGTGTCAATAAACATATATATGACATATAATCCCATGTAAGTGTAAATCCTTTACATTTACAAGCCCAAACTTTATACACTTACAATGTTATTGGGTATAATTTATTCTTTATACTTACACAAGGTTGTGTAAATGCTTTAGGGCATGTAAGTGTGTATATTATCTATCTATTTGCAATCCATATTAATTAGTTGTAGGTGCATCCCAAAGCTCAATGTTTGTTTTGTTTGAAAATTGACTTTGATCGACCTTTCACAAAAAAATGATGATATTTTTTATTTATTTTCCAAATTCTTCCAATATTGGGGATGTGATAGTGTTTCCCTATTCAGTATTAAAGCAAATTTTTGGGCAAAGGATATAGGACAAACTATGGTGCTATTTTAGGGAGTATTTTGAATGCACATTTTGAAGTGCATTTTGTCCCACCTCATTGCTTGAGTAAGATTTTCATTCCTAAATTTTGTCATCACCAATTCTTTGCCTAGGCTTTCATAAGAGCTTGGGTACTTATTGTGATTCAAATTAATTAGTTTAATTGATTGTGGTGCATTTCAAAACACAAATGTTTTTGAAATCTTTTTGCAATGGGTCACTTTGATTGACCCATCTCCAAAAACATTTTGAAACTTTGCCCCTTGCCCCCCAAAATAAAAGTGACACATTTTTACATTTATTGTCACGTAAAATAATGGAAGTCTATAGTCATGTAAAACCATGTAAGTCTTAAACCATATACACATATATGGTTTAGTGTAAGTCCTAAACCATATACATGCTCAACATCAGTGCAAGTTTCTAGACCAAATGAGTTGTGTGTGAGTTGTGCTTTCCTGTGATAGAAGGAACTCCAATTGAGTTATCCTTTCCTATGGCGTAAGGAGCATTAATTGAGTTGTCCTTTGCAGGGACGTAATGAGAATGATGTGGAGGTCAAGTCAGTTGCACCTAGTGGTGATATGACCACCAAGTGGATTCTTCTTTATGAGAAAAACAAAAATCCAATAAAAATCGATGGCAGGAACCATCACATGAAAGACAAAAGGGAACGCCAAAGAATGGTCAAACAACACATAGGCCCATTGGAACCAAATTAGGGAGAGAGCTAATCCCTCTCATGGCAAGAAGCTATCTCCCACTATCTCTCTCATGTTGCTTGCATGCAAATCATGAAATTTAATAATAATAGGAGGCCTAGAACAAGAATTTCCTGCCAATGCAATCTCTATGTGTAGATAAGGGGCCTTTTATCTTTTTCTTAGTGATGGCCCTCTTCGATTGGCCCATCACCACAAAAAAAATTCAATCTTTGGACACTCCGAAAATAAATGGATTGTGTAACATTCCCATTTGCCAGACGCTAAATACCCGCCCCATCGAGCACTGACGACGCCCTTTCTAGGCCTGACAGTGCAACTCTGCCGAGAACCATGCGATTCTGCCGCAGGGTTTAACTTTTTGACTGTAGAAATTGTTCAAATAGAAAAGAAATCACTCTTAGCGTCTCGCATGCGAACGATTTCATGCAGCAGGACTTGGCTCGCACCCACGCAGCACGTGACAGTGGCCCCGGTCCCAAGCGAGCAGGTCGCTGCTCTAGGCAGCACGGAGGCCGGTGGCAGGCATGAGAACAACTTCAGTTAGTGCGGGTGCCAGGCCTCGGTTACACAATAAAAGGCAGAGACATCAACGGAAGAGAAGAAGAGAAGATATTCTGGATGGCAACAAAGAGGCGTTGATTTCAGCGGTAAAAAACATATGCATCCGCGCCATTGAACGTGCACGTGGTGGGGCTGGCTGGTTTGGATTTCAACAGGCTCTCCATGGAATCTTGGGCACTTTGTTTTGGCGGAAAAATTTGCGTGCGACGACAAGACCGGAGTTGATGTTTTGGAACAAAATTTTCATGGGCTCTCCATGGTATCTTGGGCACTCTATTTTGGCGGAAAACTTTACGGCGACGAAAAAACCGTTGATGATTTTTTGGAACAAATTTTCCCCGGGTGTCACTGGAGAAAAAGCCCGTATGGTTTTTACTCTTTGTAAGGCATCCTCTGGCTACACTAGAAAAAACTGGGTAGGTTTTCACACTTGGAATTTAATTGCAGATTCAAAACAACATTGACCAGTGATTTTTTTTACTGGCGAAATGTTGCCAAGAAGCGAAATTAGAAATTGAAAATTCTATAAAGAAGTGATTTTGGAGGTTTTCAGTGAGGAAAAAAAAGTAAAAATCGCCAAATTTATAGACTTGGTTTTCATTGTGCAGTCAAAAAATAGAAGGACGATTACATATTTGTACTTTATTTCTGGTTTATAGCCAGATTTGGCCAAATCTTCCTAGGGATGAAAAACCCTAGAAAACTCATTGGAATTGACCATGGTGAAAAAGAGAAAAAAAGATAGTCCATTTCGTAAATAGTGGAAATTGGATAGAGTTGACAGGGAATCATTTTTTCCCATATAGATGACATTGATGTCAATATGATATAGCCATGAATGAAATTAAGTTATACATATGAGATCCATGTAAATTTTGGATGACCATTGGATGAACTTGATCACATGAATAAAATTGGATCATAGGCTTGAACCTTGTCACTTGGATGAAATTGGCAACATGATTGAAGAATGTACAATGTACAATGGACAATATTGATATAGAAGAAACATGATCATGTGATTGACATTGACAACATGGATGAAACTCAATTCCTCTGAATAAATTGATCACATGAATATTATTCATGTCAATGTTGATGAAATTCAATTATATGGATAAATGGTCACTTTCATTCATGTTTTAAAATTTCATCCATAATGCAAACTACATTTTTGTTTTCAACATCATCCAAGTGAAACCTTTCATCCATATTGTCTATTTCATCCATGTGGTCATTGTCATTGACAAGGTTAATTTTCATCCATGTTTGAATTTAATATTAGTAGTTACATCCATTTAATAACTCCATCCATGAATATGATTATATCCATATAGTATAGTCATTTATGTTATCAATTTTATCTTTATGATTAAAATGTTTTCATTTCATCAATTTCTCTCTTCTGGCAAATTTCATTGTTTTTTTCAATACATGCCCTTGTTGTTCACTTTAAATCTTTACAACCAATTTGCATGTGGTGATCAATTTCATCCACCATCAAGTGTTTGGTTAAAATTCATCCATATGATCAAATGCATGTGTGATAAATTTCATCCATGAACACAATTTTATCCATGACAAAATTCATCCCAAAAGTTAGGTTTTCAGGTGGTAAAATTTAATCCATATGTATGGCCAATTGCATGCGTATGATCAATTTCACCTATGAATAGTATTTCATCAGTTTAATATCCTTCATCATGAATATTATCTTTTGTTTCATCCCTCATATCAAGTTTTTTCCATCAACAACATTTCTTCCTTTCTTTTTTTTCTCTTGTCCATGTTTGTCTAACCTCTCCCCTTCCCCTTGCTACCCCAAAAGAGCCCACCCCAAAAAGGTTAGCTAAAAGTGTCACTGAGACACATCTGGACCTGACCATATAGAAAAATTCTAAGGGATTTTTCTTCCAAATCCTTAGGCAAGTTAAAAGCAGAATGGTCTAGGTCCACAGATTTCTCAATATATTGATGAGGGTCGGACAATCCAGTAAGGTGGGTTAAAAATTTGGAATGGGTCAAGCCGAGCCCAATCTGGGATAAGCAGGCAATGTAGTAGGCACGCAAGCAAGAGACAATAGACATGCACACAGTACAAATCATGACAGCATGCATAGGCAAAAGCTGGGGAACGTGCATGAGAGTAGCTTTTGTACTAGCGAGCCGGCACTTGGTGTCGGAGCCCGGCAGTGGCCAGGGCAAGCTTTTCGCCGAACTTGGAGTCGTAACCGACACCCAGTACCGTTTAGGTCTTGAAACCTGGCGTAAGGGTCTGAACCTATCGCCTGAAAATATTGATGCCTGAAACAGGTTCAGACCTTTACGCCACCAAGACTTTTTGGAGAAGGATACAGACTCAACTGCGGCTAAACAGCCTGCCCTAACTTTCACAGGATGTGCGCTTCCACCGTGGAAGATTTCTTACATTCAGTAAGATCCTGGAAGATCATTGCTAAGAGCATCTCAACCAGTGTTCAGTATGTCACTGTGGATAATAAAATTTCTGAGTTCTTGCGCTTGACAATGGTCCTCTAAATGCAGGACAATGTTTAGGGCAGGTTTTACAACTTTGAAATATTCCTTTTTAATCTATTTTCCTCCTTGCCTTTTTCCTTTTTTTGAGCTCTTTTCCCACTGTCTTTTTTTCTTTCCAGCTCTTGTTCAATTGTTTTTGTACTGATAAATACTAGTGAAATCATTGTGTCACAAATGTAGATAGTGAAAGTGAATAGTTGTAGCCTTCTAAAGTATGTAGTATAGTGTAATTAATATTAACTAGAACTGAGGACCCCAGTTTTTTCTCTTTTTTGATGGACATAGTCAATTGGCCCATATATCACAAAGAAATGTGATCAAACTTTGGGCGACCACAAAAATAATTATATTGTAGTCTCCTTCTTTGGGCTACTTATAAACGTTACAAGTTACAAGGATAGAATGTTAGCCATGGATCTAAGTTCACAAAAGATAAATATTGTTGGGTAAAAGTGAATGAAAATATGAGAAATCATTTAATCAAGGGTGGAAATGTCTATGAGATGATCTGAACATAGATAGCTAAAACAAAAGTAATGAAAAGGTGTTATTGGGAAAGAATCTATGATGGGGGCAACCTAATGGAAAATAATCCTTGTAAGGTAATAGTCAACATAGCCCACTAATGGACCCCTTGTGCCCCACCCCCCACTAGGGTGGCCTACAATGGACTTGTCGTGCTTTGTTAATAATTATGAAGTCTCACGGTGGCTTTCCTATGCACACATTGTGTAGACCAAGTGAGTTGGGCCAAAGTGAACTAGCAGTCACCAATGCACCAGTTGATTGTTTTGTCCATTGGATGGGCTGCATTTTTTCATTTGGCATGAATGGGGTTCATCACAATCAATTTCTTTTCACTGTTGACCACTGTATTTTATTTATTTTTTGGTTTATTCTTTGTTTTTTTTTCTTGGACTTGACCTCACACATAGCTACCCTGCTCACCTTCTTACCCTCATAAATATTATACCAACCTTGGTATTTTACTCATTATTCTCTACTGACATAGCTATCTTAACAACTAGTTATCCTACTGACCTAAATACTATACTAACTACCTACCTTACTAACCTAGCTACCTTGTTAACTACATAACCTACTAACCTAATCATTGTACTAACTACCTACCCTACTGACCTAACTACATTACTATTTAGCAACCTTATATTCACAACCACCCTATTGACATAAATAGTTTACAAACCTAGTCACCTTGATAAGGTAACTTGTTTCCTACATACTAACTTGCTTATCTACCTAGCTACCCTGTTAGTGTAACTTTCTTCTTACCTACTAACTTGCTTACCTACATGCCTACTTACTTTAGTAACCTATCTACCTTGCTCCTTGAACTTCCTTTTTATTTACTAATGTGCCTACTAACCCAACTATCTACCTATATACTTACTTACCTACCTACTTTAATAACCTATCTACTTTGTTTTTTGAATTTCCTTTCTATTCATTAACTTACCTACGAACCCAACTACCTACTTATATACTTACTTACCTACTTATGAACCCTAAACCTTCCTACCTACCACTATGTTCACCTACCTACCTATGTTTTTTACATAGCCAAATACCTAATTAATTACCTACTCACTTTTCCCAACCCCCACCCCCCAATCCTACCATCAATTTATTAAAGTTCACCCTAGTTCAAGGATGATGAACATTGGTTGCCATATATAGATATTACAAACAATTTATAGTGAAAAAAATGTCATAATTGTAACCATTTTGGTTTAGTTAATTCATATTTTACTAAATTTTTTTTATCTAATTTATTTATGGAATGGACATTACAATACATCTTTTTATGTAATTATTATGAGTATGTACTCTTAGATTATGGTTTAAGTTTAAAGTTGGGATGCATAAATTAATTAGCAAGTTTTTCACAAATTTATAATAATTAACCTAAACTAGGTTAAATTTTAAGGTTTAGACATATGTGAAGTAATACAATTTCATTCTATATTTTTTTCAAAGAGAATGGGAAAAATTAGTTTGGAAAAATCACACAAAAGTAAGAAATATATCTTTTCTTTTGATTTTTTACAAAATTTATTTGATTTTTTTTAAGATTAAGGTTTTTTTT
>Ga0116231_10012772_pt1 | contig 12154 bp, 8 predicted proteins | sample S1TSphgellanicum_2_FD_89695 | JGI IMG/M metagenome (GOLD analysis project Ga0116231, IMG submission 89695) | Host-associated microbial communities from peat moss isolated from Minnesota, USA - S1T2_Fd - Sphagnum magellanicum MG | ecosystem: Host-associated > Plants > Peat moss > Unclassified... | reverse complement strand
GGCCGGCAGTGCCACCCAGGTCAGGGCCACGAGCATCAGACCGTCGCGCGTCTTCAATTCGCGCTTGAAGCGCCGGGTGCCGAGCCACAGCAGGGCGCCGATCACCAAGGTCGCGAACGCCGACAGCACGAACGCCCAGAGAGCGGGGTCCAATTCCCAGATCGCGAGCACCAAGGGAGCCAGCATGATCACCGCGAACACCATGATGACCATGGCGAACACGTGGGCCACGGGCAGCAGGGTGTCTTTCACAGAAAGGACGCGGAACCTTGGAACAGCTTCTCCACGGCCTCGAGATGCCGCCGGTCCGTGAGGAACAGGATCAAGTGATCGTCCGGCTGCACCGTGATGTCGTGGTGCGCGATGATCACGTCTTCGCCGCGCACCACCGCACCGAGGGTCGTGCCTTCGGGCAGCGTGATGTCCTCGATGCGCCGGCCGATGACCCGCGAGTTATCGGCGTCGCCGTGCACGACGACTTCGAGCGCTTCCGCGGCGCCGCGGCGCAGGGAATGCACGCGCACCACATCGCCATGGCGCACATGCGCCAGCAGCGAACCGATGGTCACGGTTTGCGGCGAGATCGCGATGTCGATCGAGCCGCTTTCGATCAGCTCCGCGTACGACGGCTTGTTGATCAGCGCCATGACCTTGTGTGCGCCGAGGCGCTTGGCGAGCATGGCCGAGAGAATGTTGGCTTCCTCGGAGTTGGTGAGCGCCGCGAACACGTCCGCGCTGTCGATGTTTTCCTCGAGCAGCAACTCCTCGTCCGCCGCGTCGCCGTGCAGCACCGTCGCACTCTTGAGCTGCTCGGAAACCCGGCGCGCACGCCGATGATCGCGTTCGATCAGCTTGACCTGGTTCTTCGCTTCGAGCTCGCTGGCGAGGCGAAAACCGATGTTGCCGCCGCCCGCGATCACGACCCGGCGTACCGGCGCCTCCTCGCGGCGCATCTCGCGCATGACCGCGCGGATATCCGTGCGAGCCGCCAGGAAGAACACCTCGTCACCGTCCGCGATCACCGTCGCACCCTCGGGCTTGATGCTCTTGCCGGCGCGATAGATCGCCGCCACGCGCGCGTCGATGTTCGGGATGTGCACGCGCAGGGTGCGCAACTCCTCGCCCACGAGCGGACCACCTTGGCGGGCCCGAATCCCGACCAGGCGGACACGCCCGTCGGCGAAATCCAAGACCTGCAATGCGCCCGGGTAGCGGATCAGACGGGCCACGTATTCCGTGACCAATTGCTCCGGGCTGATCCAGACGTCCACGGCGACGCCATTTTCGCCGAACAGGCGATCGCGTGCGGTGTAGTCGGCAGAGCGCACGCGGGCAATTTTCTTCGGCGTCCGGTACAAGGTCCAGGCGATCTGGCAGGCGAGCATGTTGACTTCGTCGCTGTTCGTGAGGGCGACGAGGATGTCGGTATTGGCGATGCCGGCCGATTCCAGCACGCGCGGACTCGAGGCATTGCCGGTCACGGTGCGAATATCGAGCCGATCCTGCAGATCGCGCAGGATCTCCTCGTTCGAGTCGATCACCGTCACGTCGTTCGCCTCCTCGCGCGAGAGGTGGTAAGCAGCGGTTCGCCCGACCTGGCCGGCGCCGAGAATGATGATTTTCACGGCTGACTACTCTACACGACCTCGAGATTGGCATAGGAAAGCACCAGCCACTTCATGCCCTGGTGTTCGAAATTGACCTGAACTTGTGCGTGCGGACCGTTCCCCTCGAACTTCAGCACCACGCCGTCACCGAATTTCGCGTGGCGGACCCGGCTGCCCATGCGCATCGATCCATCGGCGCCGATCGGCCGGCTTGCGAACGCCGGGCGCGACACCTGCAGCCGCGGACGGACCTCCTCGATGACCTCGGTGGGCAGTTCGCCGATGAAGCGCGACGGCTGGCCATACGTGTCGACCCCGTAGAGGCGACGTTGCTCGGCATAAGTGATGTACAGCCGGCGCATGGCACGCGTCGCGCCGACGTAGCACAGACGCCGTTCCTCCTCGAGCGAGCTCAGGTCGGCGATCGAGCGCTGGTGCGGAAACAAGCCATCTTCCATGCCGGCGAGGAACACGACCGGGAATTCCAAACCCTTGGCCGTATGCAGTGTCATCATCTGGATGCAATCGTCCCAGGCATCGGCCTGACCCTCGCCCGACTCCAAGACCGCATGCGCCAGAAAGGATTCCAAGGGGGCGAGCGCGGCGTCCCCCGCCTGCGTCTCGACGGACTCCGGAGAAAAGCCGCGGGCAGCGCTCACCAGTTCGAGCAAGTTCTCGACCCGCCCCTCGCCGCGCTCGCCTTTCTCCTTCTTGAAGTGCTCGATCAAGCCGCTCATCTGGATCACATGATCGACCTGGTCGTGGAGTTCCAGGCCGCGGATTTCGCCGGCCAGCTGGTCGATCAGCGACAGGAAGGCCTGCAGTGCCTGAGCCGCGCGCTGCGGCAGGCCGCTCGCCACGCAGGCGAGCGCCGCGGTCCAGAGCGAGCTGCCCCGCGCGCGGGCGAGATCGCGCACCGTATCGAGCGTCTTCGCGCCGATGCCGCGGGTCGGCAGATTCACGACCCGCTCGAACGAGGTATCGTCGACGCGGCTCGCGCAGAGGCGTAGATAGGCGAGCGCGTCCTTGATTTCCGCGCGCTCGAAGAACCGCAGGCCGCCATAGACCTTGTAGGGCAGTCGGGCATTGAGGAAGGCTTCCTCGAACACGCGCGATTGGGCGTTCGAGCGATAGAGCACGGCGACGTCGCGGCGCAGGCCACCTTGATCGACCCATTCGCGGATCCGGTGCACCACGAAATCCGCCTCGTCACGTTCATTGAATGCCGCATACAGCCGGACCCGCTCGCCCTCCTCGCCGCTGGTCCACAGCGTCTTGCCGAGGCGTCCCGCGTTGTTCGCGATCAGCGCGTTGGCAGCTTTGAGTATCATGCCCGTCGAACGGTAATTTTGTTCCAGCTTGTAGAGCGCGGCGGCGGGGAAATCGCGCCTGAATTGGTTGAGATTCTCGACGCGCGCGCCCCGCCAGCGGTAAATCGATTGATCGTCGTCGCCGACCGCGAAGGGCAGGCCGCCTTGGCCGGCGAGCAGCGTCAGCCACTTGTACTGGATCGCGTTCGTGTCCTGGAATTCATCGATGAGCACGTGACGGAAGCGCTCCCGGTAGTGCTGCAGCAGAGGCGGGTTGTCGCGCCAGATCTCATAGGCACGCAGCAGCAATTCGGCGAAGTCGACGACCCCGGCCCGCCGGCAGGCTTCCTCGTACGCCTGGTAGATGCGGATCAGCTGCCGTCGCGTCGGGTCACCGTCGTCCTTAAGGTGTTTCGCGCGCAATCCCTCGTCTTTTTGCGCGTTGATGAACCATTGGATTTCTCGCGGCACCCAGCGCGTCTCGTCCAGGTCGAGCGCCTTCAAGACCTTGCGCAGCAGCCGGGATTGATCCTCGGAATCCAGAATCTGAAAGCTCTGCGGCAGTTCCGCCTCGCGCCAATGCATCCGCAGCAAGCGATGGGCGAGGCCATGAAAGGTCCCGACCCACATCGAGGCGGCCGAGAAGCCGAGCAGCTTCTCGATGCGGGCACGCATTTCACCGGCGGCCTTGTTGGTGAAGGTCACGGCGAGGATGCCGTGCGGCGACACGCCCTCGACCTGGATCAGCCAGGCAACCCGGTGCACCAGCACCCGGGTCTTGCCGCTGCCGGCGCCGGCGAGCACCAGCGCCGGGGCGAGCGGCGAACCGACGGCATGCCGCTGCGCGTCATTGAGCGAGTCGAGAAGATGCGAGACGTCCATCAGGGCGCGGATTGTACTTGCGGGCGTCCTTCTTCGGCGAACTCGATGAGCGCGATCACGAGCGACAGCACGACCGGGCCGGCAATGATTCCGATCGGTCCGAAGGCGTCGAGGCCGCCCAGCACTCCGACGAAGACGACCAGGGTCGAAATGGTCGCGCGGCCGGAAATCAGCAGCGGTTTGAGGATGTTGTCGAGCAGGGAGAGCATCACCCCCCAGACCACCATGAATATCCCGAAGCCCCAGCGCCCGTCGAAGAACAGCCAGATCGTCGCCGGTATCCAGACGGCGGCAGTCCCTCCGACCGGCAACATCGCGATCAGGGCCCCGAGTACGCCGAAGACCACCGGGGAGGGCAGACTCGCGATGCTGAAGCCGATGCCGAGAACGAGGCCCTGTAGCAGCGCGGTCATCGTCGTGCCGAAGACGATGGCGCGCGTCACGCCGCCCAGCTGCGTGAACAGGCGCTGCTTGTAATCTTCTTCCATGGGAATCAGCTTGCGCGCCCGGGCGATGATCTTGTCGCCGTCGCTCAAGAAAAAGAACAGCAGAAACAGCGTCAGCGCCAAGCCGACGAGCGAGCTCAAGGCGCCGAGAAAAAACGAGCCGCTCAGCGAGGCGGCCCGCTGCAAGAATTCGCGCATGCCGCTGACGAGCCATCCCTGCACTTGTTCGGCCGAAATCGAGGTGTGCGCCTGCAGCCACAGGTTGATCCGCGCGAATATGGGAAATTGCTGCAAATCCGCGAAAGTCTTGATATCCATGCCGGAAGCCGCGGCCTGCAGCCGGCGCAACAGCGCCGAAATCTGGGTGACGAAGGCAAAGGAAAGCGCCGCGAGCGGCAGGAGCACCACGATCGGCGCAAGCACGGTCAACAGCCCGGCGGCGAGCGCCGGGCGTCCACCGAAGCGCCGCCGCAGGCTCAAATTGATCGGGAACAGCAGGAACGCCAGGAACGCCGCCCAGGCGAGCGCATCGGCGAACGGCAGAAAAATCCGCAGCAAGGCGTAGCCGAGTATGGCGGCGACCGCGAGGGCAAAGACACGCTGATAGAAATTCCTGGTCACGGCCATCGTGCGATCCTAGCATTCTTGGGCTTTATCCCGCGCCGCACCGGATGCGCCGCGCGGCAAATCGGTCCCGCGCCACCCTGGAAATCGGCATAATCCCGCGATGCAAACACTGACGATCAACGGGCAGCCGGTGCCGGTCGAGGCGGACCCCGAGACACCCCTGCTGTGGGTCTTGCGCGACCATCTTGGGATGACCGGCACGAAGTTCGGCTGCGGCAAAGCCTTTTGCGGCGCCTGCACCGTGCACGTCGACGGCGCGCCGATGCGGTCGTGCTCCCTGCCCTTGGCCGCCGTCGCGGGCCGCAAAATCGCAACGATCGAGGGTCTGTCCAAGGACCGCAGCCATCCCGTGCAAAGGGCTTGGATCGAGCTCGACGTGCCGCAATGCGGATACTGCCAATCGGGACAGATCATGTCGGCGGTCGCGCTGCTCGCGCAAACCAAGACGCCGACGGACGCCGACATCGATGCCGCCATGGCCGGCAATATCTGTCGCTGCGGCACTTATGCGCGCATTCGGGCCGCCATTCACCGGGCCGCGGAACTCATGCAGGCCGCCCTGCCAAGGCAGGCTGCCGAGCCGCTGCACAGCGGCCAGCCGACGCTGCAGAGGCCCTCGTGAGAGATCCCGAGGCCTCCGGTTGCGAAGCCGGCGGTCTCGAAGCCGGCCGGCGGGAGTTTTTGCGGGCAGTGGCGAGGCTCGGCGGCGGACTCGTGCTCGCCCTGTCGTTGCCGGCCTGCGCCCCGAAGCGCGCGGCTACGGCGGGCGGAGCGGGGGGCACTGGCGCGACAGGCCAGATCAATGCCTGGCTCAAGATCGCTGGCGACAACACGATCACCGTGCTCGTCGATCGTTCCGAGATGGGACAGGGCGTTTACACCGCACTGCCGACGCTCCTCGCGGAAGAACTCGAGGTTCCGCTCAGCGTGATCCGCATCGAGGCGGCGCCGGTCGGCGATGCCTATGTCAACCAGGGCAATGGCGGCCAGATCACCGGCACGAGCAACAGCGTCTCCGATGCCTGGGACAAACTGCGTCTCGCCGGCGCCCGCGCCCGCACGATGCTGATCGCGGCCGGCGCCGCTGCCTGGGGGGTTTCGCCCGCCGATTGTCACGCCGAGGCCGGCAAGGTCGTCAACGGCCGAGGCGAGAGTTTGACCTACGGCCAGCTCGCCGAAGCCGCTGCCAAGCTGGCTGTCCCGAAAGACGTCGCCTTGAAGCCCGCCGCGCGATTCGCCTTGATCGGCCGCAACTTGCCGCGGCTCGACACGCCGGACAAATGTGATGGCAGCGCCGAGTTCGGCATCGACGTACGCCGGCCCGGCATGCTGTATGCGGCGCTTGCACAGTGCCCCGTGCTCGGCGGCAGTCTCAAGGAGTTCGACGACTCGGCCGCCGCGGTCTTGCCGGGCGTACGCAAGATTCTGCAAACACCGAGCGGTGTCGTGGTCGTCGCCGATCACTTTTGGCAGGCGCTCAAAGCTCGCGATGCGCTGAGGATTTCCTGGCATTCGCGCGACAACGCCTCGCTCGACGATGCCGCGATTCGCGCGAGCTTGCACAAGACGCTCGCGACCGACCCGGGCAAGGCGGCGCGCGCCGAAGGTGACGTCGCGAAGGCACTGCAAGCCTCGTCCTCGGTGCATGCCGCCACCTATGAATTACCGCTGCTCGCCCACGCGACGATGGAACCGATGAACTGCACGGCTGACGTCACGGCCGAGGCTTGCGATCTGTACGTCGGAACCCAGGTGCAGCAAATGGCCCAGGCCGCCGCGGCGGACGCTGCCGGCTTGCCTGCGCAGCGCGTGCGCGTGCACACGACGCTGCTCGGTGGCGGCTTCGGCCGGCGCCTCGAGATCGATTTCATCCCCGCGGCGGTCGCCGCGTCGAAAGCCGTCGGTGTCCCGGTCAAGCTGATCTGGACCCGCGAAGACGACATGACGCACGACTATTACCGTCCGCCCGCATCGATCCGTCTCGACGCCGGTTTCGATGCCAACCGCAAGCTCGTCGCCTGGCGCTTTCACAGCGTCAGTCCCTCGATCACCGCGCGGTTCGCGCCCGACGCCACGGACCCCTTCGATTCGGTCGTCGAGGGTGCCGCGAACACGCCTTATGAGATACCCAACCTAAGCGTGAACTACACGCGCCAGGAAATCGGCATCGGCGTCGGCTACATGCGCTCGGTGAGCCACGCGATCAATTGCTTCGCGATCGAGAGTTTCATGGACGAACTCGCGCATGCTTCGGCCAAGGACCCGGTCGCGTTCCGTCTGGAGCTGCTCGAGAAGAAGCCCCGCCATCGCCGCGTGCTGCAAGCCGCAGCCGACCTCGCGGGTTGGGGACACCCGTCCGCCGGCCATCATCTTGGGCTGGCCTTGATGGAAGGCTATACGACGGTCATCGCCCAAGTCGCCGAGATCTCGATCGAGCAGGGCGCGCTCAAGATCCACAAGATCAGCTGCGCCGTCGATTGCGGCCAGATGGTCAATCCCAGGATCGTCCAGTCGCAAATCGAAGGCGGCATCGTGTTCGGCTTGTCCGCCGCGCTGTGGGGCGAGATCAACGTCGCCGGCGGGCAAGTACGCCAGCAGAATTTCAACAGCTATCGGGTGGCACGCCTCAACGAGATGCCCGAAGTCGTCGTCAAGCTGCTGGATAGTCCAGAGCCGCCCGGCGGCATCGGCGAGCCCGCGGTGGCATTGGTCGCGCCCGCGCTCGGCAACGCCCTATTCGCCGCCACCGGTCAAAGGATCCGCGCGCTGCCGCTGGCGGCGCAGAAGTTCGTCAAGATCGCTTGAGACAGACCCTGTGCGCCGCCGGGACTTCACGCCGCGGGAGAGACCCTCGTTGAACGCCAACCGACCAAGCTCAGCGCGCTTAGACCGCAGAGGAGCAGCGGCAAGCCGGCAGGCAAGGGCACCGGCGTGATCGAGAGGTCAGTCAAACCAATGTCCTGGTCGGGTGACTGATAAACAGCATTGTCGTCCACCCAGCGCAGTTCGAGGTTGCTGCCGTTCGCCACCGCGCTCGCCAGATTGAGCGTGTAGCTCGGAACCACCGTCACGCCAGCCTTGCCGGGTACGGCTGGTAGCGGCGTGCCGTCGGTGTTCGTTCCGCCGGTCAGCGTCGGATTGAGGTCAGACACGTTGGTCCAGGTGCTGCCGTTCGTGCTGTAAAACAACTCGTAGCCCGGCAGTTCTTCTTGATTGCCATTGCCGCTGCTTTGCGGTGTGCCATCGTTGAACGCCACGATGTCATATGCGACGTTGATGCTGTTCAAGGCTGCGCCCGTATTGTTGGTGAGCGTCAGCTGCAGCGCCACGCCGTCCACTCCGGTCGGATCGGTTCCGAGTACATGATTGGTGGCACCACTCGTCACGAGCGAGACGGGAGCATTGAAGCCGCCATTGGCATAGGTTGGAGTCGTCGTGTTCAAGTACTGAAACGCCGTGGTGCTGGCCACCATCGACTGGACGCTGCCGCTAGCCCCGTTGGCGACGATTCCCGTGCTGGCCGTCCAGGTCTCATTTGACGTGCCGCTTTCGCCCTCGTACACGGCCCAGCCGCTGGGAACCGAAGTACTCGTGCCGAGTTCCGAGAAATTGTCGTTGTAACCCAAGTTGGTCAGGCTGATGGTCGCGCCGTGGGCCGTGCCCACAGCCGCCATGACAGCGACCGCAATCGAGCAAGTTTGTGATGATCTCATCATGAAATCCCCAAAAGGTAAGGTTGTGATCGGTCCGATCCGGATGTGTGTGAGTGTGAGTGCAGATGCGACGAGCTGCCCTCGCAGCCCGCCCGCATCAGGCTAGCTCAAGCATGTAACAGGGGCGTTTCGATTCCATGATATGCAGGTAACCAGCGTGTCCGGTCCAGGTCTGCTGTCCAAGGGCGATGCGGCGCTGATCGATTTGCGGCTGCTGAAGGTCAAGGTCTTCTCCAACGCGATCTGCGCCATGTTCATGCTCAATGGCATTTCCTTCGCCGGTCAAATGCTGATTCCGATTTATCTGGTCCGAGCTTGCGGCCTCAGCCCAAGCCGAACCGGTTGGCTGATGGCGCCGCTCGGCCTCGGCATGATGCTTACCTATCCGTTCCTCGGCCCTCTCACCAAGCGGTTTGGCATCCGCAAGCTCGCCGCCTCGGGCGCCGTGCTCGCGCTCGCCGGGACTTTCCCGCTCGTCTTCCTCGCTCATCACGGACTCGTCGTCCCCGTCCTGGCGGTGAGCCTGTTCGTTCGTGGCGTCGGCATCAGCGCGATCGGTATTCCGTCGATCACCTCGGGCTACGCATCGCTGGCGCGGCCGGATCTGCCGCTGGCGACGACCGCCATGAATATCGGTCAGCGACTCGGCGGCCCTACCTTGACGACACTCTGCGCGGCCTATTTGGGGTGGCGCCTCTCGGCGAACGCAGATCTCGCCTCGGCGTCGGGCGCCTTCGTCGCAGCGTTCAGTCTCCTCGGCGCCCTGCAGCTGCTGCTGTTCCTCACCACCCTCCGGCTACCCTGGCTGGTTCCTGGCTCAGAACCGGCGCCCCCACGGCGGCCCGCCGCACTTTACCGCTAATTATTTGAACTGGTCCACAGTCTTTCGCGGCACTCGCCGCGAGCCAGGCACGCCGCCAAAACGCCCGCGGCGATCAAATGGCCCCATCGAGCGACGGCGCTCGGGATGTGTCCAGAAGTTCAGATTCTTGCGAGGTCTTGCCCATGATTTTCAATACTGGCAACCGCCTTATGTTCACTGCCACCCTCGGTGTCATGCTGCTGCAATCGGCGGCTAATGCCGCAACGAAGCCGCAGCAGACCGGCTACATCGTCGAGGCCAGCGCGACCGAGGTTGCTGTGCGGGCGGTTCTCGGCGAAGGCGGCCGGGTAACACGGGAGTTGCCCATCATCAACGGCGTGTCGGCCTTGCTCTCGCCGGCCCAGGCTGCGCATCTACGCAACCGGCAAGACACCAAGGTCTTCGCGGACATGCCGCTGAGGACGCAATCATCGGCCTCGACGCCATTACCGGCGACTACGCCGGACATCTATCAACGGGCGATGATCGGCGTCAATGATCTTGCGGCCGAGGGCATCAACGGTACGGGTGTCACCGTCGCCGTGCTCGACAGCGGGATCCTGCAAAAGACAACGCTTTCCTATTTGACCGAGGATTCGAACGGCAATAACCGCATGGTCGCGCAGTACGACGCGATCGCGAACGTGCTCGTCGATGCAACGCATCCGTGCAAGAACTATCCTTGCGTCAACGATGATTATGGACACGGCTCGCACGTCACGGGCTTGATCGCGAGTTCGAATACCTCCGATCCGGCTCTCAATGGCCAGCCGCAGGGCATCGCGCCGATGGTCCACCTCATCAGCGTCAAGGCCTTCAACGGGTTAGGCACTGCGACCTATTCGAACGTGCTGAATGGCCTGAATTGGATCTACAACAATCGCAACACCTACGGCGCAATCCGGGTCGTGAACATGTCCTTCGGTGCGGCCCCGCAGTCGTTCTACTGGAACGATCCCATCGATCAAGCCGTGATGAAGCTCTGGCAAGCCGGCATCGTCGTCGTCGCTTCCGCCGGAAACTTCGGTCCGTCGGCGCAGACGATCGCGGTTCCGGGCAATACCCCGTACGTGATCACCGTCGGCGCCATGACCGACAACTTCACGCCGAACGACCCATCCGACGACGGCGTGGCCTCGTTCTCGTCGGCCGGACCGACCTACGAAGGGTTCGTCAAGCCCGACGTCATCGCGCCGGGTGGGCACCTCGCGGCATTCATGGACAAGAGTCTGCAGGTGTTGCCGTCTCGGTACCCGCAGTACGGCTCGAGCGATCCGAATCTGTTCATCATGTCGGGAACCTCGCAGGCGGCGGCGGTGACGACGGGAGTCGTCGCACTGATGCTGCAGGCCCATCCGACCTTGACCCCGGATCAAGTCAAGTGCCGCCTGTTGATCACGGCGGAGTCGGCGGTCAGTTCCTCCGGCTATTCCTCGTACAGCGTCTACCAGCAGGGAGCGGGCCTGATCAACGCCTACGCGGCGGTCAACAGTCAGGCGACCAACTGCGCCAATCAAGGCCTCAACATCGCCGCGGATATCGCGGGCACGAAACACTATTATGGCCCGGCACGCCTCAACGCTGCGAATGGCGAGTTTTTCGTACTCAATGCGCAAGGCTCGGCGCTCAACAATGACGGCTACTCCTGGGCGCAGACCTACGCGAAGAGCAAGGCTTATGCGTGGACCAACCAGTACATGTGGGTCAACAATGGCTATCTGTGGAACACCGGATCGACCTACACCCCGAGTTCCGGCGGTCTAACCTCGGATAATGCCACCGAGGAGCTCAGCGGCTTCCTCTGGAACAATGGGTTCTTGTGGAACAACGGGTTCTTGTGGAACAACGGGTTCCTGTGGAATCAGAACTCCGTGACCCCCGCATCGGCTCCGACGGCCGTCGAATCCTGGAATGCGCAAGAATGAGGGAGGTTCGAATGCCCGGGGTCGGCGTCCCTTTGCGCCAACCCCGGTGCGATTTGCGCGGATAGCCGATGCTCGAAGCGCCCTTGCGCCACCACGGGGCAATCAGCAATAGAGTCCCCGTGGACTTTGCCGGAGCACGCGGGTTTAATTGGCGGCCAGTCGGCACAAAGGAGCAACAATCATGACTGGGCAAACTCAAGCGCCCGAGGCGCCACGGATGAGCCGCCGCACTCTGCTGATCGCATCGGCGGGTCTTTCTTCGCTTGGCGGGGCAATGACGGGAGGCTTCGCAGCGTCGGCGGCGGACCCGACCCCGGCATCCAGCGGACCATTCACCTTGCCACCCCTGCCGTATGCGGACAATGCGCTCGATCCGGTCATCTCGGCGACGACCCTGGGCTTGCTGACGACCAGTCAGCTCCATGCGCTGACGACCGCGCAGATCCCGGTGATCAGCACCGCGACGCTCAACGCCCTGACCTCGACGGTTCTCGGCGCTCTGACCACCACCCAGGTCGACGCGCTGTCCACCAGCCAGATCTCCGCCTTCACCGCGACGGCGCTGGATAAGTTCAGCACCACCGATGTCGCCGCCCTGACGACCACTCAACTTGGCGCGATCAGCACCGCGACGCTGAATTCGCTGGCCTCAAACATTCTTGGCGCCCTGACCACCACTCAGGTCGATGCCCTGACCACTCACCAGATCGCCGGCCTGACCGCGGCGACGCTGGGGCATTTCAGCACCACCGATATCGCCGCCCTGACAACCTCGCAGATCG
>Ga0116231_10012771_pt1 | contig 12154 bp, 11 predicted proteins | sample S1TSphgellanicum_2_FD_89695 | JGI IMG/M metagenome (GOLD analysis project Ga0116231, IMG submission 89695) | Host-associated microbial communities from peat moss isolated from Minnesota, USA - S1T2_Fd - Sphagnum magellanicum MG | ecosystem: Host-associated > Plants > Peat moss > Unclassified... | reverse complement strand
CATTTTTAGACTCAATTACTAATTTTCAGACTTGAAGTATTAATTTTGAAAATCTAAAATAATAATTTGGAATCTAAATTTCAGGTTCGAATTAAATGATTATTTAAAATATAAATGAAAAAAATTAATAGCTGAAATATAAATTTTCATATTCACATTAAAATATCCAAAATTAAATGGAATATTCACAATATTCCATTTTTATGATCAATTATAATTTTTTGAATTGAAATACTAATTTTGGATTCAAAAATATTAATTTAGAATTCAAAAATCAATTTTTAAATCAAATCAGTCTTTTTGAATTGAAAATATCATATTCAAATCAAAATTTTCAAATTCAAATAATGTTTTAAACAATTGAAATAACAATTTTTAGATTTGAATAAAAAAATTCAAAGTTCAAATATCTATTTTGCGATTCATTATATGAACACTATATATATATATATATATATATATATAATTTTAGTACATACATTAAAATATACCCCTATGTCATTGTAGAATACCTTTAGGATGGAACTAATTTGGTGACTATTGCGACTAATGGGATATATCAACCTATTAATGGATGAAAATTAATGTAAAATTAATGTAACCAATAGGATGAAATTTCTAATAATTGCATCATAGTTGTGAAAATGACCAAAATAGTTGAAAGTTGGTCTTGTAGTTACAAATATTCTCAAATCTAGTTGTAAACGACTATAAGTTGCATGTAGTCATAAATTGAATGGTTACATTTTGGTTGATTTCTACTAATGAAAGAAACCATCCTTAAAACATCATAAATTTGATGATATAATGTGGATAATGTTGTGAAGATCATTGCCAAATGCAATACATAATCAGTTGCCGTAAAAAAATGAATGTCTTTAGAAAAATTCAAATTATTTTATGTTCAAATATCTCGCTTAAAGAATTAATGTTTGCACAACACATGTGGTATTACAAATGTCTTTGCAATGTTAGATTTGAGTTTGCAAAATAATGAAGATATTGCAATGTGTTCATCAATTACCATTTGGTGGCCATTTGCAATTACAATTGCAATAATGAGGGTATTGCATTCACTTTGCCATTCTTCCATTTGCGATTATTAAAGTTTAACCAAAAAAGTGAAGGTGATGGATTTTGTAAACTACTCTTGGTTTAAATCCCTTTCATACAAGGGCTAAAATTGGTTGATGTACCCTACAATAGGTTCAAGTATTACAATGTGCCTTTTGGCACCTATTCCAATACTTGCATTCAAAGATATTGATATTGTCATTTGGGGGTATAAGGTTAACTTTAATTCAAGGATAACAAGGTATCTACAATACCTGCATTTTTTAATGTCAATATCAATTTTTTTGGGGGGTCAATAACCAATTTGTCATTAGTCCATAAGAGGCAATAATAGTTATAAGTAAGAAGGCCTAGATGTAAGTATGCATGGATTGGTGGGAAATAGGCCTGGGGGGGGCGGGGGGGGGGATAAATACCTAGTTCCTCATGCAATACTCTCGCCTTTTGACAAAAGCATCTCATATCTAATCTTGAGTAGGTGAGTAGGTACAAGTAGGTTGCTTTAGGTAGGTAGGCAGGCAAACAAGTCATTGCATAAATTAAGGCAATTGGCCTTTTAGTTGGTACAAGGAGGAAACAAGTTAATAAGGAGGGAAGAAAAGTAATATTTATAAATAAATAAAAGTAAATACATGTAAATAGATCATTAAATAAACTAACCCTGTTAATTAGGGAGTGGTGGGCTATGGACATGAACCCAATGAAAAATTCAATCCAATCATCATCCATTTAAATCAATGCATTTATAAGCGCTAGTTCACTTTAACCCAACTTACCTTACACTTTGGTTAGCATAATATAGCACTCCATTTTATGTGTAGATAAAATGTTTCTTAATTACGAAAATGCAAAAATCAAATAAAATTGTAAGTTGTCAATTATATGAAGATTTGGTTTTTAGATTACCAATTCATTGAAACCTAATCTTGAGATTCTTCAATCAAAAGGTTTAATTTCTTTTCAATAATGCTTGAAAATTTTTGTATTGTTTGTGAACATTAATTTGAATTATTGATGTGGTCTTTAGATATAATGACATAATTGGATTAATTATAAGCATTACAAAACAAGGATTGCGAATTAAAATGGAATGATGTATTATTGAAAGTCCACACTAGGGTTAAATAAATGACAAAATACAAAACAATGCAAGGTTAGGAGCCAAGGGTCAAAAGAAAAAAAGAAGTCAAAGATTTAGCAATGTTAATCGAAGGCAAACATGTGTATGTTGTAAATAGTGGGTTCTAGTGAGGGTTTGGAAGGAAGTGGTGAACCAATTTTTTAAGCACTTTTTGGAAAATGGAACATGGTGGAAAAATTTACACATATGTTTTTAATGGGGGGACCTAGATGGGTCAACAAGGTGGAATATTCTACATGTATGTTTTTAATGGAGGGACCTAGATGGGTTAGTGAGAAGAGTGAATGTGTTAAGCACCTTATAGGGGGGGGAAGATTCACATCAACATTATCCTATTTTTGGCTAATGTTAGGGAGTTTGCCTCAATTTTCCCAAAAGTGTGATCTTCTTTTCATTTATTCTCAAAGGAGGAGGATTTTGTTTGAATATCATTGATTACACTCCATTGCTAAATGTCATCAAAACATATGTTGATATTTTTCACACATTCGTGTTCCATGGTGTTGGATCCTTGGATTTCCCATTTATTATGCTAGATGTAATGTTAACTCTATGAACAAGCACCCATTTAATTGCACAATCCATTAGCCATTATGACTTAGTTGTGCATGAACCTTGTTAATTGAGTTATTATTTTGGTTTCACCTTGGGAACCCATTATGTAAGAATTAGGCCCTAAGTATAAGAATGGTTTAAAAAATAGGTGACTATTATGTAAATAGATGGGGTATACATAAATAAGGGGTTTTTTTCTTACCTACTTTTGCGGGTTATTAATAGGTTGATAGTAATTTTAAAAACAATTAAACTCACCACCACTATTAATTACAAATTTGGAGTCCAACAAAAAATTGTTTCCTAACCTTTTACATCCATCCTTCATAATGTGTTCATGGGTGCTATGCTTGTGAATCGCCATCATCAAAATTTGACAAATTATAAAGACCATAATGCTTCCAACAATGTCTAATCACATCACAAGTTATGTAAGTATTTAAGGCTTTCTTAACCATAAACACAACTAGATAAACATCAATAGAAGGATCTTTATTATCCATCAAATGGTCAATCTAGTGATTCATAAGAAATTTAAATTGTATTGTGCTTTAAAAGCCTTGATGATCCCAACATCCATAGGTTACAACTTACTTTTTGTGTTAGGAGGAATCGATAATGATGGTGGTGATACACAATTGATCTATCAAAAATTAATTGACCATCGTGTGAAAAATTAATATCCTTTCATTCCTATCAATGCACTTTTGTCCTTCGAAATTCAACAATATTTTTTCAAAAAATAATATAATCATTCAAGTCTTCTTGTTGACAAAGCGCATAATGCCTAAGTTCATAAGACACGCAATATTTTTATGTGTGAGAGCATGGGGCCAAAGTAATTTATTGATAATCAGACGAAACAACTTCATATGACCATGTCAACATTTGCAATCAAGGTTATAATAATGCATTCCTTATTCATTTTTTTTCACTTGGCCTTTTAGTTGCCAAAGTCTTGTTCATTCAAGTCCATAAAACAATCTTGTTGAGCATCCATTTTTATATCATCAAATTGAGAGACTTGCCAATGTATTTGAATCATATGTGTTTTAACCTATAAGGAATTCCTTGCAACAACTGCTTCCCCATGTTTTGTGTAGATTTTATAATCAAATCTTTTATTGAAACCATGTACCCATGTGTGAAAATTTTTATTAAAAAATTCACCTTCTTTTTTGAGTTATTTATTATAAAATCCTTTTGGTACATGTTAAATCATTTATAATTGTGGCATTATAGGGGTTCTACAATCTTGCACGATATAAAGCCAATAAAACATGGTCTTTTTTACATGTAAAAATAAAACTTTTCTTGATTTCTTGGATTAGGACTGAATAATACTAACATATTTTTCTTTTCTTTTCAAGATTTTATTAATGACTCACTTATGGTCATCTAGGAAATTAAACATTTGAATTTTTAAGAAGTTTAAAACTCAAAAACCTTGTTACTAATCTTATTGGTCTCATTACTTTGTTGAACATGATAAATAATTATTTCTTTATTTTGTTGATTATTCAATTGAACCTTGGATGTGGTGATGAAGATGGGGATAATGGTTTATATCACAATAATTTTCCCATGTTTAATAGGAAATTTTATAATGTACTAAATGTGGGGTTCAAAACGACATGAATGAACCATGAAAAATGATGCAAAAATATGCAAAATCAATTGAATGTCTACCATTAAAGCATTAAAGTACAAAATAAAGTTAAAAAGTTGAGTCACTAGTTACTAATACACATCATCACATGTGTTGAATTAATCAGTTGAGAAGGTTCCACCTTAATAACCTCATGCTTGGATATGCAACCATGTTGAAAATATTCTATGTTTCTTATAACACCCAAATCTCAAAGTTTTGGTCATCATTACAAAATCTAAATCTATGCTAAATCCCAACTTTAATGGACACGCATGTGACCTATGAGGATTATCGATCCATTTCACAACAATTTTTTTTTGCAAGTACAATTTAATGTTTTCTTGCTTCATTAGTTGAAAATGTGTGCATATGATAAAATAAGCCATTAAAAATATAACAATTTGGTGAAACCTTGGTGTTACATTTGATTTGAAAATGTGTATCAAACAAGCACTTTATAATTAATGGGTGGAAGTTGTTGGTGGTTATTTAACCAAATAAATTGTTCATAATTAACTAAAGGTCAACCCATTTAATGAACTTAAACAACTGCAAAGGTGCAATAACCTTGATTTGAATAGGAACCCTTGATAATTAACCATTTAACATTTTTAGCATGATTTATAGTTCATATTTCATAGAGTACCAATAACATAACAAGTGGCTCTACCATGAAAAGCTTTATTTTTATAAAGTATATTTGATTTTTAAAGTGGCATTATATGAATGGAGATGATATTTATTTATTGTTAATAGATTGGAAGTGTGTTTAATAGTTTGAATGTTATATAAATTAGTTTGTGAAAATATGGCTAATATGTTTCTAATACACCCAATTTACATTCATTTTCGGATGTATTTGTCCAAATGTGCTCCAATTGAGATTCAACTTTTGTTGTGTTTACTTTTGAATTGGGATTTTAATTTGAATCCATTCACAAAGTCTATTAATTGTTGTCTATTGTTCTTATGATTACTATCATTTAAAATGTTGATAATAAATATTTTAAAATAATGAGTGAACAATCATTTGAAGATTTTTGAACCAAGTTTTATAGTGTGTTGAAAAATGTAGAAGTAAAAAAAATGACTTTTATAAACACATATGTTATGAATTACTCTTTGAATTTTTATGTTAAATGTAGCTATTATATATTTTGATCCATTACATGTTGTTGTGTTATAAGAATGTAAAAGCATTTGCATACTATACATCATTATCAAACCATGGCCACCATAAATTGAAGTATAAATATTTATTTATGAATATTTATTTTTCATTTGACGATTGTATTTCTGTTACCAAAATATACATAATGTGTGATACTTGTAGGTTGTGATCACGATTTATATCTTGATAATGTTGTCATAAAAAAATTGTATGGAAGGTTTGTATAATAACATGTGAATGATAAAAGTTTTTCAATTGAAGAACAAAAGGTATTCAATTTGCAAATGTTTCTTATATATTCATTGAATTTCAACTATGTGTTAATAAATGTGAATGTTGTGATGTTGGAGTGGAGTTAACAAATACGAACCTTCTTTTGTTTGAATCTAGAAAATAGTTGTGTATGATAGTTTGTGTTTTTAAACATTAGTAGGATCAAAAGTTAGTTTGTTTAGCAATAATCCATGTGATTGATGAATGGTTCTTAATGTTGCTAATTGAATTCTTGTTGTAATATGAGATCGATTTTTGTCAATTCTTATGTCTTTGATAATTGGCGCAATTGGTGTCCAATTTAGTTGAATATTTTTTGTATAAAGGTGAATAGTAACTAACATTCCTATTTTTTGATTTGGGAAAGATATCCAAATTATGGTTTTATTATGATATGATATTGATGTTTTGAATATACCATTGGCTCCATTAACAAGGCCATCAAATGTTGCATAATTTCCAACATATAATTCAATTAACATATTTTGTTTCATATAAACTATAATATGCAAACTTGAAGTTTTGCTGGGTCATCAAGAAGTTTATATGTGCTAGGCATGAATGGTAGTGAATGTCTATAACTTCAAAATTGAATGTTGGGCCAATTGTTTTGTTAAATACAATTTTATTATGTTTTTGCACTATGATATTTGTATAAAATAAATGTGGTATATTTAGTGCATTTGGCACTTGTCGATAATAATTTGAATTAAGATATTGAATGTCTCTTAAAGTTTATGTGCATGTATGGAATTTGTTTAATTTATTTAATAATTGTGTATAGTTATGCAATAATATTTTATAAGAGGTGTTTGATACGGGTCATTTGACATGATGACATTTAAAGCATCAAAAATTTGGTTTTGAATATGTTTTGGTACTTTAATTGATGACTTATAACATTAAACATTCCAACACATACGAGATATTTCATCTATAACAATTAGTTGTACTTGTTCATATTGATATGTGAGTTTATTTTTAAAATCTAATCATACAATCGATGTATTTGCTAATCTTTGTTGGATAGGTGTGTTCAAAGTTGAAAGTACTATTTAACCATCGATATTAAATGCAATTTTACTTGTAGACACCATTAATAGAGTGTTCTTTTTAGTTTTACTATAGGTCTTTATATATAATAATAATTATCCTTGAACTATTTATTTTATTTTATTTTCTACTGGTTCTAGCACCTCTTATAAAAATAGATGTATTGGAATATTAAGATATGTTTTTTTATTACATGATATCATCACATGTTAATTTTTTCTTCATTTAGTTGTCTAAGAAAAATTCAACATCCATATTCATATATTATCATAGAATTTGATGATGTAATGAAAGGATCATTTCCAAAATTTTGTAATTTTTGATCTAATGTATTACATGATTGAACAATGAAATCATGTTTTTCAACTTTTCATGTGTTTTTTATGGAAATTAAAGGACACATGTCACCAAGTTACCATTAATATCATCATTCCATATGTTTTGTGAATGTGAAGATTTTGATTTTAAATTGAGAACATCATCCTTTTGATTTGTATGTATGTGTTGCATCATATGATTGAATTTGGATCTAATTTTGAATTGTTTTTCTTTTACTTAACAATATACATCATGCCATGTAACATGTTTAATTGTGAATCCTCGTAATCTTTGAATGGTGAAAGTAAAAGAAATTGTTTTTATGACCACTTATATATATATATAATTCACAAACCTAATGATTTTTAGTTTGTTATTTTTGTTTTAATAGGAAGAAAATTTTACTAATGATAAAAATTCATGAGATTTTTTTATTTATTATTTATTTTTTAATTTATTTATGATTGATGAACACATTATGTTGATAGAATCATGTTCTATTTGATTTAATATTAAGGATTGTGGTTTTAATACAAAAGCACATTCTTGATACAAAAAAATATTGATAAATTTAAATGTTTATAATGAATGATATAAAGGAATTGAAAAAACTAAATAAGTAGTTAGTTGGGCAAATGCTTGTTGGCATTGATGAAAACATTATGTAATTTTGGATTGTAATGTTGACATTAATTTTATTCAAAATGCATTTTGTATTATAGATTGTAAATTTGATGTTATAGATTTGTTGATTTTTAAAGGATGTGCAATATGATGTACTTACATATGAATTTAAAATAAATTGGATATTTGCAAACCATAAAGGAGCTACACACATGCTAAATGTATTAATCTTAATATTTGACAGTGTTCGTTTTAGAAAAATGTGTGGTTTCATTAATTTGTTCCTTAATTTCAATATGTATGTATCTTTGTCAAGTTGTAAGAGTTTTATTTACTTTTTAAAATAATGTTTTCATTTGTTTTGAAGGTTTTTAAAGATTCCAAATAAATAAATTTGTTTGTTGTTTCAAGTAACTTTTGTTAAAAGGTGAGTCTTCTTTTGATTCAAATGGATGTAATATTTTTGTTGTATTTATGGGAGGTAATGGATAATGGAATATAAAAATAACATGATTTTTTTCTTACATGTTCGAATGTGTTGATGTTGTGCATTTTGTAATGTAATTGGTAATATTAAAATATCACCTGAAATGTATTTATCCACAATTTTTTCAATTTTTTCACTTATATTAATTCCATATATGAGTTTATCTTTAATCCATAAAAGGCTATGGTCATGCTATCACCATGATTTTGAAATTATATGACAAAAAAAATTGTAGGCTTTTCCAAAAAGATATGGGCCTTTGTCGAATATTGTGCATAAACAAAACCTTTTATTATCATAGTATCTTGCACATGCTATAGGATCATTGTTTATCAATTTGTTATATGGATAGATTAAATGTATTTTATATTGTTTGGAAGGTTTTGTTTTTTAGCATGTAAGGTGTATGGGGCTTTTATGGGGGGATCCCATAATATTTTTGTAAATGTAAAAACTACAAAGAATGTTGGAGGGATAAGTTGTTTTATCATAACAAATAAAATCTTTCATAAGCCTTTTAAATAATCTAGTGAAGTACACAAGCCTTTTAAATTGCGATACCTTAAGTATGATTTGAAAATATTATTTAAATTTAATTTACCTTATATTTCAAAAATCAAATGCTTTTGATGATTTGTACCATTTAGTTTTCCTTTCCATATATGTACCCATCTAGAGCCTATAACCTTTTGGATAAAAACTTTTGCAACTTTAAAAAAAAGGTCAACAATATTAGTTGATCAATTTTTAGATTTGTGAAGCAATTCCATTGTGCTATTTGTTGATATGATTTATAAAAAAAAATAGTTAGGTTTCGTGGATTACCATAAAATAATGTTGGAAAATTTAATTCTTTTGAATGTTGACATTTAAACAAATGTAAAGGATGAAAGTTTTGGCTTGGGGCAATAAAATATACAACAATTTCATTTAAAAAGTTACGTGTCATGGAGTTTGTTGGTGCACAATTTATGTGTTTTTCATTTTTTACATTATAGCTATGAAATGATGATATATATTCACCACCTATTTGAGTGGACAAGGTTGTATGCATAACAAACAAACTAGTCCATTGGGGTGCATGATAACATTTAAAATTGTATATAATGGTGTTAAATTTTAATCTTTTAGTGACAATATGACTAAATTAGGATATATATATAAATTCAAGTCATTGTTTTAAAAATATACCTACTATTGATTCATCATATGCCAAATGTGGTACCATTAGTTGTGTTTGATTAATATTTTTTGGGACACTAATAATAACACCTTTCATTTTGTATTGACCATAACCATGAAATTCATATATTTGAGCAAAAATTAGTCATGGAGAAATAAAACATTATTTTAAAGATTTTAATTTTGTTACATATGATATAATTTTATTTCTTATATATCATTTCTTGATGCAAGGTTTTTTTTCCTTTTGTGATGTTATTTAGACAACTTAAACATGTATATGTTTTTATTTTATCACTTGTCATTTCAATTTTTAAAAATCATGTGTAAATTTTGTTTATTAATTTGTTTACATAACAATTTAAAATCATTTGAAGAAACATAATCTTTCACAATAAAAACATGGTGTTATTGGAACATCTTGAATTTGTTCAACATATGTAGTAACATATTTTGATTGATATATATCTTCACTTGATTTAATATGATGTTTAATATCATTAATTTAAAAAAAATTATATTCATTATGTGGTGATAGAATTTTTGTTTTTGGGATACAAACTTGTGGGTTTTTACTATTTGAATACTTTTCACAATAAATAAATTGTGATTAAAAAAATGGAATGTTTTAAATTATTGGTATTTCTTCAACTATTAGAACATTTTCAGTTATTGATATTTTTTCAACCATCAAAATGTTTTAAACTATTGATATTTCTTCAACCATTGAAATTTTTTTAGCTATTGATAATTTATCAATGATTGGGACATTTTCAGTTTGGTATGTTTTCAACCATTGAAACATTTTTGGCTATTGGTATTTTTTCACCCATTGAAACATTTTTGACTATTGGTGGTTCTTCAACCATTGAAACATTTTAAGGTATTAGTATTTTTTGAACCATTAGAACATTTTCAAGTATTGGTATTTCTTTTAACCATTGGAACATTTTTCAGTTATTAATATTTCTTTAACCATTGGAACATTTTTCAGTTATTAATAATTTTTAAACCATTGGAACATTTTTAGTTATTAATATTTTTGGAACCGTTGGAACATTTTTAGTTTTTGTTATTTTTTAATCATTGGAACATTTTTAGCTATTGGATTTTTTAAATTATAGAAATATTTTCAACTATTGGTAGTTCTTAATGACTGAACAATGTATTTAAAAAGTGCATTTGAATAAGTTTCCAATGGGTTTATCAAAATAGAGTTTAAGTCGTCATTTCAACATGAAAACATTTTTTTGGTAAATGTTTCAATAGTAGAAAACCCCATTTTTCTAACTACATTTCCAATTCATTTTTAACTATAATTTTTAGTTGAGAACAATAAATGTAATTGGAAGATTTTTATTTGCAACTGAAATCTATTAATAATCAAATATTGTAGTCGATAAGTACAAGTTCAAAATGACATTTCAATTAAAATTGTTAGTCATGTGTCAACACCACATCGATTTTCACTTCAAACCATTTTAGTTGTTAATGACATTGATTATTATTATAGTTGAAAATCATTTTCAACTCGAGCAATAAGGTGGACGAACTTCATCCGGTGACATTTCATGAAATCATCAATTTTATATTTCAATATTAAAATAAAAATAATATGAATTATCCAATTTAAGAATGAAAGATATTTTGACACTTGAATTAAGGAGACTGGTGATATGTGGCAATGATCAACTATTTTAAAAATTAAATATTGTTGATAAATCAAATTAATTTAGATCGTCCATCTTGCATTTAATAAATTTTTTGACACATGAACATAAATTTTATATATCCTACTAGGCCTAGTACCTATCAACCTACTTGATTAAGTTTAGGCATTTGTAGATTTTGATAAAAACTAGTAGAATTTTTTTTAATGCATGTGAAAAACACCTTACCATCAATAAATTTTTTTGTTTCAACAAAAGGTGACACTTTACATTTATCTTCATCTCCTTTCAAATAAATCACAATTAGTTTGTTTATAAAAGAAGAACTCTACATGTTCTTTCCATTGGGTGAGGACCTTAAATGTGAGTGTTTTGGGAAGATTGGTCCTATTTCAAGTAGGTCATGTAGCCCTAGACTTGGCTTGTTCTTGATCCTTAAAAAAAATGTTGTTTGGTTGGTTTTAAAAGAACCTTTGGTTTGGTCCAATCTTTTCTGATAACCGCCCAACAACAACAACAAGAACAATTGGAGAGTGTTCCCGCAACAACCCTAATTGTGTTGCGTGTGCAGCAGGAGTCTTGAAAATGGGGGAAGACTGCTTTCTTGGATTGTGGAAGCTGTGGAATTTGATGGAGATTGAGACTTGAGGTCGATATGGAGAATTTGAGATCTGATGCGCTGCCAATTGATGATGAGTCTGGGCTTCTCCTGGATCCAGATTTTGGTAATGGAGTTGCTGGACCAATTGTTCGTTCAGAGGTATGGAGAAACTCTTGGCCACCAAACCCTACCTCCATGGTTTTCTCGTGTCTTCCAACTTGTGTCTCACTCCTCGGCTCCATGCGGCGCTTTTTTTGTGGCAGTCTTTTTCTTCTTGTTCTTGTTTTATGATTGGTAATTTCCGTTTGTGGTAAAATTCAGAAGGCTTTTGATGTGTGTGTGTGTGTGTGTGTG
>Ga0116231_10012769_pt1 | contig 12164 bp, 11 predicted proteins | sample S1TSphgellanicum_2_FD_89695 | JGI IMG/M metagenome (GOLD analysis project Ga0116231, IMG submission 89695) | Host-associated microbial communities from peat moss isolated from Minnesota, USA - S1T2_Fd - Sphagnum magellanicum MG | ecosystem: Host-associated > Plants > Peat moss > Unclassified... | reverse complement strand
TTTGGAAATCTGTCCCAGTGAAAAAGAATGTCATTTAGAACTTGCCCTAATTTTCACATGAATGTAAGAATTCATTGCAAAACACTCAGCTGCAAAAATGTTTATAATCTGAATAATTGCAAAATAGGACAAGCCAACAGAAGCAATTTTATTGAATTGGGCAGAAAAATATTTTCTGTTGATACAGACGATCAATCGATGCTGAATTAATTGAAGTAATCCGTATAATCTTCTTCAGATTGAATTGAAAAAATAGAAAAAAAATTACATCGTTTCAAAAACAACAACTTTGAAGGTAAATAAAGTTCAGAGAGTTCCAATCCCACAAAAATTCATGCAACTTTTGAAGCTTTTTTTTTTTTTTTTTCCTTTTCCTTTTTTTTTTTTTCCCCTTTTTTTTTTTGTTTGGAGAAAATTTTTTTTTTTTTTTTTGGGTTTTTTTTTTTTTTTTTCGGTTGGTTTTCTGGGGTTTTTTCCTCGTCCGTTTAGTGCGCGTCGTATAGGTTTCTCGCCACAATGGAAACTGTGTGCATCGGTCGGAACCTCCTTGGATGATGATGATGATGATGATGATGATGATGTTTTCTCCGGTCTCTCTTGCTATGCTCAAGTCTGTTTAGGTTGCGTTTTTTTTTTTTTTGGCTTGGCTTTGCTTTACGAGGTGCTTTTTTTCCCGGGGGGGAGTAGAAGCGGTTGGATTCGCTTTGTTGTTAGGTTCGCGAGGTTTTCGAAGGGGCGAGGGTTTTTACTCGGTCGGTCATATGTTTTATGTTTATGCTTTTGGAACTCTCTTGTGGTTTGCGGTGGTGGAGGGGCGCCTGATTTTTGAATCCGTTCGACGGTTGTTCAACTTGCCGGCTTTTTTTCTTTCTGTTTTTTTCTGTTTCTTTTTGCTAACCCTAGATGATGAGAATGATCTTTGAGAAATGAGATTTGGTCGGCCATTTCTGCTGCATGAGTCCTTCGCATGCATCAGGCTCCGTCGTTAGTTTCCATAGTGTCGAGATTTGTTTCTATCTGCTTCGCTTGCTCTGGCTGTCTCGAGAAATACTAGATCACATTGGTTTCTGTGCCAGCAATTTCCTGGTATCAGTTTTTGTGTGACGAAATGCATAGACAGTGATGAGCCACTTCAGTCCATATGGAAGATGATGTTGCAGACATCATGAAGCCTCCATCCCTTTGTTTTAAACTTTTCAGGCGTATTGCAGGGATCCTTGATCCCACCTTAATTGTAACAAAGCTAAGAAGGACGAGTTTCTGGGCCAAATTATGAGCCTGGTGTTGAAAGGTTAGAATATCAAGTATTGCAGGACCCTTTGCCCTGGATCAGAAGTTGGTAAAATGAGGGTTACGAAGATGGCCCTAATTGAGGCCTTCTGTTATATTTTTGTACAGCATTGTTAGCAGGACTTGAAATCTCCGCAGTGCAAAAGAACAAGACCTGGAAAATATTGAGAGGCGGGGGGTCAAAGGAACTGCAGCCATGCCCACCGAACTTCTCAGCATTCAGCCTGGGGAGCTGAAATTCCCATGTATGTTCCATGTACCTTTGGCATGCTTTTGATTCAATGCAGTTACTCGCATTTAAAAATCTCACTGTTAGATGTGTTTTGTATATGGGCTCTACCCTAAACATGACCAAGGTACATGAAAGGGAAAAGGGTTACTCTATTCTATTGCCTTTTTATTCTTGAGCAATCATGTTTCAAGAGTTCTGTTTATTTGCAAATGTTACTGCAAGTAGTTGTCAGATGGGTTTGAACGTTTTCTTCCGTGAGTTTCTGCCTTGCTTACATGATGTACTCTTTTGGAATTAGCTATAACTTTCTGTTATTTTGGTGGAGCAGTTGAATTGAAGAAGCAAATATCATCTTCATTACGCCTTGTCAATTCATCTGAAAACTATGTGGCTTTTAAGGTTGGTAACTAAGATACTCCCTGACCAAATATTTTCTCCTCTTTCATGACATATGATGGATGCAGTTCTACACCATATCTCTATGTTAGGTTCACTATCTAGATATTAGCTCTGGAAACTGTTATGAATGATATTTTGTGCTACCAGTTTTAATAGATGAACTTTGATAGGTTACCAATTATATTTTCTATTGTGACCTGTCATTCCCAGGCTGTTGAAGATGTCCTACATTCTATACTGGAAATATGATTAGGGTACTATTTGGAAATGTGAATGATTTATGTGCTGTTTTGTGTGTCACAGGTTAAAACCACATCGCCCAAAAAATACTGTGTACGCCCCAACACTGGGATTGTACTTCCACAAAGCAGTGCAGATGTCACAGGTATCCTAGCATGACAACCTTTGAATGGTTGTTGCAAGTAGTGTAGTGCTGTAGATAGAGAGACTCCTGGTTTAACAACATGATTTCTGATCTGTTGGGTTCTAATTAAATTGCCTGCAGAAGTTATTATTCTCACTGGATGCAGGATGCTGATGTCCTCTTATTTTGCCATTTTGTTGTGTCCCCTTTGACTAAATTGTATCTTTTCATGTAAATCTATTGATTATTGGGGTGGGATTTTGGTTTGTGGAAGTGTACAGAATTGCTTGTGGTTTGAAGTGTTGCTAAGTTGTATGGGTTATGGTGGTTTGGTATGTGGTAGTCACCATGCAAGCACAACGAGAAGCACCTCCAGATATGCAATGCAAAGACAAGTTTCTTGTGCAGAGTGTAATAGCTCCAGTTGGCTCCTCATCCAAAGATGTCTCTCAAGAACTGGTAGGAATTCCAAGTATGAGTCTAGGTGGAGTTGTCTTTCTTTCATTTGTTTGGAGTGATCTTGAGGGCAGTCACAATATGGTAGTTAGCTAATCAAAAGCAGTGTGTTGCTTTGTCAATTTAGAACTGTCTTTGAAGTCTTCTAAGTACAATGCCATTCAGATATTGAAGATCCATATTTTGAACCTATGCTGGGTTCATTTTTAAACTCAACATTCTAGACTCTGTATGTATGCATGCAAGTCATATTGACCATGGCAAAGACAGTCCTAGTCAGAACTGTAAAGTCCATTCTTGACATAGATTTTTCAGAATCACCATCAATGCATGATGTGTTGCCACATACCAAGGCCACTTAGACTCACTTTGTTATTGACAGAGGTCACCTATTTGTGGTTTCCTTTGTCTGCTACACTGGATTGAGGAACGTGCTGTGTATGGTTGCAGTTCAATAAAGAAGCTGGCAAGGATGTGCACGAAGCAAAGTTGAGGGTGCTGTATGTATCACCACCACAACCACCGTCACCAATCACAGAGTCAAGCGAAGAGGGCTTATCACCTAAGATGGAAGCTGCTGTAGACAATGGTGATCGCCATTTTCCACCTCTAGATCCGGTAGGACTCTCTTTCCTTCTTCTGTTTTCTGCATTGAAGATATGTTCCAATTTACTGTGCTGCTTTTAGAGTCCATATGATAGAATTGTAGCTGTAGTGTGCCTGATGGGTACTAATTTTGTCCTCTGTGTTACAGACAGCAAAGGAAATCAGTGAATTGAAGGCCAAGTTTACTGAGGTTTGTGTTCATCAGCCTCACCTGTTTCCCCTTTGGGACAAACTGTGCTTTAAAATGGATGCACTTCTGGGCCCAAATGTACAATGAGGATTCCTTATAAATCTGGTCAGTTACTGTGTACTCCTCTTTTTGAGTATACAGCCATAATAAGAGCAGTATGGGGCCCACTTATCTGAGAAGCTGATTGCTCTTAATATGCTACAAGCATTGTACCTGGAGAGCTCACAGTCACACCCTAAATCTGATTCTGCCTCCAAAATCAGTGGTTCATATTGATTACTTGTGATGAAGCTTTCTTCTTGGCTAATTTAGTGATGATGGGTTCTGTTGCAGGTAAGAAATGCTTTGAGTACAATGACTGAGGAGCGCAATTCAGCTATACAGCAAAATATTCGCCTACAGCAAGAATTGGTATGTTGTACCCTCCAGGGTGTGATCAAGTGTGTAATGAGAGAATCTTTGGCTGAGGAATATGTAATATGCAGAAGAAGGGGGGGATAACTTACACAATGATGAAAGTTCAGCATGGCCAAAGCTAACCAACAGATATAGCTATAGGATCACCAAGTGGATGATGCTTGGTGAGGATATTGTGTTGTTTTTGATGGCAGAAACTGTGAGAATCCTGAGAGCAGTAGAGGATGACTCATTGCTAATTTAGCTGATCTGCCATGTGCAGCGAACCAATACGACGGCTAAAGCTGGTGGCATCGGGAAGGCGAATCAAAAGCTACAGTCAGGGTTTTCATTTTTATTTGTTATTCTTGTTGCCCTGTTGGGCATGCTAGTAGGCTATTTACTTGGTGGTTAGAATTGTTGTTTCTGGAGCCTGCCTTCAAACAATTGCCGGACCTTCCGAGGCAAGAGCTACCTTATGGTAACTCAATGTTTTTAATGGGTATATGGAGCTTGACTGAAAGCAAGTGCAGTGGTCCTTTTGTTGCTAGGGGTTCTGTATGAAGGGTGTAGATGTAGAGAGGGATGTACCTATAACCACTTGAGGGTTGACATCAGACTGCAGGTTGTTTATGGACGCGTATGAACTGCTTCTGTACGCTCCTTGAACATGTGAGCAGCTTTTGATTTGTACTGGTATGCAAGGTAGTGAGTAACGTTATTCACCAACCAACCCAATATTAAGGAAATAAATTGTTCGCACTTAGTGGTGTTGCTTCGTAATCTACTGATTTCCCATCATGTGCCACATGGTATGAAGGAGCACTTTTTCAATGGATCTACCTTTCTGTCAGGCTGAGATTGGGTATTTTTGGCTGCAGAAAGCTTTTATGGGAGGGTACCATGGGATGCATGGATCAAGGTAGGTTAAAAGAAACCCAGGTTTTGAATCCATCTGCTTGGAATGCACACTTATATATATATATATATATGGGCTGACTGTTTCTCCTGGTGCACTACACCATGGACACTAGTCTTTGGCATTTTGGTGTCAAAATGCCTACATGCTGATCCCACACTTTTGAAGGTTTTCACTTTGCACCTTTTCTTCCCCACTTTTCGTTTATCATTCTTGCATTGTTTCTCATGTGATTCTTCTCTACTTTTTGGTCAAATTCTTATGCAATCAATCTGTTGTATGCCGAGAAGAATATTAAAAGAAATGGATTCCTTGAGACACCTAGAATTTAGAATCTGAAGTCAATCAGAGCATTCAATATGGAGGTGAATACAATCTTGCTTTTGTTGTACCTCAAGGTTTGTATGTAGGGAACAGTTTAAAAAATCAAATATTTTTGTTTATTAAATTTATCTTATCCATAGCCCTAATTTACATTTGTTTTCACCTTGTCATGAACATTGGAAAATTCATGGCAAATTGCTAACTGCAAAAAAATGTGAGAACATTATTATCCTCACAAAACCCAATTTAACAACCTTTTGTATTCTCTCATGCCCTAAACATGTGTTCCTCATTACATCATTGCTCAACCTAACAAAGGTCACCCAATCAACCCTAACAACTTTCTTTAAACAGCAAGTTTCAATTTCTCTTCAAAAGATGCAAACCCTTGTAGCAATTATAAAATGGGTATTAGTTGTTGGCTTTGTCTTGACTCCCATTGCTTGCCACTTCTGAACATCCTATATGCTCAAGGTAGGTGAAGTTGAAATCTTTTTTTGTTTTGCAATGAGCCAATTTGATTGGCTCATCACTCAAAAAAACATGAAACTATGGAGGCTCCCCGAAATAGAAAGGTTCTATTTTGAAGTACAGAGTTCCTCCCCTTTGGACCCACCTATACAGGAGGAAAAAGGAGGAGAAATTTGCTAAAGCATAATGGAATCAAAGTGAGGTGCTATGGAGAACAACACATTGGGAACTTGAGGGGGGCGGGGGGCGGAAACATATTGAGAACCTGATAGGAACGCATTGGGAACCTAAATAGAAGACACATATCAACAATTCTGCTGGAGGTGGCTGGATTTGAACTCCCAACCTCCTTAAACTCGCGACTCAGGGCATGAGCCCTAACCACAACCAGACTAGTTGTTTTGTGCAAAACCCAGAAGAAAGAAAATAGACGCAAGGGAGAATCGTGGGAGCGAGCGAGCGAGCGAGCGAGCGTGTGTTGAGGAGCTCCTCCTCTGCCGGTTTTTTCATCAGCAGCGATGGCGAAGCAGAAGGAAGAGGGATCAGGGGAGTGGGAAGACAAGGCAGAGAATGCTTGGAGTTACTATACGGCTCAAGCTCAAGAGATAGGGAGGAAAGCTCTGCAATCCAAGGATGATGCTCTCAAAACTGCCAAATCGCAGCTCGGGCAGTTGCAGGATGCATCTTCCCACCACCTCACCACTGCACAGGTTTGCACATCTGAATACTCCCATTCACATGATATTGTAGTAGGGGAGAAAAGCTTCGCCCACAAAAAACAAAAAAAAAAAGCCTTTTCTTCTTTCTCGGGAACCTGTCGGTGTTATATGATCTGGAAGAGAAACAAATAAACGCCGTTCTGTTGACTGTTGCAGTAGGGGAATCAGCCATGCTTCCCCTTTCTACTACTCTTGCAGATTTGCTTTTTTGTTTTTTTTTGTAAGAGTTCTTAGGTTTCAAATCTGCCAGTCCTCTTTTGACTGAATTCTACCTGCTTGTTTTTTGTGGCAAAAGTAGCTTTGATTCTGGAGCTATACAGTGTCACTATCCTCTTCAGAAGTATGTGATTTCTGTATTTCCTTTTTTTGGAATTGGATGATCTGCAATAACATGCAAGAGGATTCATTTCTGTTGCAGAAGAAGACTAAAAAGAAATCTAAAATCTTTCCTTTAGCTGCTGTTCATCATGGTCTAGGTCTTTAGGGTAGTGCATGAGTTGATGATGAATTCAGCACCGTTCGGGTGGATGTTGAAAGATCTGTGCAACAGGGTGGTAGCTGGAAATTTCCTTGACGTTTGCACTATCGTCACCATTCTCAACCCCTCTCTTTGATGCTTCTCTGCTGTCCTGAGTCAGCTAACTGTTGAGCTCATGCCAAAACTGTGAGGTACTGATAAGGACCTGATGAGGATTTGGGGAATCTTTGGGTCTTTGCAGAATATTGCTCACACAGTTTCACAGCAATATGCTGTTTATGAAGACATTTTCTTTAGCAAACTTAAAGGTACTCCAGCTTGTCCCCTTCTAGGTGATTTCTTTCCTTCACAGATGTGACGCAGAGCACAATTCACTTTCTTCTAAAGTACTTTATGCCATTGTGGAGGATCAATCCATCACTCAGTTTCAGTAACATGATTTACTGCAGTTCTATTACACGAGCACTATGCAGGGTGAGATCACTATATCTTGTGGCTGAGAGACTAGTTTGTCTTCTGGCTTTCTTTTTTAGTGTTACATCATTTGATGTCTCAGATGTTAGCTTCCAGGGATATGCGATGTTTGCAAATAGTTTTGTTGTTTTGGTTTTCAAGGCACAATGATCACTGGCAATTAGCTGATGTTATGGCTATGATTGTGGGATGGAGTGCAGAGGGTGTGCATACAATCAGTAGGTACCCTAATGTGGCTTATGGAGTACTTGGTGTCACCACATTGCTTGCTTTAAGAAGTAAGTACTCTATTATCCTGATGCTGACATTTTTGAGTCTATATGTTGTGTATATGTTGTTCTCGAGCAAAGGTTGAAATATCATTGTATGCATTATTTACCAATCTGTTTGTTCTATCTTTATATTGACTGCAGCACCAAGGAGGCTATTGTTTCGTCTCACAATTGGACGGTTTCAAAGTGAAGAGGTACAACACCAGAGAACGAATACGGTTTCTGTTATTTCTTCCAGTTTCTAGCTATGTGACGGGCTGTCTGATTTAGAGCTGGATTGCACCTATTGGTAAAGGCTACTTGAGAATCCAATCACCTCACTCATGAATCAAGAGGTCTTTTGATAACATGTGCTGCCACCATGAAATTGTTGTCAAATTAAATACTCTTTGTTGTTGTGTCTATGCTATGGTTCAAATTGTGTTGCTGCCCTCTTTTCCAGGCAATGTATGCAAGAGCTGATGCAAAGGTGAAGGAGATGCGCCAATCTGTAGATTTATTGAAGAATGAGACCCGGAAGCTTGAGGTATGTTGTATGTTCTGTGAGTGTGTTCTGCATTTTTTGGACATTTCAAAAGTGGTTTCTACCAAAATCTTTTCTTGATCTGAGCAATGATTGTGCCCTATTCTACGTTAAACACAACATAGGTTATATTGTTTAAAAATGCCTGTAATTATTCTGAGGTGACTTTTTGGTGAATGTGCAGGAGCGGGCAAGGCTTGCAGAAGAGGAACTTCAACGTGGCAGAACCAAGCTGAAGTAAATAACCTCTTACTTTTGTTTGTAGTTTGATGAGCACTGGACATGTGAGACTGGTGCTATTGTTCACCTTGCATTTTCTCTATTCTTCTCCCTGCATTTGGTTGTTAATTTTTGTTTTTGTTTGATCTTGAAATCTCTATAACTTAGCGCCAAGTCATCTCACAGTTCCTATTCAGGTCGATTCAAGTATGAGAACAATCAATACACATGAAGAGATCTCTTGATTCTAATTGGAATCATTAACTGTTTTGTGATGTCTTGTAAATTGTTACCTTTTCCTAGCATGGATGTGTAGTGTATTATAAGTGCACAGAATTTTGTTTGTGTTATGGCAGAAATACTGGAGGCCAGCTCAGCAGTCTTGTTAGGAGTATTTACAAGACGGAATCACATGCCAGAGGTTTGTTTGCACATATCAGTGACAACATCCTGCACCTCTCTTTGTTGCTGTCGCTTGCATCCATTGTCCAAACTATTGTATCCCGTCTTCATCCAACTTACAAGTTCATGTTGCCACATTAATTTTGACCACAAGGATGTTTTGTTTCTTCTTTCCCTGCATCTCATGGTCTCTATATTTTTGCACATTTAACTTGTGAAGAGGCTGCTGTCTTCTGCAGGTCTCATGGACAGCCTGCGAGAATTACCTGGCCGGGAAGCCCTGCGTCTGCGAGCTGAGGTGGGTGTCTGAGTTAATATTTCTGTCCCTTCTGAATTGTTCAAAGTAATTGGTGTTTGAGAAGGCTGACAGACTGATTATATGCTTGTCACTTGTGTGCATGACCATACGAAGTGTTTGAATGTAGGTTGTTTGAGAAAGTTAACTGGACTGGAAACAAATTGTGTTTCAATCCTCTCATTGAAGAATTGTGCCTGTTGCAGGTTGCTGCCATGTCGGCAGAGGCAAAGCAACAGAGAGGGGTTTTGGACAAACGTGTTACACAGATTGCAAACTATGGAATCCCGGTTTGAGTTGCAGTGTCTTAGCTAGCGGAATTTGAGAATCAAGCACATTGTTGATCAGGAAACAGAGGTTTGCACTAATTGGATATCCTATATTTCCACTGAAGCCCCCTATACATGCAAATTTTTCTTGGGACAGCTTGTGATGAGGCTCTGGCCACAAGGCCATAGCAAGAAAGGGCCAATGACTAGTCTATTGAGTTGTGGGGTCCTGTGGTCCTGCAAACGTTGCCATGACTTCTGGAGCCCTTTTTTTCATCTTCTTTCTGGGCTTATTTTGAGCAAATAAATCCCTGCTTCTCGATCAAAGGCTCACTGGCCTGTGATTGAACTTTCGAGTGGGGCTAACTAAGAGATTTAGTGTGCTGTCTTCTACTCGGTGCAAAGGCAGGTCAAAAGCTATCATTGTTGTACTAGATAGTGCCTACGATAGTCTCTATGTGCAACCCATGTGCTTATTGTATGCACAGGCCATACCACAATTGCATTCTAATGGCCAATCTAGGGATCAGATTTTATGGGTCCTTTGCATGATAATCAGTTGGAGATGGAGAGATGATTTTGGTATAAGCTGACCCTTTCTCCTTTTTGTGTGTCCCTCTGCTGCCGAAGAATCCTGTTTGGTGGGCAATCCTGTTTGGTTTCACTTCTTAAACCAGGTACTAAGAGATGGAGCACAAGGTGAGTTTCGCACATCATTGAGTGTAATCTGGAATAGCCACAGAATGCTGAGCCATCTTGTGTATCTTAGTTATACATAGTTTGCAACATCACCAAGATGTTGCAAAAAATGTAATCTGCAATAAGTGGATAATAACTGAAATTGAATTCCAGTGATGAGAAATTTTGAGGTACTGGTATATGGGAGATTTTGCATAATCTATTGTATGGTCATCCCTAGGGTGGGGATGTTGGCAAAATAAGGGTTGTAGAACAAGGTGGTAGCTTAGTTTGGCCCAAAATGAAGGTGGCAACCAAGTTTGGCCTTGCATTTTGGGAACATCTCCCAGGCATGTTTTAATTGGTTGTATCGAATTTCGACAAAGTTCATCTAGTGTAAAATAATTATCTAAAATCCTTTCCCACTTGCTAGATGCCGACACTTTATTAATTCCCATGAAAATTTCTAGGATAGTTGTTACATTGTGTCATCACCATATGTGTTCAACTTTTTAGGGTATATGACTTTTATTGTGACACTTGTGTCCTCGAATATGCCAACAACCCTATTGCCTTTGAAAACTCCCATTGCAAATTCTTCTAGTACCGATTGAAAAAACCCCCGACATCAATCTTATTGTTGATTAAGAATGACATCACCATACACAAGCTCACTAAAAACATACAGATCAACAATCCCCATTGTTGACTAAATGAGATTGCTGTAGTTGACCCTTATGCATTGTTGGATTGTTGACAATATGGCCTTTGAATTTGACCCTTTGCTCCCCCTCCACCCCAATTCAAAGTTTAGAAATTTGTTGCATGTTAGATTTAACATCCAAGGCACTTCTAGTAGAACTCCTAGTTTTTATTCGAGTAGCAATCCCAAGATCGGAGATTTGAAAAGGAAGTTGTCAATCTTTTTGAGTGGGAGGAAGTTGTTGAATCTCTTGAAAAGAAACCTAGGAAATCTTACAAAAAAATCTCATGTGTTTCAAAACACTTGGGCTTATTGTTTTCCACAAGCAAATAATGTAGTTAGGGACAATGGTTTGATTTCTCAAGTTTGGTGCACTACATGTAACAATGTCGAAAGCAAAATGAAGTTGTTATCTACCAAGCTTTACACGTTTCAAAAAACATGTTGATTGTCAAAAGCCAATTGTATTTAGTCTTGGTGTGGTTGTTGAGGACTATTTCTATAGCTAAGATTGCATAAAAAGAAAAAATCATTTTGAAGGTAGAATTTAGAATCCATGGTGACCTTAATGCAATCTAGGTTTCATTTGGGGGACTTGAAAAAAGTTCACATGATTTGTTACAATTTTTCACATTCTCATGCAATATGGAAGGTTAATCTTGAAATATGAGTTGTTGAAGGAGTCATTTTTGTTGTTGAAAGTAAAGATCACCCCATTGAAGCATTGGTCATACAATTGTGATTGGCAAATTGCAAAGGTTCTCCATGACATGGTGCACGACAAAAGTGATGTTTATCATTTTTTTAAAAAGGAATGTAACATTGATGTTAGTGCAAATGAGGTGATGATTGTCGATGCTAAGAGGTGGATCAATATTCATGCATATGTGATGAAATATTGGAAGCATGTTCCAATTCTCCTAATGCTTGAATGGATCGTGGTGGGTGCAATCTCAATCAACATCAAAGCTCAAATAACGAAGCCAAATCAGCTATTCATTTGAAAATACAATAGCCTTTATTAGGCCCTTAAAAAAATGCACTTTGTAACTAAAGATTTAGTCAATAAAAATTAGATTATTGCAAATTCAACCCCTTTGTCACCACAAAAAGAAGCCAATCTAGCAAATTAAAGGATTTGTGAAATAAAAACATTAATGCCTACTCCCTTAAGATTGGAAGGGTTTTTTAGGACCCCTATAAAAGCCCTCTCACTCGTAAGAAGCATGTGTAAGAACCCTAATGCCTTCTACACCTCGTCCTAGGGCCCTTATTTGGGGGGGATGTTCCTACCATAGTAGGGCTTTACCCCTAAAACCCTAAACCCTAAACCCACAAAAATAAATAGCCCTGTTTGCCCCCAAAAACTGCACAATGCCCAAATAATTTAAAAAAAAAAAAAAAAAAAAAAACCTAAAAAAAATTAAAAATTGAAAAAAAAAAAAAAAAAAAAAAATTAAAACAAATTTTTTATTTTTTTTTTTA
>Ga0116231_10012768_pt1 | contig 12164 bp, 9 predicted proteins | sample S1TSphgellanicum_2_FD_89695 | JGI IMG/M metagenome (GOLD analysis project Ga0116231, IMG submission 89695) | Host-associated microbial communities from peat moss isolated from Minnesota, USA - S1T2_Fd - Sphagnum magellanicum MG | ecosystem: Host-associated > Plants > Peat moss > Unclassified... | reverse complement strand
GCGCCGCGATCTGCTACGGCCGGCGATGCAGGATCGGCTGCATCAGCCCTACCGGGCGGGGATTTGCCCGCTGCTGCCGGTGCTGCTTCCCTTGGCCGGCAGCGCGGGGATTTTGGGCGTTGCGCTGAGCGGAGCGGGGCCGTCGGTGCTGCTGATTGTGGACGGAGACGAGGCGGTTGCGGAGGCTTCCGACGCCGTTTCCAAAGCGATCGCCGGTCGGCAGCCGGTGCGCATTCTTACCACCGCATTCGATGCCGCGGGCGGCTCCGGTTCCTTGGCTGAACTCTAACCCGTTCTGGCATTGAGAGCGCAGCCTGCAGGCCTCGGGTTTACCCTGTTAGGACGGTTCCGTAACCGTGTTGCGACCGCGTTTCTAAACAGTTCTTGATTACTTTCGCTATTACCTAAGATTCCTTGCAATAATCCGGGCGAAAACCTAGATTCACGGTGTGGGCAGTTCTGGGGGAGGGCTGCTCTAGCGCCCGTGATTCCTTGAGGGAATCCGGGCGCTTTTGCTGTTGCCGCAGGGATCTCCCCAGGACTTTTGCCCGGCGTCCCTTCCCGAAAAGGCTCCGATGCGACTTCTGGCGGACGATTGCATCTCATAAGAACGGCAAGTGCGTTTAGACTGACAGAGGCAGCAATTATTTCTGTTGGACCGCGAGGAGAAACATGGCTGGACATGCAGTGTTGGAAATAAGTGACGCAACCTTCGACCAGGAAGTGCTGCAATCGGAGCAACCCGTTTTGGTGGATTTTTGGGCAATCTGGTGCGGTCCCTGTAAGGTCATCGCGCCGATCGTCGACGATCTCGCGATTGCGTATAGCGGCAAACTGAAGGTGGCCAAGGTCGACGTGGATAAGAACAGCGCGACGCCGTCACGCTACGGCATCCGCGGCATCCCGGCGCTACTGCTCTTCAAGGGCGGTAAGGTGGTTGACCAGATCGTGGGTTACGTGCCGCGTGAAGTGATTGAGGAGAAACTCAATCGGGTGCTCGCGCAGGCTCCGGTCAGCGGCACGGTCCCGTCTGCTCCAGTGAGCGTCAACTAGGCATCGACTTTCTCTCCGTCGCGGGGCTGCAGGTGCGCCTGTAGCCCTGCGATGCGGCCAGAGTTTCCTGCTCTGGCCTGTTTTCACCTCCCAAAAATCGAAGTATATTGTGAGCAAGAGTGACCATTCTGCCCTCTGAGTGCGCCTGCTAGCCTGCGATCGAAAGCTGGAAGGCGCTCCAATGCTCAACCCTCGGCTACATCCGGAAGATCATGTTCTGCTCACGCGGATTCGACGTCGCGACGCCGGTGCGATGGTCATGTTTTATGACCGATACGCGGGCGTGGTCTATTCCAATGCCCTTCGCATTCTCGGCGATGCGAGCCGCGCGGAACAAGCAACGTCTGACGTTTTCATGAAAGTCTGGCGCGACCCAAATTGGCTCCCACCGATCGAGGGCAGTCTGGCTGCGGTGCTCTCGTTCATGGCGCTTCGTGCTGTACGAGCCGGGAAGCCAGAAACGCATACAGCGCCACAGCCACATACCCCGCAGCAGGCAGCAGATATCCAAGCGCCACGCTACCCGTCCCCCGGGTGATCCAACCCATGGCGGGTGGGAAAATTGCGCCGCCGGCGATCGCCATCACCAGCAGGCTGCCGCCCAGTTTGGTGTCCTCGCCCAATCCGCCCACGCCCAGAACGAAGATGGTTGGGTACATGATGGACATGAAGAAGCTGGTGAGCAGGATGGCCGCGCCGCCGGTCGTCCCCGGCAAGGAAGCTCCGACCGCCAAAAGAACGATATTGATGGCGGCGTAGGTGCCCATCATCTTCTCCGGCCTGACGAATCGCATCAGCGAAGTCGAGACGATCCTTCCAATCGCAAAGGCAATCAATGTCGCCGTCAAACAGTAGCCGGCCGTTCTTTCGCTTAGGCTGGTGTAGGCGCGCAGGTAGGGGATGAAGGTGCTCCAGGTGCCGATCTGCGCCCCAACGTAAAAGAACTGGGCAACCACTGCCAGCATCAGGTGGGGATTGCGCAGCAGGCGGCCGATGCTGCTCGTCAGCCGGGGATTGAGGGCCTCGGAAACGACGCTCAAGTCGGCATGGGAATCGGAGACGACTGGAAAGCGGGTCATCCCAATCAGAGCCGCGAGCAAGAGAACCGCAATCCCGAGAATCACGTAGGTGGGAACGACGCGCAGGATCTCCGAATGCAGATAGGCGGCGTAGGTGCCCTGCGCTCGCATGGCGGCGATCTCCGCGGGGTTCTTTTCGACGCCGGAAAAGATGAACCAGGTCCCGATCAAAACTCCAGTGATGGTCCCTGGAGGATTGAAGGCCTGGGCGAAGTTCAATCTTCTGCCGGCAGTCGCCGCAGGGCCGAAGCGTGCCATCAATGGATTCGCCGAAGTCTCCAGAATCGACGACCCGCACCCAACGACAAAGAGCGCGATCAGAAACGGCAGATAGTGGCCTAAGACCGCCGCCGGCCAAAACAGAAGCGTGCCGATGCCAAATACGATCAAGCCGACCAGCAACCCGGCTTTATATCCGAATCGGCGCATCATCAACGCCGCGGGAATGGCCATGGTGGCGTAGGCCAGAAAGACGGCTGTCTGCACCAACTGCGCCTGGATCAGATTTAGCTCGAACGACTTGCGGAACTGCTGCACCAGAATATCGGTGAGGTTGTTCGACATGCCCCAGATAAAGAACAGGATGGTCGTCAGCAGGAAGGGCAGCATATGCCCAGTGGGAAAGATGGATTCCTGTTCTGCGGCGCGATCCTGAACAGAGGGCTTTTCGAAGTGCGATGGAGGAGTGGTTTGCATTTCCTGCCCTTGTAAGTAGGATTGTCCTGGCCATCGCTGCGCACACTGCTCCAGGGACCATCGCTCTCGTCTCGAAGATTGTTGCATGCACGAGTCGACCCGTGTCAACGCCTTTCCGGAATCCGATCGTCTTGAATGCACTCGCATCCCCGGAGCAAACGCGGCTCGCGCCTGGTCGCCGTCTTTGGAGAACTCAAGCCGCTCGCATGATCGGCGCAAATTCACGAGCCGGGCTTTTTGTCGTCATCCCGCTCCTGCCCCTTTTCTTCCTTGTGGGTTTTGAAATACTCCTCCTGCTCGGAAAGCAGGCGCTTGGATTGGTCTGAGAGCTCTTCGCCGCTTTCGATGCCTTCTTTCCGGCTCAAATCGAATCCCGATTCTCCGGGCAGGGCCCGCAGAATCTGCACCCAACGCGGCGCTGCCTCGGTGAGCATCTTCAAAGATTTGCGAAGATCCGCGTGCCGATCGGAATACTGGTCGAGATTGCCGCCCACCTCATCCATCAGCGCCGTAAAATCCTGCAAAAGGCTATCCAATTGAAGCACCCTGTCGGCCGATCTTGGACGCAGCGTCAGGCTCTTGATCTTTGCCGCCCGCAGCTCAAGGAACTTGGTATAGAGCGCAATCCGCATATCGGGAAAGATGGCGCTCTCCCGCACCTGCTCGATTTCCGTCTCGGTCAACGTGCCGGGGCGCATTTTCTGCGCGTGTGCCTTCAGGCCGCCAACCAGCGACCAGATCAACAGGGAACTGAAAAGTAGTTTGCGCATCGCGAGGCAATTCCGGACGGTCAGTCTCCGCCACCATTCAACCATAGCCGACCTACGAGTGCGTCCGCAGGCAACGGTCGCCGTGGACGAATCGCGAATCAGGCCGGGTCCACCCGGGAAGCCGGTGTATCGATTGCAGACTATTTCTTAAACACCTGCATCATGGTCTCGGTCTGAATCGCATTCACCTGAGCCAGCGTGTCCTGCACCAGCGGCCGATCCTCATCATTGGAAATATGGAGCAGTTCGGTGAGCCGGAACGCCGTATGCCGCAGCAGGATCTGCGCGTTTTTCAGACGCTTCTCATCGTTTGCCACCATCATGTGGATTTTTCGCGCGATGATGTGAACGTTTTTTAACGTATCCGCGGCTTTATCGACCTCTCCCGCCGCGTACTGCGCCGAAGAATACTCAATCATTTCGTGCACCAGCTCGGCATACAGGAAGCATTGTTCCTTGGGCTGAGCCTGGCTGGCCCGCAACTCCAGCGCGGCAATGCTGCCGGCGTCCGGCTGCTTGTCGTCAATCCCAGCATGGGCTTGCGGTGGACAGGCGAGAACCAGAACGAAAAGGGGCAGGAGCGAAACGGTAGCCAGCGAGACAGTGGGACGCATAAGCCAACCTCCGTAGATTACCGGCTTCATCGACAGTTTATGGAGTCTTCTCCATCAGTGCCAATCGTTGTCGCGCCTGCCATTCCTGATCTGGTAATTTGCCCGCTGAGGATTCCAAAAAGCGGTGATAGTAGGCGACGGCCTGCTTCTTATCGTGGAGCGTATCGTATGCCGTCGCCCAAAGAAAGTAAATTGTTGCATTTTCCGGCAAATATTTTGATCGCACGGTAAGGGCGTGAATCGTAATCGAAGGCTGGTGCGTCTGGAATGCCGAAAAGGCTAGGCCATTCCACGCATCTCCATTGGTTTCATCGACTTCGGTCGCGGTTTCAAAGACCTTGACCGCCTCCGCGTAGCGACGCAGCCGGATCAGATTTTGTCCATCGCCCGTCAGCAATTCCTCATCCCTGGGACTGCCGGCCAACAGCTCGACGTACAACGTATCGGACTTCTCATACTCGCCGGCATCGGCCTCCACGCCGGCCAGCATGCGCGCCATCGCGGCGTCCTGGGGATGCTTCGTATGCCAGTCCTCCAGCAACGGCAGCGCGTCCGCCTTGTCCTCGGCGACGTACACCGCGGCGAGTTGGGCGGTGATGGCCGCATTTTCCGGCTGTTTCTTCCGTGTGGCCGTCAGCAATTCCTCGGCCTCGGGATACTTTTTTTCCGCGATCAGCACATGAGCCAGCGCGCTCTCCGCCTCGGCGGAGTCCGGATTGCCTTTCAGCGCTTTGCGGTAAGCCGTCTCGGCACCCGGCAAATCCCCGCTGGTTTCGGCCAGATTGGCCGCCAGCAAGGTGTCGGCCTCCGTCTCCGGAGACAACTTCAGCGCCTCCAGCAGGTCGATCGAAGCCTGCGCCGGGTCGGCTTTCCATCCCGGATCGCCGGCTGCTCCATGGGCGTCTATCTGGGCCAGCGCCCGCCAGGCTTTGGCTTTCGCCGCTTTCAGGTCGAACGCACTATCGGCGCTTGGCTCCATCGTAGTCGCCGCCCACAGCGCTGGCCGCGCCTCAGCCGGCTTGCCCGTCCGAGCCAGCAGCAGCCCCAGCGAGACTTCCGCCTCAAAGCTCTTCGGATCGAGCGCCAGCACCTTCCGGTACAAGGCCGCCGCGTCGGCGTCCCGACCCTGCGCGTCGGCGATGTAAGCGGCATCGAAGAGCGCGCGTCCGTCGTCGCCGTGCGCCGCCAGCCAGGAATCGAGAATCGGCTCCGCCGTCTTCCAATCGCCCTTGAGCATGGCCGCTTCGGCATTGCTCACCTCCGCCGACGGGGCGGCGGCCTGCCGCTGCCCAAAAACCGCAGCCGTTCCAATGGCCGCGCCTATGACAACTCCGATCCACAAACCCATCCGGCAGGAACGCAAAAAACACCTCATCCTCAAGTTTAACGGTCTACCCATCGAACACTCGCTTAGACTCTCGAAAATCCCGTTCGCATGCCGATTGGAATACGGCCAGAGTAGACTCGTTCGAGCTAGGCGGCCGAGTGGCCCGACGCTTTCGATGGCAAGCTGATAGCCCGGCCGGCCGCGAACCCCTCCATCTGCCTGCGGCAAACCTCCGCCTCCCTCGATCTGCGCCCCTGGTTACGTTAGTCTGGAACCTTACCGGAGCCCCCCAATGCGCAAACTTTCCATCGTTCTCGTGCTTGATCTCGCCATCCTCGCACTCGCCGCGACCTCAAACGCGCGCACCCCCAATCCTCTCAAGGTCAGCGTCGTGTTTCTCGCCGCGCAGCGCTGCCATATCAACGGCACCGTGGATTACGGCTGCTTCCAACAACACTTTGCCCTCTTTGAAAAATTCGTTCTGGCCGACGACTCCAGTTGGTTTCAGAAATCGATCGTCGCCGAAGGTCTGGTCAAGACCTACGATGCGCTGAAGATTGATTCACCCGCCGCCACGCAGGTCCGCACCAAAGAAGACATCTACAGGAAAGCCCTGCAGACCCTCGATAAAAGCGAGTTAGGTGAAATCGACGACTGCCGCGACGAATCCAGCCCGGATGGGTGCCTGAAAACGCGTTACTGCTTCAAAGAAGCATTCATCAAGATTAAAAATACTCTGGTCACCAACCATCCCGAGCTCTTCCAACCGGAAATCAAAGCCTTTGACCGGGAGATCGTGGGCAACTGTTAGTCTGCCGCGCTCGAGTTCAAAGAAGGCGGACGAGCCGACGTTCCGCAAACTTGGGGCGGTCGGGCCATTCCAAACATGAGGCACATCCATCCCATAAACCAACTCCCTCAGCCGGCAAATCCCTTCCTCTCAAATCTGAGCAATTTTGAACATACGCGGAGCGAACAGCGCACGTAAGGTTCGATGCAAAGCTACCGGAGCGCAATCGAATCTTGAGACCGCAAAGAGTCGTTTTTTGCGGGGGGATGGAGATGACCAGCTTTATCTCATTTGCCAGACGACACAACGAAGACGCCACGATCGATTCCATCTGCACAAGATGCTATCGAACCATCGCCAACGCGCGAAGCGAGTCGGAGCTTGTCGACGCCGAGCAAAATCATGCCTGCGACCCCAATTTGGCGCGCGACCGATTAGACTTCGCAGCTCAGCGCCGGCGCTGAATCGCCAGGGATTCCGCAGATTCGAAGGCGCCGTTCGAAAGGTGGACCAACCAGGCGACGCTGGCTTGACCACGCCGCCAAAATCCACCCGCCCAATGCGCACTCCCATCGGTTCATCCTGCCTGCCCCGTTAGGGCCAGGCATATTGGCGTTGTCCTGGTTTACTCAGCGCGGGGATCGGAATAGGGCTGGTACCCAGCCCGCCGCTCCAATTCTTCATCGGTCTTGAGCCGCAGCAACTCGCGGAAGACGCTGATGGCCATTGCGATCAACATCGACTCCACGGTGCCTTCCGCGGGGGCAAGCACTTGCTGGTGTGGCGCGGCACGCAACACGAATGCGGCGCCGTCAGCGGTCTTGAGCAGAAAGTCCTCAAAGAGCGCATGGACAAACAGCCCGAGCTTGATCGAGTCTCCGTCAGGATGGGCGCGCAGACGCATCAGCGCGGTTTCCGGGCCGTCGTTGCGCTGCTCCAGCCGCTCAACAAAGCGCGCTACGGCTACTTCCAGCAGCAGTTCAAATTGCTGGCGCTCATGGATGTCCATTCCGTTCTCTCCGAGGCTGGCGGCTTGTCCGGATGCCCTGGTTTTGGCGCGGGTGCGCGATCGCAAGCATCAGCGCATTTGCGCCTGTTCACGTCCGGCGGCGACGACCAGCCCGCGCACGATGGCTGCGCGCATCAACTCCATCTGGTTGTGCACATGCAGCTTTTGCATTAAATTGGCGCGCTGCCGCGTAGCGGTGTGCAGCGCCCCGTGCGGCCCCAACCGGTCCAGCGTGGGCGGCCGCAAGCGCCGTACTAGGTTGCCCAGAAGTTTGGTTGAATGGCTCACCGGCACGCTCAGTTGCGCAACCTCCGGTCGCAGTTCGGCAGGAACCTGGCGCGCGAGCACTCGCAGCCCCAGTTGAATGGCAATCAACGCCTGGCGGGCTTCATCGTGGAGTTCGCGCGCGATGCGCTTGCGCTCTTCCTCCAGGCGCCGCAAAGCATATGCGGAATGCGCTCGTGCCTGCTCCCAAGCAACATCCACAGCCTTGCTTTGGACTTCCGGCTCGCGATTGGACTCGCTCGCATGACTGTCCGCGGCCGCGCATAAGTTCCTCGGCGCGACAAGGTCATAACTACACAGGCCGCGTGAAGCCTTTGACGCCGTTATGCCGTTACGCATCGGGCCTGCTTCCTATTCCGTGGGCAAGCCAGCCTTTCCTGTTTCGAGCCTGGACAGCAATCTTGGCAACCGACTCATCGAGGTGATTCACGATGGCAGTTTCATGCATGGCAGTTGAGTTAGCCTCCACTTTCCAAAGTTTGCCCCAATTATGCGCCCATCGACAGAGAAATCCCAGCATTGACTGCACATTGGAAATCTCTAAGGTAACCAATACATCGAGGATTCCCTAAGAAGCAAATTGCCGCGCGGGTTTTTCCTGCGGGTAGAAGGAGCCGAAGCTGGAGTTCGCCTATGTACGGCCGGCCGATTGCCCGAGGGGTGCTAACCTAATTTGTGGCGTCCGGCGTTTTCGTTCTCACCAAGGCGCTCCATCTTTGCCCACCCTGCGCATTTGCTTCAGGCGCGTCCTGAGCGGAACCAGCGCCCACCCATCACGGAAAAACACCAGGATGTTCGGGAAGACGGTGGAAGTCCGTCGCTGCCCCGCAACTGTGAGCGCACCCGCAGGCCTGCTCGTCCCGTGTCAAGGACGGCGGCCTTCGCGGAAATCCGGCCGGAAGCCACTGGGACTCGTTCCTGGGAAGGCGGTTCGGAAAGGCGCAAGTCAGGATACCGGTCCTATTGGTGCCCATCACCCACTGACGTTCCGAGGGGAACGGAGGATACCGATGTCGATTGCTTTCAAGCGCCTCAGTGCGCCTTCGCCTGGGCTTCTCTTTGCCATCCTTCTGCTGTTTGTCCCCACGCTCCATGCCGGCATCATTCGCGGCACCGTGACCGACACCACCGGCGCCACCGTCACGGGCGCGTCGATCGTCCTGCTGAATGGCGGCGCGTTCGTCGGGAAGACCGTTTCCACCGCCGACGGCAGCTACCAGTTCTCCACCGGCCAGAGCGGACGCTTCACCGTCGCCATCACCGCGCAGGGCTTTCGCCAGCTCGATGAACCGGCCTTTTATGCCGGCATCAATGACAGCGTGGAGCGCAATCTGGTCCTCGAACCGGAGTGGGTCCACCAATCCATTGTGGTCACCGCGACCGGCACGCCAACGCCGCAGGAGCAGACCAGCGCCGCAACCACCGTTCTCGATGAACTGGACCTCGGTCTCAACTCCGACTTCTCCAGCATTCTCCGCATCGAGCCCGGCGCCTCTCAAATGCAGGCAGGCCAGAGGGGCGCGCAGACTTCGCTCTTCATCCGCGGCGGCGACTCGGACGCCAACAAAGTCCTGCTCGACGGCGTCGATGCCGGCGATCTGGGTGGACGCTTCGACTTTGGCCCGCTCGCCACCACCGGCGTTCAGAGCGCGGAAATCTACCGCGGCCCCGGCTCCGACCTCTACGGCGCCGACGCCGGCAGCGGCGTTGTCAGCCTGACCACTCTGCGCGGGACCGGAGCCACGCCTTCCGTGCGCGTCTACGGCGACGTAGGCAACTTCTTTACCTCGCATGAAGACGCTGACCTGGCCGGTTCCTGGAAGAAATACGACTATTACACCGCTTATTCCTGGCTGCAAACCTCAAACGCCATTTCGAACGACGAATATCACGTTGCGACCGCGGCCGGAAACATCGGCTGGCAGCCCAGCGCCAGCACCCAGGTGCGCGGCACAGTCCACTACGGCGTGGACGCGACCGGCGTCCCGAACGCCTATGCCTTCTATCACGTCACCGACGAGGAAAAGGAGGGCGATCAGGATCTCTTTGTGAGCGGCTCAATCGACAACCAGACCACCGCCGACTGGCACAATAGCGTGCGCTACGGAGACACCCGCAAGCGCGAGCAGATCAACCAGTTTGCAAATGTTGGGCAGAAAATCGTCTACGACCAATACGGTGACTCAGCCTATTTCGGCAACGCGGTCACCATCACCGGTGCCAACGGCTACTCCGCCAGCGGCCGCGCTATCATCGACTACTCCGGCCTGACCCACGCCCAATTGGTCAACAATCGCGATCAACTCGTCTTTGAGAGCGATTACCACATCACGCCCCACCTGGTCGCCCTGGCCGGCTTCCACTACGAAGACGAGCGCGGTTCGGAACCCGGCAGCAGCTACTACAAGGCCGTCGACCGCCGTAACTACGACTACCTGGCCAACGTCCACGGCGACTTCAAGAACCGCCTCTTTTACACCCTAGGCGGCAGCCTCGAACACTACTCGGAGTTCGGCACCCAGACCACGCCCCGTGCCGGCCTGAGCTTCTACGTCGTCAAGCCCCGCAAAGGCACCTTCAACGGCACCCGCATCAACTTCAACTTCGGTGACGCCATCCGCGAGCCAGCGCTCACCGACCAGGACGACTCGCTCTATACCTTCCTTCAGAACTATGGGTCTAGTTCCACCATCCAGTCTCTCCACATCGGCCCCCTGGCTGCGCCCACCACGCGCACCTACGAGGGAGGCATCGAACAGCTCTTCCTCGCGGAGCACCTGATCTTCCGCGCCAGCTACTTTCACAACGAGTTCGGCAAACAGATCGAGTACGTCGGGCTCGACCTCATCCCGGCGCTGCTGCCCAACCTCAACGCTATGCAGCAACAGGCGCTCCAAACGATCCTGGTCGACAACGGCGCCTACGAGCTGACCCTCAACACAGAAGCCTTCCGCGCCCAGGGCATTGAGGCTTCGGTCGAAGGAGGCATCGGCCACAGCATCTTTCTGCGCGGCGGCTACACCTACCTGGACGCGGTGATTCAGCGCTCCTTTGCCAACGACGATACCGCGCTGCTCGGCCCCATTCCCACCTACCACGGCATTCCGATTGGCGCCATCTCGCCGCTGGCCGGCGCGCGACCCTTTCGCCGTGCGCCGCACAGCGGCTACATCTCCGCCAGCTACTCCGGACGCAAAGTCACCGCGACCGGCACCGGTTCCTTCGCCAGTCGCAGCGACGACTCCACTTACCTCGAAGGCGAGGACCTGAGTGCAGGCAACACCCTCCTCCTGCCCAATCGCGACCTGGATTACGGCTACGCCAAGCTCGATCTCGGCGTCAGCTATCAGTGGTTCTCTCGCATCGCCGTTTACGGGCAGGGAGAAAATCTGCTCAGCAATCAGCACATCGCCCCGATCGGCTATCCCAGCCTGCCGCTGAACTTCCGCGTCGGACTGCGCCTCCACATCGGGAAGGGCACCGGCCAGTAGCCTCCACCCATTCCTCAAGACGATTCCCGCCGGAAGTTGCAATCCGGCGGGAATTCCCCCTTCTTTTTCCATCACCTCAATGGAATCAAGGCTTTTCTTGGCGAGACAAAGGCTTTCTTATGTTAAAAAATATTCACACCATGGTAGCTCTCCCTTCATGGAAAATCTGGAAGGGGAGAGCACTCTGGTATATGAGTAGGCCATGGACCTACCTAAGAATCAAGTCAAAGCCCTCATAACAAAGCAGTTTTTAGGAGAAGTATGACGACAACTTGTTTCCAGCGAGTCGCCGCGGGCTGCCTAATGGCGCTTGCCGCCCTTCTGGCCTGCGCCGCGCCCGCATTCGCTCAGCAGACCCTTGGTTCGATCAACGGAACGGTTCTCGATCCCTCCGGCGCTTCGGTAGCCGACGCTACCGTCACCGTGACTGACAAACAGATCGATCTGACCCGCACCGCAAAATCCTCCAATAACGGCTTCTTTCAGATCTTCAACCTGCCCATCGGCACCTACTCGGTCAAAATTACCCACGAGGGATTCGAGACCACGACACTGGATGGAATCACCGTACAGGAGGCGCGCGCCAGCACCGTAAACGGCACCCTCACTCTCGGAAAAATCTCCGAATCGGTCGAAGTTACCGCCAACCCCCTGCTCAACGCCACCGACGCCACCAACGGCTATACGCTCGATGCGGGGCAGATCGCTGAAACGCCCCTCGCGACCGGCAGCTTCACCCAGCTAGCGGTGCTTTCGCCCGGCGTCAATGCCGAACTCTTGAGCGGACTCGACTCCAACTCCGGCCTCGGCAACCAGCCCATCTGGGCCAACGGCCAGCGCGATACCTCGAACACCTTCCAGGTCAATGGCGTCGACGTCACCAATCTCTTCAACGGCAAGAGTTCCAGCGGTTCCACCTCGCAGCGTTACAACTTCAACATCGGTGGCGGCAGCACCTCCAGCACCTCGGCCGCGGGTGGCGCAACCACCGGCGGAGCCAATCCCGTCGGAACCTCGGTCTACGGCTCCAACGGCAACAGCCTGCCCTCG
>Ga0116231_10012767_pt1 | contig 12166 bp, 12 predicted proteins | sample S1TSphgellanicum_2_FD_89695 | JGI IMG/M metagenome (GOLD analysis project Ga0116231, IMG submission 89695) | Host-associated microbial communities from peat moss isolated from Minnesota, USA - S1T2_Fd - Sphagnum magellanicum MG | ecosystem: Host-associated > Plants > Peat moss > Unclassified... | reverse complement strand
GATCCGTCGTCAGCCGCCCCGTCCCGGGCGGCCACCCGAGGCGGGGCACTTCTTGCGAAGTGACCCGATTATAGCGGTGTCGGCTAACACAAGGATGGGTGAGCGCAGCGAGGCCCATCGGACACGCGGTGATGGGTCTCGCTGCGCTCACCCATCCTACAACCCGTTGATCATGCAGTGTATTCCTATTGATTTTCTGTCTGGAACAGGCTACATCCGGCTGATGTTAGAAATGTCCGAAGTGAGCGAGGTCGTGGCAAAGGTTGTATCCGCGTCGCCCGCGGGCCCCGCCCTGAGCCGTGTACTCAGCGCGCCCACGCTCGATTCGGCCGGCGAGGCGGCGCTGGACGTCAAGATCGTGCTTCGCAACGATACGCTTGACGATGTGGTTGTGCGTGCGCTCAGCGACAATATATTCTGGATCTTCAGGGGCCTCGAGGCGTCAGGCGAAGAGAGGTTTCCGATCCTGAGTTACGCGACGGAGGAAGAGCTGGCGCAGGATGACGATCCCGAATCCTGAGCATCTTTTTCAACAGGCGGAACGGCTTGCAGAATCTGCCTCCGCGGGCCCAACCCGGCAGGCCGATTTGCGACGGGCCATATCCAGTGCCTATTACGGGCTGTTTCATTTCATACTGACTTGCCTTGCGGACGAGATGGTGGGGGTGATGCAGCGTGGCAGCGGGCGCTACACCCTGGTCTATCGCAGCATCGACCACAGGGCTTTGAAGGATCTCTGTCTTGAAGCGCAGAAAGCCACGCCTTCGAGAAAATTCGCCACCGTCATGCCGCCTTTGGGTTTTGGGCCGGATATTCAAATCTTCGCCGTCAAAACCTACGAACTCTATGAGAGTCGCAATCGGGCGGATTACGACCCGCAGCCGAGGTTCGTGGCGTCCGATGCCAGGCTGGCGATCGACGCGGCGCGAACGGCCCGTTTGCATTTTATGCAGGCTGACCCGGGCCTGAAAACGCTCTTTCTGACCTTGCTGCTTTGCCCGCCCCGCTGACGCCCCTGCGCCCGCTCTCCCTGCTGACTTTTACGACGCTCTACCCGAATGCGGCGCAGCCCAATCATGGGGTGTTCGTGGAAAACCGGCTGCGCCACCTGGTCGGCACCGGGCGCGCGGCATCCGTGGTGCTGGCACCGGTGCCCTGGCTGCGCGTGGCAGCACCGGCACGGGAGCGACGGCACGGGCTGGATGTGCATCACCCGCGCTTCCTGACCATTCCGCGCATCGGCATGCGCATCCATCCGCACACGCTCTATGCCGCCGCCGCCCGCGCGATGCAGGCCTTGATCGATGCAGGCGCGCGCTTCGATGCGATCGACGCGCATTATTTCTATCCGGACGGCATCGCCGCAGTATGGCTGGCCAGACGTTTCGGCCTGCCGGTGGTGATTACCGCGCGTGGTTCGGACATCACGCAATTTCCCGATTTTGCCTATCCGCGCCGGATGATTCTGGCGGCGGCAGAGGCGGCAGATGCGATCATTACGGTGAGTGGCGGCCTGCGCGATGCGCTGGTGACGCTCGGCGCGGACGCAGGCAAGATCACCGTGCTGCGTAACGGCGTGGATTTGCGCATGTTCTCACCGCACGACCGCGCGCAGTCGCGCGCGGCACTGGGGCTCAGCGGCCGCGTCGCCGTCTCGGTCGGCGCGCTGATCCCCCGCAAAGGTCACGAGCTGACCATCGAGGCCATGGCCGCCCTGCCCGGCTGGACGCTGCTCATCGCCGGCGAGGGACCGGAGCGCCAGGCGCTGCTGGCGCATGCTGCGGCTTGCGGCGTGGCTGAGCGGGTGCATCTGCTGGGGCCGGTGCCGCATGCGGCCCTGGCGCCGCTGTTCAGTGCGGCCGACATCTCCGTGCTCTCCTCCGCGCGCGAAGGCTGGGCGAACGTGCTGCTGGAATCCATGGCCTGCGGCACGCCGGTGGTCGCCAGCCCCATCCCCGGCAACCCCGAGGTGGTGCAGTCCCGCGCGGCCGGCGTGATTGCTGCGGGGCGCAACCCGCAGGCCATTGCAGCAGCCATGCGCACACTCGCCGACGATCCGCCCGGCCGCGCCGCCACACGCGCCTACGCCGAGGCTTTTGGGTGGGAGGAGACCAGCGCGGGTCAGCTTGCCGCCTTCGAGCGGGTGATTGCTGGGGCTCGGCTGACCAGGGGTTAACGCCTCCCGCCTGGCAGGGCAATTGTACCGGGATTTTCCCGACCCATCGGCCGTAAGAAAGCAGTTCTTTTTTGAAAAAAAGAACCAAAAACTTTTGTCTATTTTGGCTTCAGCCTTTCTTGCCGGGCCGACCCGCTTGCCGGCTTCGCTCGATTGATGCTCAAATGCAACCATACGGGTTTATGACCGTGCGCCGCCCGCCCGGGTCGCCGGGCTCGACGCCCGTCTGCACAGGAGCACCAAGCCATGCCGGCTCTGGCTCATCAACCCCATGCCGGTGGGCGGCCCCATGTTCCGGCCGAGCAATGACGCAGGCGGTGTGCGCAGAAGTACCCTGCCAGGCATCAGGGGGCGGGGGATAGTGCTGCGGGCGGGTCTCGCCGGCGCCCTCATCGGCGCCCAATTGGCGCTCGGCGCAGGCCTGCTTCTGGTCGCGCGCGCAGAACGGACACGGGTGGACAGCGCCGCGCAGGACCTGATCGCCGAGGTGCGGGTGCGCGAGGCGGAGGTGACGGGCGTTCTCGATGCGCTCGACCGGCTGCACGAAGTCCCGTGCAGCCCGGCGGACCTGGCGAGGTTACGCACGCTGGTGATGGAATCGACCATCATTGAGGACATCGTGCGGCGGGACCGGGGCAGGCTTGCGTGCAGCGCGCTCTATGGTGTCGCCGACATCACCATTCCCGCGCTGCAAACACCTGGTTTCGCCTTGAATCCGGGACAGGTGATCTGGCGCTCCGCGTCGTTGCCGGCAGTGCCTGGGCATCGCTTTACGATCGTCGGCCACGGCGATGCGTTCATCATTGTCAGACCGAGCGCCGTGCCGCCGTCGCTGGCCCCTGACGGGCTCAGCGTTGCACGGTTTTTCGTCAACCGCGAGAGCCGGGACATCAAGTGGTTCGCCGGCGCGCCGCTGGCGGTGCCGGCGCGGCGCCTGGAGGACGGGCGGAGATTTTGGCACGACGGCAGCTATGTCGCGGTCGCCTGCGCTTCGGACCGGATGATGTGCCTGGTGCTGCGCGAGCCGTGGCGGGGGATGCTGCGGCGGAATGCGCCGCCGCTCGAGATTTTTGCCCTCGCCGGCGGGCTGACCGGTGGCGCGGCCGGCCTGACGATCATGGCCTGGCTGCGGCAGCGGCGGTCGCTGCTGCAACGCCTGCGGCGGGCGCTGTTCCGTGGCGAACTCGTCATGCGCTATCAGCCGATTCTGGATACGCGGACGCAGCTTGTGGTGGGGGCGGAGGCGCTGATGCGCTGGCCGGCCAGGACCGGGGCAGCGATCGGGCCAGAGGCTTTTATTCCCGCCGCCGAGCATGGCGGGCTGATCGGTGCGCTGACCTGTTTTGCGATTCGCCGCGTCGGTGAAGAGCTGGGGCCGCTGCTGCGGGCCAACCCGGCCTTCACCGTGAGTATCAATATCGTGGCCGACGATCTGGACGATGCCCGGTTTCATGCGGCGCTGGATTTGCACATCGTCAACGCGGGGATTTCACCCTCGCAGATCGCGCTGGAACTGACCGAGCGGCGGTCGGCAGAGGTGGAGGCGGCCAATGCCGTGATCAAAAGACTGCGCAGCGCAGGCTACAAGATCTACATCGATGATTTCGGCACGGGGTTTTCCAGCCTGACGTATCTGAGCGACCTCTCGGTCGATGCCATCAAGCTAGACCGGAGCTTTACGTGCACGGTGAATACGGCCGTGGTGCGCTCCAGGCTGGTGCCGCCGATTCTGGAGATGGCCAGGGATATCGGTGTGCCGGTGATTGTCGAAGGCGTGGAAACCGAGTTTCAGAAAGCCTATTTTCGCGATGGGGGGGTGGTTTGGATGCAAGGCTGGTTGTTTGGCAGGGCCGTTACGGCAGCACAATTAGAAAGTCGGAAAGAACTTCTTTTTTGAAAAAAGAAACAAAAAACTTTTGCACCTCGCGCCGGGCTTTACCGGAGATGCTGAGCCTCATGTATAAAAGTTTTTTGGTTCTTTTTTTCAAAAAAGAACATTCTTACTTCCTGTCGTCCGACAAAACGTCCGATACCGGCTCCGCATGAGCCGCCACGCCCCCCAGGATGCCAGGCGCGAAAACCGCCCCCGCGGCGGCAGCCCGATGGATTTGAGAATCATCCCCACGGCGCGCTCCATGTGGCCATAGCGGTAAAACCCCATGGCGCGTGACATATAGCCGGCGATGTTCGGCGCGTGATCGTAGGGCGCGCCGAGCGGCTGGTTACCGCAGTAGAAGGCATAGGCGAGTTCATCGTCCTCGCTCTCGCCGATGCGGCCCAGCGCGATGCGCAGCCGGCTGAGCATGCCGATGCGCTCACGCTTCAGGTAGCGGCGCAAATGGTCGTAGAACAGCTTGAAATGGCGGAACTCGTCGGCCGCGATCAGCCGGCATATTTGCTTGAGCACCGGCTCGTTGGCGGCGTCCGCCAGGGCGGAATAATAGCTGGACGTGCCGGTCTCCACCATGCAGCGGGCGATCAGCTCCCCGGTGCGTGAGCCGCGCACGGAGTTGTCGGCCGCGAGCAGCGGCAGTTGGTAGCCGGAGCGGTAGCGCGCGAAGGCGGTCTCAAAATCCCAGGTCGGGTCGGCAAGCATTGCCCAGCGGCCGAGCGCGTCGCCGTGCTGCACCTCCTCGACCGACCAAGTGTCGGCGGCGGCGCGGAAGGCGGGGTCGTCGTGGAACACGCGGTTGAGGTAGGTGCCGTAGTCGGTGCCGTTGCGCTCCACCATCGCCGCCGCCTTGACGATGGCGACGATGTCCGGGTCGATCCTGGAGCGATCGAACTGGTCCCACCCGACCTCGTCGATGCGCCAATGCTTCATGCTGATGTGTTCTTCACGAATTAGTCGTCCGGGCTAGCTTTAGACGCCGCTTAAATGCCATCGGTTTCGCGGGCTTGGAATAGGTGGGGCGGGCGCTGTGGCGCGCTGGCCACAGAGCGTTACGCCGTAGGATGGACAAAGTCCACCTTCGGGCGTCAACCCCACGGCGTTACAGGGGCGGAGGCGCGGTTTGGTGGCCTGAATCCAACCTACGGCCGGATCTCACCCCGCCGCATCCGGGTGATGAGGACGGAGGCGCCCCAACTGGCGGCGAACACGGCGACGATCCCATAGCCCAGGTCATCCAGCAGGCCGCTGTCGGGGGAGAAACGGTCGCTGATCAGGCCCGCCGCCTCGATGCCGCCGACCAGCAGGGCGACGACGACCGACAGCATGGTGACCGCCATATTGTAAGTCAGCTTGCGCGCCGGCTCGATGAACGCCCAGCCGTAGGCGCCGAGCATCAGCACCCCGTCGGCCGTATCCACCAGCGCCATGCCGGCGGTGAACAGGGCGGGGAACACCATCACCGCGAGGATCGGCAAATGCCGCGTGGCCTCGGTGGCGGACAGGCCGAGCAGCGCCACTTCGGTCGCCGTGTCGAACCCCAGGCCGAACAGCAGGCCGAGCGGATACATGTGCCAGCTTTGGCCGATCACGGCGAAGAGCGGGCGCAGCAGGCGCGAGAGCGGGCCGCGGCCGGAGAGCGCCTGGTCGAGTGTCGTCTCTTCCACCGCGCCGGCGGTGCGCGCCCGGCGCAGCGTGCGCAGCACCAGCAGGTTCGCGGCCGCGATGGCGAACAGGAACGCCACCGAGACCAGCGTGCCGATCACTCCGCCGGCGTCATGCCAGGCGTGCAGGTGCGGCCCGAATTTCTGGGCCGCCAGCGCGATGGCGGCCGAGGCGGCGATCACGATGGTCGAGTGGCCGAGCGAGAAGAACAGGCCCACCCCCACCGGCCGCTGCCCTGTCTGCATCAGGCTGCGGGTGACGTTGTCGATGGCGGCGATATGGTCAGCGTCCACCGCGTGGCGCAAACCCAGCCCATAGGCGAGCAGCGCGGTGCCGAGCAGCACGGGCGTTGCGTGGAAGGCGGCCAGGGCCCAGGCCCAGGCGGCGGCGTTTGCCGCAATCAGGCCGCCGAAGACCGCAGCGATGCGCCGGCGTGTGCCGGGATCAGCGGTCATTGTAGCCGCCGGGATGCGCCTCCCGCCACGCCAGCGCGGTGGCGACGATGTCATCGAGCCTGTGATAGCGCGGGGTCCAGCCGGTTTCGCGCCGCAGCAGGTCCGATGCGGCAACCAGCGCCGCCGGGTCGCCGGCGCGGCGCGGCGCGATGCGGTAGGGCACGGTGCGGCCGCTGACACGCTCCACCATGCGGATCACCTCCATGACCGAATGCCCCGCTCCGTTGCCCAGATTATAGGTGACCGAGCGCTGGTCGAGTTGCGCCAGCGCCAGCAGATGTGCGTCCGCGAGGTCGGTCACGTGGATGTAGTCGCGGATGCAGGTGCCGTCCGGCGTCGGGTAATCGTCGCCGAACACGGCGAGCGCCGGCCGGCGGCCCAGCGCCGCGTCGATGACGAGCGGGATCAAATGGGTTTCCGGGTCATGGTCCTCGCCGAGCCGGCCCTGCGGGTCGGCACCGGCGGCATTGAAATAGCGCAGACAGGCGGAGCGGAGCCCGTGGATGCGGCCCGCCCAATGCAGGGTGCGCTCGATCATCAGCTTGCTCTCGCCGTAGGGCGAGCAGGGGTCGATGCGCTCATCCTCGGCGATGGGAATTCTGGTCGGGTTGCCGAACAGGGCGGCCGTCGAGGAGAGGATGAATTTGCGCACCCCATGGCGCACGCAGGCCTCGATGAGGCGCATGCCGCCGGCCGCGTTCTCCCGCAAATAGGTGAAAGGCTCGCGCATGCTCTCGCCGACGATGGACAGCGCCGCGAAATGGAACACCGCGTCCCACGGGCCGTCGGCCAGCGCCTGGTCGAGTGCCTCGGCGTCGCCGATATCGGCCGCGATGAGGCGCACGCCGGCGGGGATGGCGGCGCGGTGGCCCTGGCGCAGATTGTCATAGACGACGACCGTGTCGCCTTGGTCGGTCAGGGTTTGGACGAGGTGGCTGCCGACGTAGCCGGCGCCGCCGGTGACCAGAAACCGGCCCATCTCAGACCCACGCTACTGATTTTGGCGTGCCGTCGTGGTGAACATAACCCTCAGCGTAGGATGGGTGAGCGCAGCGAGACCCATCATCGCGCGTCCGATGGGTCTCGCTTCGCTCACCCATCCTACGTTTGAGGATCAGAAGATTTTTGGCGCTTTTTCTCAAAAAAGAACACCCTTTCTTGCTAACGCAAACATCTGCCGCCGCTCGTGCGCACCAAGATAGGCCACGCAAGCCAGCCCAAGGAAGAGCGCGAACAACCCGCAATCCGCGGCCAGACGCAGCACCGCGGCGGAGGGTGCGAGCATGGCTTGCAGCCACAGGACCACACCGGACAAAGCCAGCATGACCGCCAGCGGCCAGGGCGTCATGGCTACCCCATGCACCCGCCAGGCAAATACCCAGGCCACGGCGCAATAGGCGGCCCATGTCCAGAACGTCGCCCAGGCCGCGCCCCAGATACCGAAATACGGAATCAGCGCCGCATTCAGCGCCATGTTCAGCGCGGCACCCGCGAGTGCGATGCGCCCCACCAGGCCGGAGCCGATGCCGATGAGCAGCATGCTGTTAAAAAAGTCCCCCACCTCGCGCAGAAAATACCCGAACACCAGGACAGGCAGGAGCAGCACCGGCGGATAGTATGAGCCCGGCACCATCAGCGTCAGAACATCGCGGCCGAACAGCGAAATACCGACCGCGGCGGTGCCGAGGGTAAAGATGAGCCAGCGGCCGACTTCGACAAAACGCTGCTGCCAGCCCTCGCCGGAGGACAGGCCGTAAAAACTCACGCTCCAGCTCTTGTTAAAACTGTCGCCGATGAGAATGCTGAGCAGGAAGGCGAAATTATAGGCCATGGCATAGACGCCCACCTCGGCACGGCTGACATGGGCGAGGAACAGCCGGTCGGAGAAATGCACCGCAAAATAGCAGGCGCCGGAGAGCACCAGAGGCCCGGCGAAGCGCGTCAGCGCGCGGGCAATGGTGGCGCGCCAGGCGCTGCCGACCTCACGCAGGATGCGACCCACCAGATAGACGCTACCGGCGCTGGTCACCACCAGCTTGCTGATCACGAAACCCCACACGCCGAGATGCGCGCCGCCGATCAGCCCGATATTCAGGCCAAGTGCCGCCACCAGCGTGACCAGGGAGTAGGCCAGGAAGAAGCGCGCGCGGTTCTGCATGCGTTCGTACACCATGGCGACTTCGGTGATGCTGGCGGTGAACATGGCGGCGAACGCCAGGCGCAGCAGCCCGGCCTGACCCGGCAGGCTGACCAGATCCGCGATCGGTCCCGCCGCCGCGCTCGCGAGCAGCGCGATCACGCCGGCCAGCGCGATGGTCCCGAGGACCGCGGTGGACACAACTTCGCGGCGCGCAGGCTCCTCGGTCTGATCATGATAGACGCGCGTCAGGGCCTGGCCCAAGGCCTGGAGGCCAAACCCGATGGCGACGATGGTGGTCGCCAGCTCAAGAAGGTTGAGCACGCCATATTGCTCGGCCGAGAGATAGCTGGCGTAGAACGGGATCATCACGAAGCCGATGATTTTTTGGGCCACGTTGGCGATGAGATAGACGCTGCTGTCGTGCAGCAGCCGCTTCATGCCGGGTCTGGTGTCTGCTTCGCTGCCCATGGTGCCGTTCGGTGGGGTTGGGTCCACCTCGGCCGGTGGTGCGGCTTCACCCTACGCAACTGGCGGAGTGTGGGGAAGCACTACGGCGGCAGGCTCGTGAACGGGTCATGGGCAGGCACGCCCAAAGGAGTGAAATGGCTCAGGTTGCGGGTCAGGATCGTATAGCCTTGCTCCAGCGCCGTAGCGGCGATGGCGATATCCGCGAAGCCTGGCGCATGCCCCTCGCCTCTGGCCCTGTCGGCGAGGCCGCCGGCGATCCTCGCTGCTGCGAGGTCGAACGGCCGAATGCGGGAGCTATAGAGGTGCAGCAGCATGTCGAGCCAGGCGGCGAGCCGGTCCGCCTTGCGCGATGCACCCTCACGCCTGGCTTTGGCAATGCCGTCCTCAACTTCGGCGATGGTCACCACGGAGAGGAAGAGCCGGAGGCTATTGGTATGCATCCAGGCGAGCAACTGCGTGTGCGGTCTTACCTGGCTGGGGGCGCTGGCCGACAGCACATTGGTATCGACCAGATACACGATCTAGACCTGCATTTCCCGCCAGCCGCCTTCCCGCTCCGGCAGATCGCCTGGCTCGATCGGTCCTGTCATCAGCAATCGGCCGAACGACGGCACGTTCGACAGCCGCTCCCATTCCTCAAAACTCAGCACGACGGCCTCCCGGCGCCCATGCCTGGTGATGATGGAGAAATTTCCCTCGCATGCCTGGTCGATAACGGCAGAGAGCGTGGCCTTGGCTTCGCGTAGTTGCAGTTCCTGCATGGCACCACCCGTGACTACTATAGTCATTATAGAGATCGAAGACCGGGCCGCAACTATCGGTCGGTGCACCGCTTGACGAAAGCTTACAAATCCGGCCATCCGGCGGCATGAGCAGCACATGGCAGGTCGCGGTCTTCTGCCATAATGAGCGCGGGCGGATCGCGTCGTGCCTCGCCAGCCGCGTGGCCCTGGGGCAGGACGGCCGGTCCAGCCAGGCCGCCGTCCCCGCAGTTCGCCTCGCTTCATGCGGGCTTCGCTGTCTTGAATTATGTGCCGTTTTTCGTCATATTCTTGGTTGAGGAGGTGAGACGCCTTCTGCTTCCCTGAAGGTGAGGCCGGTTTCCCGACCCCACCAGTTTTAGGCTGCTACTCTGGTTTGTCGTTGAAGCCGCATGCAAACTCGAACTTCAACCTGAACCAAAATCGCACCTTCTTCAGGAAAACACCCAAGCGTCTCACCTCCTTCCGGCTTGCGGCCGGAGAAGTCCGACCGCCGGCGTATGTTGCGGCTTTGCACCAAAATCGGCAACAGTGGTGAGGGGTGGTCGTAGAGGACCGCCTGGCCGGGAACCCCTTGCTCGACATGACGGCGGGACGCCGCTTGACGCGCGGCACCAAATCCGGCCATCCGGCGTCATGAGCAACGCATGGCAGGTCGCGGTCTTCTGCCATAATGAGCGCGGGCGGATCGCGTCATGCCTCGCCAGCGTGGCCGCCGCCATCGGGACGCGGCCGGGGCTGATCACCCTGCTGCTCAACGGCTCGACCGACGGCAGCGAGGCCGCCGCACTGGCGGCGCGCGCCGGCCTCGGCGTGGAATTGCAGATTTTCACCATTCCGCACGCCGATAAATCCAATGCCATCAATGTCTTCCTGCATGAGCTGCGCACCAATGCCGGGCTTTACGCCTTCGTGGACGGCTCGGTGACCATCGGCCGCGAGGCCATCGCGGCGGCCGAGGCGCGGCTCGCCGCCTGCCCGGACGCGCTGGCAGCGAGCGGCGTTGCCGGCAACGGACGTACCGAAACCCGCACCAACCGGGCGGCCGTGGAGAGGGGCGGCATCCTGCGCGGCCAGTTTTTCGCGCTGCGGCCGGCGTTCGTCGAGCGCATGGTGGCGGCAGGACTCCGCCTGCCGGTCGGGCTCTACCGCGGCGACGGGCTGATCGGCTCCATGGCGGCGCATGATCTGGATCCGCCGCGCAAACCCTGGGAGAATGGCCGCGTGATCGGGGTGGCCGAGGCCGAATTTGACATCGATGCGCTATCGCCGTTCCGCCTGCGCGACCTGCGCCGGCAGTTTGCCCGCAAGATCCGGCAGATGCGCGGCCGGTTGGAGAATGCGGCCATTAAGCAGATCATTTACGACCGCGGCTACGCGGCCCTGCCGGCCTACGCCGACGACATGATTGCCGATTTCCTGGCCCATCATCCGCGCCCTGCCGTCTCGCTGCCCGACCGGCCGTTCATGGCCTTGGCACTCGCGCAGCACCGCGCCGCCGTCCGCCCCGATCCGGCAGACCTGCAACCCCGAAAGATCGCCTGAGTGGACCCGAATGGAAATGCGCGCATGGAGGTAACGCCGGACCAGTTGCAGCAGGTCGCCGCGGCAAAATACGGCAATCTGGCCGAGGGCGGCTGGGGGCCGCGGCTGCGCGCACGTTTCGGCCATTACACGCCCGACGATTGGTACGAGGCGCTGCTCACCAGCCTGGTCGGGCCGACCACACGCTGGCTCGATGTCGGCTGCGGCCGTGAAATCCTGCCGTTCAGCCCCGAAGGCGCCCGCAGCCTCTCACAGCGCTGCGCGTCGCTCACCGGCCTCGATCCCAGCGACAATATCGACGACAACCCCTACCTGCATCACCGCGCCAAATGCATGCTGGAGGATTTCGCGCCGGCCGAAAAATTCGATCTGGTGACGTTGCGCATGGTGGTGGAACATATCACCGCGCCGCAGAGCGCCGCCGCGGCGCTCAGCCGGCTGTGCGCCGCCGGCGGGCTGGTGCTGATCTATACGGTGGACAAATACTCGCCCGTGTCGCTGGTCTCCGCGTTCACGCCGATGTCGGTGCATCATGCGATCAAATACTGGCTCTGGCGCAGCGAGGAACGCGACACGTTCCCCACGGCCTATCTGATGAACACGCGCGCCAGCCTGGCCTCGCTCATGTCCGAAAATGGTTTTGCCGAAGCGGCGTTCTTTACGCTGTCCGACACACGAACGACCAACCGGTTCTGGCTGCTGAACGTCATGGAGTTGCTGATATGGCGGGGGTTGCGCGCAGTGGGGCTGGATTATCCGGAAAAATGTCTGATGGGGGTGTACCGGAAAGTTGGTTGAAGAAAGCCGTTCTTTTTTGAAAAAAAGAACCAAAAAACTTTTATCAATTTGGCGGAGTCTCTCCGGGAACGCTCGGTCCATGTCCAAAGGTTTTTTGGTTCTTTTTTTCAAAAAAGAACTGCTTGCTTTCTTACCGCGACAACCGCGGCTCCGACCGCGCAGGCCGAGCCCGCACGCCCGTATCCGCACGCCAGGCGACGGGCGGGATCGGCGGCCGCGCCCGCAACTCGCGCTCCGGCTCGGCCGCGCGGCACACCGCGGGCTCGT
>Ga0116231_10012766_pt1 | contig 12166 bp, 15 predicted proteins | sample S1TSphgellanicum_2_FD_89695 | JGI IMG/M metagenome (GOLD analysis project Ga0116231, IMG submission 89695) | Host-associated microbial communities from peat moss isolated from Minnesota, USA - S1T2_Fd - Sphagnum magellanicum MG | ecosystem: Host-associated > Plants > Peat moss > Unclassified... | reverse complement strand
GTTGAAGATGCGCCGGTCGGCACGCGGACTCTCGCCGGCCGCGACGCAGGCGCTCACCAGGTCCTCGACTTGTATGCGGTTCGAGGGTGTCGCCTCCGCGGGCGCGATCGCCGGCTCGCGATTGCGCAGCCGTTCGAGCGGCAGCCGGCCGGGACCATAGATGCCCGGCACGCGCAGGATGCACCACGAGACCGCGCGAGGCTCCGCCCACTCGCGCAAGCGGGTTTCGGCGGCGAGGCGGCGCTGCGCGCGCGGCGTCGCGGGCGCGGGCGGTGTGTCCTCATCGACGGGGCCGCCCGCGTGGTCGCCATAGACCCCGGTCGTGCTCAGATAGATGAGCCGCGCGGGGTTCGTGGCGAGTCCCGCGAGGAAGCGCTCGAGCCGCGGATCGGAGTCGCCGGCGGGCGGCGGCGGAACGGTGTAGTAGACGAGATGATCGGCGAAGTCCAGCTGGGCCAAGTTCCCTCGCGCCGGCTCGTCATCGAGGTTCAATTCCTGCGCCGACACGCCGCTCGCCGCGATAGCGGCAAGACTCGTGGCGCGCGTCGCGAGCCCTCGCACCGGCGCACCGCGCGCGAGCCAGCGTTTGGCCAAACGCAGACCCGTATAGCCGCAGCCGACGATCGAAACCTTGTGCATGCTAAATTGCCGACCGAGCCTGTATGCGCGTCAGTCTAACCAAGTCCCACCGCAGTTTCAGCGTGCGTCCCGGCGAGTCGCTGCTCGATGGCGCGCTCGCCGCGGGCCTGAACCTGCCGCACAGCTGCAAGAGCGGCAACTGCGGTGCCTGCCGCGCCCGCCTGCATAGCGGCCGCATCGAGTATCCTCGCGGTGCGCCGCTCGGGCTCACGGCGACCGAGGTCGCCGAGGGCTACGTCCTCATGTGTCAGGCGCGCGCGACCGGCGATCTCGAGCTCGAGCCCATCGAGATCCATGCGGCCACCGAGCATGCGACCAAACGCCTGCCTTGCCGCATCGACAGCGTGACCGCGCTGTCGCACGATGTGCTGCGGGTCATGCTGCGCCTGCCTGCCGTCGAGTCGCTGGACCACGAAGCCGGACAATACATCGACGTGCTGCTCACGGGCGGGAGGCGGCGTAGTTTCTCGATCGCTTCGCCGCCGCACGACGCGAAGCTGCTCGAGCTGCATGTGCGCCGCGTGGCCGGCGGCGAGTTCACCGAGCCTTTGTTCGGTCGCGATGCGACGGGCCGGCTGCTCGAGATCGAGGGCCCGCTCGGCCGTTTCACGTACCGCGACGGTCTTGGGCCCCTGCTGCTCCTCGGCGGGGGCACCGGACTCGCGCCGCTCTGGAGCATCCTGCGGCACGTCGTCGAGAACCACATCGATCGTGAGCTGCGGCTCTATTGGGGCGTGCGCGCGGAGCAGGATCTGTATGCCGACGCGCCGCTGCGCGCGCTCGCGGCGCGCGCGCCGCGCCTACACTACGTGCCCGTGCTCTCCGCGCCATCCGCGGACTGGGCCGGACGGCGCGGCTGGGTGCACGAGGCCGCGCTCGAGGACGTCGATCCGCGCGCTTACGAAATTTATGCGAGCGGTCCGCCGGAAATGATCGCCGCGGTCCGCCGCGATTTTGCGGCGCACGGCGTCGATGCCGGGCGACTGTTTTCCGATTCTTTCGACTATGCGCCGGACGCGCTCGCGCGCCATGCCAGCAGCGCGGCAACGAGGTCGTGATCTTCGGCCGTCGCCGCGGTCAGCATCGGGGCCGCGACGCCGTGCTCTTGGAGCATGGCGGCGATGCGCGCGCTCGCGACGAGCCAGTGCGCCCGCGCGAGCGCCGCGCGCCACGGCGCGCCCGCCATCGCGAGCAGGTTGAGGCCCACTTCCGCGCTCGTTGCCGTGATCACCTGGATCTGCCCTGACACCAAGGCTTCTTCCGTGGCCGCGAGCAGGGCGGCGTCGGGCCGCGCGGCGTGGCGCTCATAGACCTCGGCGGTCACGACACCGGCACCGCGCGCCTCGAGTTCGCTCGCGAGATGCTCGCGTCCACCGATTCCCTTGACGAGCAATACGCGCTTGCCCGCCAGGTGCTGCAACCGCGGGTGTGCCAGCAGACCCTCCGAGTCGGCTCGGCCTTCCGGCACGATCGCGACCCGGTAGCCGGCCTGATTGAGCGCGCGCGCGGTCGCGAGTCCGACCGCCGCGAGCTCGAGATCCCGCCGCTGGGCGAGCAGATGCGCACCGAAGCGCACCGCATTCGCACTCACGAACACGATGAGGTCGAAGCCGTCCAAGGGCCCGAGACGCGCACTCAAGACTCGCTGTTCACTCGAGGGTTTGATGTCGATCGCCGGCAACCGGAAGCACACGGCACCTTCGGCCGCGAGCAAACGGCACAGCGGCATCGCTTGCTGGTCGGGGCGTGTCACGAGGACACCGAGACCCTGCAGCTTGAGCAAGCTCGTCAGTCCGCGCGCAATCGCTCGAGCAATGCGCCGGCGCCGGCACCGAGGACGCGCTCAGCGAGTTCCTCGCCGATCGCGACCCCGTCCTGCGTGCGGCCGGTCAGTGAATCGCGCAGCAGCCGCGAGCCGTCGGGCTCCGCGACGAGGCCCGCGAGCGTGAGGCGGCCTTCGCTGAGCTCGGCGTGTGCCGCGACCGGTGACTGGCAGCTGCCTCCGAGCCGTCCCGAGAACGCGCGTTCGGCGTTCATCGCGAGGCGCGTCGCGGCATGTTCGAGCGGCGTGAGCCGCGAGCGGGTGTCGGCGTCGTCGTCGCGGCATTCGATGCCGATCACGCCCTGGCTCACGGCGGGCAGCGATTCCGAGATCTCCAACCGCGCCGTGATGCGCGACTCCCAACCCAAGCGCACGAGTCCCGCGCAGGCGAGAACGATGGCATCCAACTCACCTTCGTCGAGGCGGCGCAAGCGCGTGTTGACGTTGCCGCGCAGTGCATGGATCTGCAGGTCCGGTCGCGCCGCGAGCAGCTGCGCCTGGCGCCGCAGACTCGAGGTGCCGACCCGCGCGGCCGGCTTGAGATCCTGGATGCGCGTCGCCGCGAGCCCCGTGACGAGCGCGTCGCGCGGGTCAGCCCGCTCCAGCACGGCGCCGATCACGAAACCCGGCGGCAGTTCCGCGGGCACGTCCTTCATCGAATGCACGGCTATGTCGGCTCGGCCTTCCTCGATCGCGACCTCGAGCTCCTTGATGAACAGACCCTTGCCGCCGATCGCGGCGAGACTGCGGTCCAGAATCTGATCGCCTTTCGTGGACATCGGCACGAGCTCGACGATGAGATCCGGGTGGGCGGCGCGCAGCAGTTCGGCGACGTGCTCGGCCTGCCATAACGCGAGCTGGCTCTTGCGCGTGGCGATGCGCAGCGGCGCGTTGGGCATTCTGGCGCTCATCGCGGCTGCGCCGGCGCCGGCCTCTGCGACTGTGGCTGCGCGTCGGCGAAGAGCTCGCTTTTCAAACGGTACACCGAGGAGATGTCCTCATCGCCGTGGCCCGCCGCGATGAGCTGCGCATACTCGGCGAGCGTCGATTCGACGACGGGCAGCGTGGCGCCGTGCACCGCCGCCATGCTCCTGCAGATCCCCAAGTCCTTGGCGTGCAGCCGCACGCGAAATCCCGCCGGATAGCGTTCGTTCGCCATGAAGGGCGCGCGATTCACGAAATACCAGCTCGAGCCCGCGCCCTTGCCGAGCGTCTCGATGAGGCGGTCGAGCGGCAGGCCTTCGGCTTTCGCGAAGGCCATCGCCTCCGCGACCGCCTGGATGATGCCTGCGCACATGATCTGGTTCGTGGCCTTGGCGGCCTGGCCGGCGCCGCTCGCGCCCATGTAAGTGATCGTGCGCCCGAGCTTCTCGAGCAGCGGTCGCGCCGCCGCGAAGGCGGCCTCGTCGCCCCCGACCATGATCGCGAGCGTCGCGGCCTTTGCGCCTTCGACGCCGCCGCTCACGGGACAATCGAGAAAACTGACGCCGGCTTGCTCGAGTTCGGCGTGCACCTGGCGCGCCGTTTCCGCGCCGACCGTCGAGCAGTCGATGACGAGCGCGCCTTCTTTGAGTCCGGGCCGCAAGCCGTCGATGACGGCCCGAACGTCCGCATCGGCCGACACGCACACGACGATGGCCTCACAGGCCGCCGCGAGTGCGGCGAGCGTGTCGTGGGTCGGCAGCTTCAATTCGGCGGCGAGCGCGGCGGCCTTTTCAGGGCTGCGATTCCAAACGCCCGCGAGCAGCCCGGCCGCATGAAGATTACGTGCCATCGGCGCGCCCATGGCGCCCAAGCCCACAAAGCCGGTTCGCATTCGCCTCACTCCTCACGCCCGATCGTCCGCGCAAAGACGCGTAGACTAAGGCTTTGCGGCCGCAGCGGCAAAGCGGGTGCGTGAGCGGGGTCGAAACTGCGCTAGCTGCGCGCCATCTTCACGAGCCGCCGTTGCAAACGGCGTCGACTTCCTGTTTGGCGTTGAGCCGCTCGGTATCGATTTCCTGGGAGGTCAGGAAAACCTTCTCGCCGTTGTCGCCGGTCTTGTAGATGTGGCGACCCTCGATGAGTTTCTTGTAGTTGTCCTGGGCATCGGCACACTGCTTGGATTGCGTGGCCGCGACATCTTGGTCGACCTCCTGCTTCTCCTTGGCGATTTTTTCCGTGGGGGCCGTCGGCGTGGCAGCCGCCAGCGCGGGGCGCGAGGATTGCGCGGGAGGCGGCGAGGAATGAGTGCCCAAGCCCTCGACGATTTCGGCGTGCACGCCATCCGGCGGCGTATCGCCGTATTGGATCTTGCCCTGCGCGTCCACCCACTTGTAGACGACCGCCGAAGCGAGCCCCGACCACGCCAGCAGCGCGGCGAACAACAATACCCGTTTCATGCGCCTCACCCTCGATTGCTCTAGAGGGCCCGCGAGCCCGATTCTCCGGTGCGAATACGCAGGGCCTGTCCTAGGTCCACGACAAATATCTTGCCGTCGCCGATTTTACCCGTTCGTGCCGTTTCGATGATTGCCTCGACGACCCGGTCGACCTGATCGTCATCGACGGCCAATTCCAGCTTCACTTTGGGCAGAAAATCCACGACGTATTCCGCGCCCCGATAGAGTTCAGTGTGGCCCTTTTGCCGGCCAAAGCCTTTGACCTCGGTCACGGTAATGCCCTGTACTCCCACTTCCGCGAGCGCCGAGCGCACATCGTCGAGCTTGAACGGCTTGATGATGGCAACGACCATTTTCATTCAGGCAACTCCTTGGTGAGAGGACATGAGCGTAATGAACCGCGCAATTCGCGCTAGGGATGCTGCTTCGCAGCATGGAGTATTGCAGTTTTGTGATGTATAAATGCGCAGCATCTTGCGCCGGCCGAACAATTAAAAAACGGCGTGGGCCCTGTTGGGGACCCACGCCGCCGGAATATCGCACCGACGGGGGAGTTGGCTGGCTTGCCGGCGCGAGATGCTCCTAAAACGTCAGAATTTTTCCTCGCATAACCCTTCAAATCGCATCGGGACCCGTTTCGCCGGTGCGCACGCGTAGCGCCTGCTCCAGCTCCAGTATCCACACCTTGCCGTCGCCGGTCTTACCCGTGCGAGCGACGTTGCATACGGCCTCCATGACCTGTTCTGCGATCGAATCATCGACCGCGAGTTCGATCTTCGCCTTCGGCAGGAAGTCCACCGTGTATTCCGCGCCGCGGTAAATTTCCGAGTGCCCGTGCTGCCGTCCGTAACCGTGCACCTCGGTCACGGTTACGCCTTGAATCCCGATGTCGGCGACGGCCTGCCGTACTTCATCGACCTTGAACGGCTTGATGACTGCGGTGATGAGCTTCATGGAATAACCCCACCCGTCCCAAGCCGTTTGATCGCCCGCCTCCGACACCGTAGCCGCGTAGTACTGCTATGCTTAATGCAGCTTCCGTGCCAGCGGCGGAAGGACCGTGAATCAAAGACTTATGTCGCCCCGTGGGATTGCGCGCACCGACTTGGCGCGCCATGCTCGAGGCGTGCGTTATGGAAGTGCGAGTGTTCACAAGCCCCCCACCCCCATTGAGGTTCGCCATGAGCTTTATGAATTCCAACTCTCTCGATGAACTCGCGCGTCGTTTGGCCGAATCCGTGCCCGAGTCGGTACGTGCCTTCGGTCGTGACCTCGAAGGCAACTTCAAGGCGGTTTTGCAGGCGCAGCTCAGCAAACTCGATCTCGTCAATCGCCAGGAATTCGACGTCCAGTCGGAACTGCTCGCGCGCACGCAAACACAGGTCGCGGCCTTGGAGGCCCGACTCAAGGAACTCGAGGCTAAACTCGCTCCGGCCGCCTAGACTCGCGCCGTCCGCCGGCGCCGGTCCGTGCGCCAGCGCGTCGCGGCGCGCGGTTCACATTCCTGCGCGTTCACAGCGCTTATCCTCGCGGCCCGGCGCGCGCCGACGGGCTAGGATCGCGGCATGAGCAGGGAACGCGTCGTCAGCACGGTCTTGAGCCGGGCTCCGCAAGGACTCGCCGCGCCGCTCGTGCGTGTCGAAGTGCACTTGGGCAGCGGACTGCCGGCGTTCGTGATCGTGGGGCTTCCCGAGGCCGTCGTGCGCGAGAGTCGCGAACGCGTGCGCGCGGCGCTGCTCTCGGCCGGATTCGATTTTCCGGTCGCTCGCATCACCGTCAATCTTTCGCCCGCCGATTTGCCCAAGGAGGGCGGACGCTTCGATCTGCCGATCGCGATCGGGATTCTGACGGCGAGCGGCCAGTTGCCGGAAGAGGTGCTGCGCGGGCGCGAGTTCTACGGCGAACTATCCTTGAGCGGCGAGTTGCGTGAGACTCGCAAGCTCGTGCCGGCGCTCGTCGCTGGCGTCAAATGCGGCAACGAGATCATCTTGCCGGCCGCCAATCGGGCCGAAGCCGCGCTCGTCGCGCAGCCGACGATCTTCATGGCCGACGATCTACGAGCCGTGTACGCGGCGCTGCGCTCGGGCACGGGGCTCGTTCGCGCCACTGCGAAATTGCGCGACCGCGCGCCGCTGCAACGCGGTGCGAAGCCGGGCGACGGCGCGACCTCAGGCAGGGGCACGAAGCTCCGCGAGCGCGCGGCATCGCCGCCGCCCGACCTCGCCGACGTGCGCGGCCAGTTTGCCGCGAAACGAGCGCTCGAGATCGCGGCGGCCGGACAGCACGGACTCTTGCTCATGGGGCCGCCCGGCGCCGGCAAGACCCTGCTCGCGCAGACCTTGCCGGGTCTGCTCCCGCCGCTGTCGGCGCCCGAAGCTCTCGAGGTCGCGAGTCTCGAATCGGCCGCGGGGCGCAGGCCCTCCGTTTCGCGCCGGCGGCCGTTTCGCAGTCCGCAGCACACCGCATCGGTGGCCGCGCTGATCGGCGGTGGCGGCTTTCGTCCCGGCGAGCTGTCGCTCGCGCACTTGGGCGTGCTGTTTCTCGACGAGTTGCCCGAATTCCAAAGCAACGCGCTCGAGGCGCTTCGGGAGCCGCTCGAGAGCGGCTTCGTGAGTCTCGGCCGCGCCAAGCGTACCTACGAGTTCCCAGCGCGATTCCAGCTCGTTGCCGCGATGAACCCGTGTCCCTGCGGCTATCAGGGTGACGCGCGCGGCCGTTGTCGCTGTACGGCGCGGCAAGTCGACCGCTACCGCAACCGCATCTCGGGTCCGCTCATGGATCGCATCGACATACACTTGGAGCTTTCGGCACTCCCGGCGGATCAGCTCATCGAGGCGCCGCCGGTCGCGGAGTCTTCGTCGGCCGTCGCCGCGCGCGTCGCGGCCGCGCAGCAACGGCAAATGGATCGGCAGGGCAAGCTCAATGCGCGCCTCAGTGCGCGCGAGACTCGCGAGCGATGCCGACTCGATGCGGAGTCGCTCCGGCTCCTCGGCACAGCGATTGCGCGCCTCGGGCTCTCGGCGCGCGCCTACGAGCGGATCCTCAAGCTCGCGCGGACCCTCGCGGATCTTGCCGGCCAAGCCGAGATCGGCAACGCACAGGTTGCCGAGGCGGTGCGTCTGCGCGCGCTCGACCGCGCGGCGCCCTTGGGCTACTTGTTGAGCGACACCATGTAGTCGACCGCGGAGCGAATCGTCGCGTCCGGCCAGTTCGTGCCGCCGCGAGCGGGCATGTTGCCCTTGCCGCCGATCGCGTGCGTGTAGAGCGTATCCTTGCCTTGGGCGATTCGCGGGCCCCAGGCCGCATGGTCACCGATCTTCGGCGCGCCATTGATACCCAAGGCATGGCAGCCCGAGCAGACTTGCTTGAACGCCTCTTCGCCGCTTTTCGGGACGTCCGCTGCGGGGGCGTCGCTCTTGGGCTGGTTCAGCGCGAGCAGAGCCGAGTTGTCCTTGCCGGCAACGGCTTCGTGGGCGAACGGCGCAATGTTGCTCTCGACCGCGGCAACGCGCAGCGGATCGCTGAGCTGATCTTGGAGCTGTTTATGGCCGATGACGCGCGCCGCGGCGAACAGGCAGATCGCGAACACGATCAGAATTCCGAGCACGACGCTGAACGAATTGAAGAAATGGGTATCCGATGCTTCTTCTGTGCTGGCCACGGCAACTCGCTGAAAATGGGGGGAAAAAACCGCAAAGTGCAGCATCTCAGTATACCGGCAGCCGGGAAACGACGAAATAGCTGCAGTAAAATCACCCGGCGAGTGGGGCAGGTCGGCCGTGTAGTGGAGTCGAACAATGGAAGGTGCGTGTTTGGGCCAGCCGATCGACGAGCGACTCGCGGCGGTATCCGCAGGGCAGCACGGAATAACAGCGTTATGATGAGACCATCATGTCAGTGAGTTCCGCTGTATCGGGCAACCCAAGCCACGCTTCGAGCGCGACCCAGAGGACGGCCGCGCCGGGGTTGTTTGCGCGCAGTCTCGAAGCGCGTTGGCTGCTGCGCGCGTTGCTTGCCGGTGGCGTGGCGCTCGCGGTCGCCGCGCTGCTGTTCGTGGCCTGGCACGAGCATCGTCGTGACACGTTCGTCGGGCAAACGCGCTGATGGCGGCGTCCGACACGCTGGTCGCCAAGCAAGCTGGTGCGTCGGTCGGTGCGGGTCCTTACGCCCGCGGTTTCGCGCCGGTCACGGGTGGCGATGCGGCGCGCGTCTTGATTCTGGGATCCCTGCCGGGGCAGCGCTCGCTCGAGCTTGGCCAGTATTATGCGCAACCGCAGAACGTGTTTTGGCGGCTCATGGGCGAGCTGTTTCAAGCCGGACCAGAGCTCGACTATGGCGAGCGCATGCGACGCCTCGTCGCCCAACGCGTCGCGCTATGGGACGTCTGCGCCGCGGCCGAACGGCCGGGCAGTCTGGATTCGGCGATCGTGCCTGAGAGCATTACCGTCAACGACTTTGCGGTTTTTTTCGGCGCGCACCCGCAGCTACGCTTGATCGGTTTCAATGGTGCGACGGCCGCGAGGCTCTTCGAGCGACATGTTCAGGGGCGCGTCGCCACGATCCCCTCGGCCGTGCGCTTCCTGCGCTTGCCCTCGACGAGTCCGGCGCATGCCTCGGTGCCTTACTCCGCGAAGTTGGCGGCCTGGCGGCCGCTGCGCGAAGCGGCTTTAGGGACCCGGGAACCTTGAGCGCTTTGCGCCGCGTCGGCCTCATTTCGGACACCCACGACCTGCTGCGACCCGAGGCGCGCGACTACCTCGCCGGATGCGATGCGATCGTGCACGCCGGCGACATCTGCAACCTGGCTGTGCTCACCGAACTGCGTGCCATCGCTCCCGTCACGGCGGTACGCGGCAATAACGACCGGGGTACGTGGGCAGAGCGCTTGCCCGTCCACGAATTCTTGCGCATCGAAGACGTCTGGATCTATGCGATCCATGACCTCGCGCAAATCGACATCGATCCGGCAGCCGCCCAGGTTGGCGTCGTCGTTCACGGTCACTCCCATCAGCCGTCGAGCAGTCTGCGCGACGGCGTGCTGTTCGTGAATCCCGGGAGCGCCGGGCCGCGCCGGTTCGAGCTGCCGATCTCCTGTGGCGAACTGCTGATCCACGGCCGCTCCGTGGCTGTGCGCCTGCGCACCCTGATCTAAAGGGACTCCTCATGTCAGTCAGCGCTTGCGTTTATGTCGCGAACTCGGACAGCCAGGATCTGTCCGTGTTTCTGCTGCACGGTGACGGCTCACTGGCAGCGACGGGCACCGTGCCGGTACAAAGACCGGCGGTCACGGGGCGCTCGCTCGTACTCGCCACGAGCCCGGACCTCGCGTTCTTGTATGCCGGCTACGCGATGGGCGGCACGCATCCCGCGATCGCGACATTTGCCTTGGATCCCCGGTCCGGATTTCCAACACCGCTCGCGAGCACGCCGATCGCCGATTCAGTCGCCTATATCGCGACCGACCGCGAGGGAAAATTTTTGCTCTGTGCCTCGTACGCCGGCGACAAAGTCATGGTGAGCCCCATCGGCAGCGATGGCATCGTGGCGCAGACCCAAGAGATCGTGGCGAGCGCACCGAAGGCGCACTGCATCCTGACCGACCCGTCCAATCGACATGCCCTGCATACGAGTCTCGGCGGCGATCTCATCTACCAGCACCGCTTCAGCGCTGCGACAGGCGTCTTGACGGCGAATGATCCGCCGAGCGTCGCGGTCGAGCACGGCGCCGGCCCGCGCTTCATTTGCTTTTCCGGCGACGCCCGCTTCGTCTACGTGAATTGCGAACTGGACGGATCGATCCGTGTGTTTCCTTACGATGTGGCGCGTGGTGTTCTTGGTCTTTGCGTGCAGGTGGCGAGTGCGCTGCCGCCCGCATTCACGGGAAAAATCTGGGCCGCGGATCTGCATCTGACACCGGACGGCCGCTTCCTCTACGCCTGCGAGCGCACGAGCAGCACGCTGTCGGCGTTCGCCGTGGATCGAGTGACGGGGTTGCTGACGCGCATGTCCACCGATGTAACGACACGCCAGCCTCGCGCGTTCGATATCGACCCCTCGGGTCGCTTTCTCGTTTGCTCGGGCCAGCTCGGCAACAGCGTCATCGTCTACGCCATCGATCACGAGGACGGCCATCTCAGCGCGCTCGGGGAATACCCCGTCGGCAGGAATCCGACCTGGGTGACGATGATTCCCCTCGCGGGGTGATTGCAGTAGTATCGCGACCCCACCTCGACGCGCCCGTAGCTCAGCTGGATAGAGTGTCGGCCTCCGAAGCCGAAGGTCACTGGTTCGAATCCAGTCGGGCGCGCCATATCCTTGGAGGTCCGTGAACACGTGAAATGGCGATGAAGATATCGCGGCCACCGAGGGCAAGCACATGCCCATGACGGTCTTTGCCGTGGTCATGTTGGCCGCCTTGCTGCACGCAAGCTGGAATGCCATCGTGAAATCTGGACCCGACAAGTTCCTGACCACGATGATGGTCAGCGGCGCGGCCGCGGCCTTGTCCGCCGCCTGTCTCCCGTTCCTGACGCAGCCGTCGCCGTCGAGCTTTCCTTATGCGCTGGCCTCGGCGTTCTTTCAAATCAATTACTACCTGCTGCTCGCGCGCACCTATCGAGACGCCGACATGAGCGAGACCTATCCGCTCATGCGCGGCACCGCGCCGTTGATCGTCGCGATCGTGAGCGCATTCCGGATGAACGACGTGCTGTCGCTCGTCGCCTGGATCGGTGTGATGGCCATTTGCCTGGGCGTCGGCATCATTGCGCTAGGTAGTAGGCTCCGCCATCGCGAGGGCATCCGTCTCGCGCTCCTGAACGCGCTCGTGATCGCGTGCTATACCGTGATCGACGGGCTTGGTGTCAGGAGATCTGGAGCGCCGGCGGCCTACACGCTCTGGGTTTTCTTGCTGACGGGGACGCCGCTGGCGCTTTGGGTGCTCACGACCCGGAGAGGCAGCTTCACGGCGTACTTAGGCCGTCATTGGCGGGCCGGTGTCGCCGCGGGCATGGGGAGCACGGCATCGTATGGATTGGCGTTGTGGGCGATGACGGTCGCGCCGATTGCGGTGGTCGCGGCACTCCGTGAAACGTCGATTCTGTTTGCCACCTTGATCGCGGGCGTCGTGCTCCGGGAGCGCATCGGGCCGCGGCGTATGATCTCAGCCTGCATCATCGCCGGCGGAGCCGCGATCTTGCGACTTGCCTGAAGGCGCCGCGCCCAAGGGGTGACCAGGGCACTTGAAGGAGGTTGACGTCATGAGTACACGCTTTCCAGTCGAGTCGCTCACGAAGAGTCCGTCGCAGCGCTTCGACAGGGCGGT
>Ga0116231_10012764_pt1 | contig 12167 bp, 7 predicted proteins | sample S1TSphgellanicum_2_FD_89695 | JGI IMG/M metagenome (GOLD analysis project Ga0116231, IMG submission 89695) | Host-associated microbial communities from peat moss isolated from Minnesota, USA - S1T2_Fd - Sphagnum magellanicum MG | ecosystem: Host-associated > Plants > Peat moss > Unclassified... | reverse complement strand
TTTTTTTAATGGAGTTACATTTCTATATTTGTGTTTCTCTTGTGACCAGGACTTTTTTCTTTTTCATCTTTGGGACATTTGAAAAGCTTAAAAATTAGTTGTATTCAAACTAGGAAAAAAAATTCAAAAGTTTTTTTCTTTTGTCAAATAATAGAAAAAATTTTCCCCAATTTTTTTTTTGGGTGCATCTAATCTTTCACAAGGGTGTAATCTTGCAAGCATATTATTACATAGTTCACCTCCCACTTAAGCATGTAATGTAATCGTAACTGGCCATCAGCACAAAGAAAGCATGGATTAGCACACCAAAAATGTTGATCCTTAGAAAAATAATCGATGGAAATAGGCTCAGTTTAATTTATATGAACTAGTGTTTATTGGTGGGAAATGTTGTGGAAAATTTTGCAATTGGGAGAAAGAAAGAAAATTTCTATCTTAGATTCTTTTTTTATGAAACAAATTGTAAAAATATTGAGGTTTTTTTTGGAAAAATGTTGGCAAATTAGGACTCTCTTTTTATTTTTGAAATAGATTGTCACCACTTTTATATTGTTTGAGCAGTTTTGTAGAAAATTGTTGCCAACTAATATTGATTGTATCTTGGGACTATTGCTACATAAAAATAGTTCAAAAACCTATATTTAACTACCCAACATTTCAAAATCTAACTATTTAATTGTAATGTAACAATCACATACTTATTGTTTATCTTCCATACACCATCAAAGATTTAATCCAACCATCATTTGATAATCATTTTAACAGTTATGGATTTTGGATTTTTTTTTCCATGGACATTCTACTCCAATTATGTGTGAGGGGTAGAAACCGAATATTCATTACAATGAGATCATATTGTTCCCCATACTTATCATGCATGCTAATTTGGTGGACACACACACTAAAGGTAAGCAACATAATTGGAAAGGGGTACTTAATAATCACAAATTTAGCTTGTGACGAATTAATAATGAAAACCATGTGAAGTTCATTGATTCATAAGTTCATACAATTTGAACACAAATATCATGCATTGAAAACAAGTTTGACATATGAATATATCTATTGATGAATGAAGTACAAACCTATGAATGAAAGCATGTCACACGAATCTTTTCATAAACTCATGTGTCAAATGTGTTTCCAATGCACAATATCAAAGCGTAAAATGTACAAATTATGAATGAATGAATTTTGCACAATTTCCATTATTAAATCATTAAATGTTAAATTTGTGATAAGTAAATTATTTATGCTCAATTCATTTGCAAATAAAGGGTTGTAAACAACTAAGGGAACCCAACTTGCATTAAATCTCATTTCTGAAAAATTTCTAATTACATAAAAATGTTGCCAAATTTTAAACATTTTGATAATTTTTTCACGTTACGACAAAATCTCATGTCTCAATCATACTTGATTTTATAACTTAAAGTACATTTTTGGGCTTTGATGAAAGTAATTAATTAATTTTGGTCGTTGATGTTATGCAAATAATATACAACTTAACTTGATACTAATTTTGAAAAGGTTTTGCCACACTAAAAAATATTCACATGGAGTCTTGGAATTTAATAATTTTATGATTTTTTTTAAAAAATTGGATGCATAAAAAAGTGCATAAAGGGGGTGTTTATAGTCATCATGTACATACATGGATTTGTTTTTTTTTTAAATTAGGTTTTAAAACTAGAAAATTTATTCAAATTTTCACCCCAAAATTTTTTTAAATTGTTTTCCAAATTATTTTTTGAAAAGGTGCCAAAGTACCCTAAAAGAAGTAGATGATCACGTATTTTTTCCAATTTTATAAATGTAACATCACTAAGGCATTAATTGGGAACACATTTTGGAGAAAAGTGCTAAAAAATCACTCCAAGCCTCAAAAGATAATCTAGCACATTATTTATTCAAATCCAAAAAATTTATTGAAAATCCACAAAAAAATCGAATATAACCCATCAATATCCATTTTTGAACGTTGTTATTGCTATTTTATGCATCCACAAAAATCCTCAAAAATATCATTTACAATTTTTCATGATTATTCCAACAATGACTTCATCAATTAATGATAAAAAAATATTTAAAACAACCCAAAAGATTACAAGTTCAAATTGCCATTGGAACATTTCCATGGGCACATTGCACAACATGTTTTGGATGGATATTACTAAAAATTTGCCTAATCTTAGACTCAATAATGACCATGGCTTAATATGATGAAGTTAGCAAAAGCCACCATGTACACTTTCACATCAAAACTTGATTGGCTAGATGTATTAATTAGTCTTAATGGTTTGCTACTAGTAATTTTTAATTTTTTATAACCCCTTTTCTTGTTTATGGGTGGGGATTGGGATGTGAGAAAATATTGTTGTAGGGCTAAATGTCAAGTATGGGTGAAATTGTTTTTAGGTTCACATTCTAACCTCATGATCATGAAATAGCATTTCATTTCCAAAATGCCCTTGCATAATGCAAGTCAATATGAAAAGCCTTCCTCTTACTAGTATGGCAAGAAACTACAAGCATGAAGACAATCATGCGCAAAGATGAAGATGTGTTAAGATGGATATGAATATGTCCATGACTATACTTTTTCATTAACATCTATAATATATTAGAATTGGTGGTAACTGGGAAAATGTACTATGATAGGTATGAAAAAGAGAAATAATCTACCTATTGTTTTGCATCACAAGGTGTTTTGTCAAGTAACTAATTTGATTTGATCTGAAAGGAGATGTTGCCCATTACACCTTACTAAACTAGTTTTTAAAGGGTTTGGGGATTGTGTTTACCATAAAAACTTTTGAAGCTTCATGCCTCATAATGCCTTGTTCCCATCAGATTGCTCAATTATTAACTAAACCAAGCCACAAAAGTTTTTGTGGTAAACACCAAACTATTGGTTTTTTTGGTTAATCAAATAAGGGACAATGTTCATTATTTCATGTATTTACTTGACCACAACTTTCAATAAAAATTGAAGTTTGTTTCCATCATGCATGGGTCTTGATCTAAATGTTGCTAATTGTCATTAGTTTTAGCATATTATAAGTTCCCAAGTATGAAAGAGCATCTTCACATCCATTTTAACACATCTTATTCTTCATCTTTGAGCATGAGTTTCCATGCCTACCTTACTTATGGTGGGATGTAAGCCAAGGTAGAACTTTAAATTTGCATTAAATTTTTGGTCATCTTTGTTTTACATGGGTTGTTCACACAACTAGTTCACACTTCAAAAGCAAATACAATTAAAGCTTATACATGTGATAATACATCTCTTCATCTTTGCACATGAGTTTATTTTCAAGCATCTAAAACATGTCGTTTTCACCTTTAATTTTGTGATTACAATGATTTCATAGTCAATGTTACTTGACTAAAATGATTAACTATATATAATTTGATTAAGATATAACTATTATATTTTTTGACTAATTAAGCATGTCTAATATCACCAAATCAAGATTTTATTTTAATCATATTGGAATCTAATTACACATGGACTATGTGACACCTACATGAATATTGAAGTTGTAATGTTGTTTTTGAATTCTATCAAATTCAAACAATGACATGGACAACCATGTGTCACAATACATGACAAAAAATACTTGACACATTTGTGAAAATTATATTTATACTACCATGATTGAACTCTATTAATTAAGGGTAAAGTGGATGTCAACATGTGTAACAATCAATGTTTAAAATTACATGTAATTATGAAATTATAAAACCTATAAAATGTTTCTAAAACAATTTATTTTAAATGTAGAGTTAATTTCATTACAAAATTATGTTATTCAATTAACAGTTTTACATTAAAAATTTTAATTAATGGAATTTCTTGAAATGTGAAATTAAAGATATTTGAAATTATTCAAATAATATCAGATGTGAAATTCATTTAATAGAAAAAAATCAATAAAACGTATTATATTGGGATTTATGGTCCAAAAACTAAAATAATGTTTTTTTTTTACGTTTGAAAGTAAAAAAATTTAAAATTAAAAAGGAATGAAATAAAATTTAAAGTTATACTTAATTTAAAATATCTTTTCATTCAACCCAATCTAAATTTAAAACATTAAATTCGAAATTTTGAAATAATTTACAATGTGTAATTAAAAAATTAAGAAATTCAATATAATTATGAAACTAAAAATGAAAATTAAATAATGAAATTAAGTTTATGTGAGAAATTTAATTCCATTATAAATATTTAAAATTATATTTAAATAAAATTTTAAATTTATTTTTGAAACACATTATTTATGTGATTATATTATGAATCACATGATTCACCACATGAAATACACTCATAAAGCACTTGGAGAAATTTCATAATATACTTGAAAGCAATGTTATATCCATGAATATTAGAATGAATGTTATGATTCTAGTATGAACCCTACTTAAAAGCAAGAGGAAAGTTATGTCTACTTATAGATGTAAGAATCCTCCCACTCTTAAGGAGTTGGTGTAAAAATTAGAGTATGCCAACTATCGAACCCCTTGATATCATGATTATCAAAAAAATTAAATACCTTACCATTATATGTATAATCATGGTTCTCATTTTTTAAAAATCAAATATCCACATAAAACCACCCCTTTTTGCTAGTTCTCTCAAGAAACCCAGTGGTTCTTTGAAGTTTTTGAAATACCCAGAACCCATGGTTATTTAAATATGATGTTTTTCAAATCCCCAAACTTGGCAATTCTTGGATTTAAAAAATTTTCAAATACCTAGAAACCAATGGGTATTATAAAAATCAAATATGCACCTCACATTCATAAAAACCCGATGTTATGTGAGCGACACATCCTAAATGTGTCACTCAGCCTGAAGCAACTTGACATGGGTCCCCACATGTGGGCATCTAGGCCCAAAACTTGGCATGTGAAACATGCCATGTTTTAAGCCCTTTTGACCCTCGCCCCCACCACCCTCTCCCCTCACCCCTATCCCCTTTCTTGCGCAAGACTAAAATTTTTGAATTTTTGTAAAAGCTTTATGGCATTATTAGGATGGACTGGGGAGATAATGTAAATGGAGTTGAATCAAATAAGCAATGTTGTTTGGGAAACAATTAAGCAAATTGCACCATCATTTGAAGCAAAAGAAGAAATAGATTTGGATTCCAAGAATTTTTACACACCACTTGATAATACATCGAGCCACTATCAAATGCAACTAAGGAACGAATGAAGGTGGATGCATTAGGCACTTTCAAATGTTGTTGGACAACCATGGTTGGATTGTTGACTAGCTAATGTTCTACAAGCAAGGTTTACCAAAGCCACATTGGTGCACACCATTGCCGACCAATAAGCATGCATCCATGTGTACTCATTGTTCTCCATCTACATATTCCAAACATGGGCGATAGTCACTTGGGTGAAAGCATGAATAGGTGGACTATTTGGACCATCACACTTGTAATTATCATGGGAACATGTGAATTAATTTGAAATTAACCCAATCAATAAAAAATTAACAAAAACATTCAATAAGCACTATAATGTTTGTTTTTAAGCAATAAAAGGACTTGTAAATGAATGTGAATTTTTTTGAAAATGACATTATTTGCCAAATTTTTAACATAAACCTTAATAAAATAATATGAAAAAAAAAAATTGAAGATTTTTTCAAAAATATTCTAAGAATATTTCCCAAAAACCAATTAGAAAAATAGTCAAAGAGCAAGTGGGTGTGGCTCATGTTATCACGTTTGCACCCCTTTCCTCCTGAGTAGTTGATAAGGTTTGTTGGTTACCCTGAAGCATTGCTAGGTTGAATTGGTATTGCCTATTTTCATCCCTAGTTTGCTGAAAGGAATCCTCTACTGCTAAATCACATGTCTGCCATGCTTCATCTAGTGCCCTTGCCATTTAAACACCTAAATTCAGGTCATTGTTACTAACACCCACCCCAACATTGAACTCATCAACATGATTAGAAACTAGAAATGGCATGCCAAGACCAACCACCTAATCTTCTATTGATGAGTCGAATGCAACATCTTGCAATGTTGGACAAGTGAAAGTACATCAACAATTATATTTAGTCCAAGGATACATAGGCATCAATTCTTTGCAATTGCCTATTTAGGTATTAAATATATCTATACATAGTTGGCAAATACATGTACCAAGATGTGTAAATGTATGTATTTTAATTTATTTGGAGTTGAGCAAGGAAGTTTAAGGCAAGATGGGTCAAATTGGTAGTGGCTAATTAAGTAAACTGTTACCCGCAAAAGAGGTTGGTTGGAATGTTGGTAATATGGTTAAATGCATGGTGGACAAGTGGTTGGTGTGCACTTACAAGCCTAGGTTTAATATGTTGTAAGGTTGGATCACGCTCGTTTTCATAAAGGTGTCGATAAACTAGAATATGTTTGTAGGTCGTTCCGCCATGGCATACATTACAATTACACTATATTCGCTAGCATTTTCGAGAAATGGCATATTATTCCTCCAATTGCCAAAACTTTTTATCTCAAGCACATAGTTGTGCTTGCATAGTCATATGAAACCAAGTTATTACACAATATTTGCAACTCCTATCCAAGCTGCAAAACATGGCCTTAATGTGAAAACAAAATGGTCAAGATTTTAGTTAATGAATTAAATGTAATTTAAATGGGTTTGTAATTAGCATGTAAACGATCAAGGATGAAAATCACAAATTATGAAGATCGATAATGAAACTTAGATTCATTATAAGATTCATGATCCCAAACTTCTTAATTGTTGAATATATGTCGCAACCCCACTTTGAGGGAATTGTGAGGTCGCCACTCACACTCCCGAAAATGGGACTCGGGAGTCCTCCAAGACTCCCGAAAACGTAGAGCGCAATTACAAGGGTCAAAACACCTCGCATTGGAGCGTTCTATAAACCGTTGGAAAGGTCTTGAAGTGTAGATGTCCAAAATGGCCTCGCATGAGCCATTTGGACATTTTCAACACAAGTTATGGTCAAAAGAAGGGCCAGGAGTCAAATTGGCAGTTTGACTCCCGACCACTAAAAGTCAAGAATCGACCCAATTCCAGTGTGTGCAGGTAAAGTACAACACATCGTTGGAAAGCTCTTGAGGAGAGCTACAACTTTGGTTTAGACCTTGTCCCAATCCAAGTTTGGGGCGAGGAGTTATGAGCGTCCAAAGTCCTGGGAGTCCAAACCGGGACAATTTTAGGACTCCACTTTGGGAGTCCCAAGAAAAAGAGCCATTAGGATGCAAGTCTGGTGGAGAGCTGTAGAGAATACTATATGGGGGAAGGTGGTGGCTTCCCCCGAGTCCAGGCCGTGGTGAATCAAGTGAGTCCAAGTTAGCTCGTGGTTTGTCCCAACACCAAAAAGGTGCAGAATGAGTTCTAACTAACTTGTTGGTTAGATTTGGATGCAGGACCGCATAATTGAATAAACTTGTCCCTCTTCCTAGTCTATCCCGAAACTTTCAGCATGCCCCTCTCACCCCCTTTAGTGGTGGAAACTGGGAGTGTGCCCCGAGTCCCAGAAATTCCGCAACTTGAGTGGGTTAGCCCAACTTGGGGCTAACTTGGGGACTTGGGAGCGCGTCAATATAGCTAGCAACTTAGTAGAGATGGACTTGATTCTGCATCACTTATGATCTCAAGACCTATATCAAATTCAACATCACCTATGATTTCAAAACTGTAGGATTTGATTCAACATTAGAATCAGTACCCCAATGGATTCAAATTAATTCAATGTAAAAAATTGTACCTCTAGAAATTGAAGCTTGAATAATACAATAACAACTTATTACCTATATCAGTGCATGTATTGGAAAGTTTGTGGTAGCCACTATTCAAACATCAACTAGTGTGAACATGCAATATATGGTTGTTGCAAAACTTAACCTCATAAAAAGACATGGATGTTAATGTATCTTAAAGCACTAGGGCTTGGTAACTAGACCATAACAAAATTTTGGGGATGCCATTTTGACAAGAAAGATACTATCAAAGTTCACCATATCTGAATCACAGTCATAGTGATTAAAATTTCAATAAGGGATTTGTCAAAAATGAACTCTTGCAGGATCCAGAACATCTCCAATCAATAAAGGTAATTAAGTCTAACATTATAAGAAGCCAATAGATGTGGCATCACATCATATGCCTAGAATTCTCATAGACCATTTGTGGACCATGCAAGCAGACCAAAACCATTTTCTCCCCTTATTGTTTGAGTTAGTTGGATTATTACACAATCCCAAGCCTTGGAACACTTCTTCATCAAAATGAAAACCCCACAAATTGCCTTGATTGAAATGTATCCAAATTGAGTTAAACTTCCCAAGATAGTTTGTAAAACAAAACGTTGAAAATAGTTGCCCAAATGTTCTTTATAAACATAATCCCCTGAAATGAGATGGAAGAAATACAAATTCATAAAAAGAACAAATCTCAATCAAGTTTTACCCTAGCAAATTTTGAGGATCCAAAACGACAATGGATTACAAGAGTAAGTCAAATGGGACTTGAAAACAAGGATCCAGAAGGCAAACATGAATTTGCAATTAAGTCAAGCCTGGGAAGAAATTGATTCTTCAAGATGACAATATATGTTATAGTATGCTATTTGGGTATAAGGATTTGAATACCAATTGCCATGAATTGCATAAGAGGCAAAATGTGAAAGGTTATTAAGATGACTTTGAAAAATAAGCAATTTTAAAACATCAACTTCATCATGAATAATGGTGATGAGTTGCCACAACTAGCTATTGACTTCTAACTTCATCAGTTTTGAACAGTGGGTGTAAATTATGTATACTAATTTGCCCACAACTCTTGGTGTGCATTTTAGTCAAGATATGAAATACCAAAAATCCAAAAAATAGAATCCATAATCAAAAAGAGGGGAAACACACCTAAAGATTCAACATTGAAGCATCATTGCCATGGAGGTGTTGATTTGGAATATAACAATAATCGTTTGTGTGACCTTGCTAAGTCAAAGATCTTGGATGCATAGAGTTGCATTGGTCGAAGATGGCATGTTGTTCCCATAACATGGCTTTTGGTCTCAAACAAACATGCACGCACTATTAACCAATTGTTCATGATCAAATGTCCATGTACTCACATCATTGTTTGCATAACCAAATATCCCCATGATTGCAACATAGAAACTTGGGTTCCAACTCAAGGATGGAATTGCAAGCATGTAAATTACACAACTTGAAAACATAAACAATCAAAAGGTTTGTTGTGGCATTGCAAAGAGAATGCCTAATTCATTGCAGGAAATCAACACTCGAAATTGCTCAAACAAGTATTTTTAGGATGGGGAACATACTTGAAACCGCCTCCAATTTTGCAATCAAGAGAAAATATTTGAAGTGGGCACGGACAATTTGCCCGCCTCCTGTTGTTGGTTTGCAAATGAATGTCATTGAGTTATTAGGGGTGTGCATCTTAATCCACAAAGCAATGTCCATTGCCTCAATGTCCCTCAGGATTTGCAAAGAGGCCTCCAAAATAAGATGGGAGGAGCAATGGTTCCATGGACTTTGACAACTCCTACCCATTATTAAAATATCACCAAACTAAGCATGATCGTTGTTGGGCCCAAACTGCCTATAGTAAGGTAAGTTTGTTCTTGGCTCTTGAATTAAGCAATGTTATTAAAGCATAACCAACAACATAGGTGCAAATTTCTCCATGAAAGTGTAGTAGACTATTGAAAGTGTTCAAACTTTAATTTGAATTAAGGCAAGGGGTTGGCTTATTTTCTTCTAATGATCTGTTTCATTGGACCAAAAGTGATGAATTAAAACATTATTAAATTTGAATGTAATATTTAACACCATGTAAATGTTGAATGTGTGGCATTCTTTCCACTTTATTTTAGGGTTTTTATATTTTTTGTAACTTTTTCAATGTTTGTCATTTTTGTGCATATTTCTTGAATTTCTATGATTTTTTACCACGTATTTTCCCATAATTTTGGGATTATTCCCCATTTCTCCAAATTTTAAGCAGGTTTTGAATTTTTTCATGGCATCTTTTTTTGTATTTTCAAGTTTTATTTCTAAACTTAAGTCAATATTTACTGGTATTTTGGATCTCTTTTGGAACTTGCAACAAATAATATTCAACTAATTTTATGTTGATTCTAACATGTTCAAACCCATTTAAAATGCCCCAAGTTCATTTTTTAAACATATTATACTTGGACACCCTAAACTTAAAACATGGGATTCCCCTTAGAAATGTTTGGTCAACAAAAGTCAACTATACAATCCCATGACAAAATAACTACCAGTCATAAAAAGGTTGATGGCAAAACAACGAAAAGTCATGCTTGCACGTTGTAAGTCATGCAGTTAGATTTTTTTACCGTAGTCGTCAAAATGACCTCGAGGGTAAACTCAAGTCCATGACTAAGATGAAGACATACTCGTAATCATGTTTAGTAATGAAACCTTCCTTTTCTTGTAGTGTCATGTTTCGGTTAAATTGTGTGAAGTTTTGATTGAGGTTTGAAGATTTACTTCAGTTCTTTCTAATTTTTTTTTATTCATGTTTTTTTTTCTTTATTTATAATAGCTAATATTTCAAAAAAAGACATTCCACTTAATATGAGTTATTGTTTAGGTACAAGTTACAAGGTTCACGTTTCATTAAAATTATTTTATCCACTTCTTTGCATTTGTTTAGTCTAATTTATCATGTTTTGAGCCATATGTTATCGCTTTATAGTCTTTTTAGGCTCAAACATTTTTATTATGTTTTGGTTAAACATTTTTGCTTTTGTTATGTTTAGGATTGTCAAGTTTTAGTCTGACGAAGATGATTATGTTCTATTGGCACTACCAAGAGCACATCGATTTTCTACTCATATGTTTCGAACTCACATCCATTACACCTGAACATCAAAGACTATCACTGTGATTTATTGAGAACTCCACGTAGAGGCCGCATTATGCTTCTTCGATCCAGAGAAAGACTACATTTCTGCGCCTGGGAAATGCATTTCTATTTCTAGACAGAGAAATGGGACAAGACCCAAAAAGAATTGTGTCAACATACTACAAGTTCTAGTTTACATGAACTTTCGTAGTGTACCATGTTTGTGGGATAAACTGGTAGTTGTAGTATGAAGACATGGCTTCCAGCTTAACAGCCTCACCAACTTTGTTGTAAACTTTGTTGAAATACATGCTTGGGAATCAGGAGGAGCTAGCATATTATTTGTGGGAATAACGTCATACTTGAATCAGTGAAGTTCAAAGGATAAATTTTTACCTAACGCATTAGGCTTGTCTGCAAGCAAACTGCTTATTTCTGCACATGATTTTTCTTCATATTATCAGAGCACCTTTCATGTAATGTGGTACCAAGCATCAAAACAATAAATCCTTTCTTCAAAACTGAAAATTGATTGGTAATTTTATTAGTCTCAAATGTGTTTGGACCATAGAAGTAGTTACCGCGTGCTTCTGCCCAAACTGCATCTGTTGCACTGACCTATCATCTATTACACTGCTTGTAACATTCCAAAGGACTTATAGAGCACAAGTTCTGTGAAATACCCGTGTCTGTTCAAGGACATGGGTTTTCTAACTTGTCATCGTTTGACCCTCTGATTCTAATCATGTTTAGTGGAGGGCAAAAACAAAAGTGCAGCATCACACTTTCAGTTGCCACAACATATGTACCGAATTATATTAAGTTTACATAATTTCACAACACTCTCCTGCAATGCAAGCTCAGGCACTAAAATGAAAACTTTGACCCTCCTGAGACATCCATATTCGATGAGCTTGTGAGAAGAGAGCAATTCCAACCGGGGTTTCCTGCAAAACAGTATTGGTAAACAGGTCAGTCTTGTCCATAGCTTCCAATCAGCTGTAGCAGGAGGAAAGAGATATGTATTAAAGGGAAGTACTGGCGGTCAGCTACTATGGCTAAATTAGATGACATTTTTTTTTCCAGGGAACTATGCATAGTACATGATTGTTGGGTATATGAACTATTAAGTTTTGATGTGATCTTGTGTAAAAATCAGTTGATCAGAGCAAAAATCAGTTTCCAATGTTTACATATGATCAGTGAACAGTACTATCATATGTAAACATTGGAAAAATACATATATATATGCATGAACA
>Ga0116231_10012762_pt1 | contig 12170 bp, 9 predicted proteins | sample S1TSphgellanicum_2_FD_89695 | JGI IMG/M metagenome (GOLD analysis project Ga0116231, IMG submission 89695) | Host-associated microbial communities from peat moss isolated from Minnesota, USA - S1T2_Fd - Sphagnum magellanicum MG | ecosystem: Host-associated > Plants > Peat moss > Unclassified... | reverse complement strand
GGCCCGGACTTGGGGGAAGCCACCACCTTCCCCCTTATAATATACTCTGCAGCTCTCCACGGAGGCTACATCCAAATGGCTATTTTTCCCAGGACTCCCGAGTGGGAGTCCCGAAATCACGCCAAATGGGACTCCCGGGACTTTGTAGCCCCATAACTTTGCGAGCAGACCTCGGATTGCAATGCGGTTTAAAGCAAAGTTGTAACTCTCGTCGAGAGCTTTTCAACGCCATGTCGCACTCCCAAATCGGACATTGAAAAGAGGTCGATTCCTGACTCTTTGTGATCGGGAGTCAAATTGGCAGTTCGACTCCCGACCTTTCTTTTGGCCATAACTTGTGTTTCAGATGTTCAAATGAGCAATGCAAGCGCATTTTAGACATCTACGCTCCAAGAGCTTTCCAATGATATAATGAACGCCACGAGTCATTGAGTTTTGACCCCTGCAATCGCTCTCTGAAGTTTCGGGAGTCCACCAGGACTCCATCTCCCAAAGTGGGAGTTGCCTTGGGAGTGTGAGGGTTCATTCCCTCAAACTCCCTCACACTTTCTAACACTCCCGGGAGTATGTGATGTGACTCATGGGCTTCCTCTTGCCTTAACTCCCAGGCTTCCTCTTGGCCTGCACTCTTGCAATGCCTTTGCCTTGACTCCCGGGCTTCCTTCCTCTTGGCCCGCAACCTTGCAACCCCCTTAGCCTTGGTCGTGAGCCCAAAGCTAGGGTTGCGACAATAACTCTTTGCTCAAACCTCCGATTGGGGTGAGGTCTGAAGCAAACTTCTAGTTCTCTTCAAGAGCTTTCCAATGGTGTATTTCACTTGACCTGCACACACCGCGGTCGGGTCGATTCTCGACTTTTAGTGGTCAGGAGTCAAACTGCCAATTTGACTCCCGACCTTTCTTTTTGCCATAACTTGTGTTGTAGATCTCCAAATGGCCCATGCGAGCCCATTTTCGACATCTACACTTCGATGGCTTTCCAATGATATAAAAAACACCTCAATGCAAGGTGTTTTTTCCCCTGCAATCGAACTTTGAAGTTTCAGGAGTCCTAGAGGACTCCCAAGTCCCAACTTTGGGAGTGTGAGTTTCATCCTCACACTCTCTCAAAGTAGGGTTACGACAAAAAAACCCTAATAAAAACCATGTGGTAGATTACAACTTGACCCACAAAATGTCCTAAGAAATAAAGTTAACTTAACAACTTAACAAAAAATAAAGATCTAACACAAAGTCTTTCAATGACAAAATGATACCTAGTGCATGATTTTTACCTTTGTAAAACAATTCCAGTGTTGCAAGTATTTCCATGATGTCATTCTTTTTATTAAGCTCCTTTTCTTGCTCCTCCAAATGTATCTAAATTTTATAGTCTTCAAAAATTGATAACATCAAAATCTTAATATAACAACTGAAAAGCTTTTAATGCTTCCAGAATGATTTCTGTCACATCATCCTTGAGCTCATAGGTAGCGTAATTTCCCTTCACCATAAGGCTTATGGGCAACAAAAAGAATTTGGAAGCCAAAATCAAATGTGAAAACATAAATGTTAAAGGCTAATCATCTCAAAGAAGGTAGGAATGGCTTCTTGCTTGTAATCATTCATACTAATAGCCTCTAACAACCATGCCACCTTGTGTCCATTCATTTCCATCAAAATCTATGAAAGATTTATCCACAACATGAACACCCTTTTCCATTAACATTAACAAAAAAGGTTCATCAATTTTAGTAGGTATTGTAACATTGTCACCTAGATGTAGGTTATCAACAATCCATTCGCCCTAATACCTGCTTCAATCTTTTCATTAGGGTCATACATGACATCCCACACCTCTAAAGTATTTTTAGGCCTTAAATGTCACAACCCTAACATTGGGTTCATGACTAAGTGTGAAGTGCAAGGGCCCAAGAAGCCAAGAGTGTGTTTAGGTGTGAAACACACTTTCACAAATGGGGGAGGGTGCAAGAGATGAAGCCTAATAACTCCCAAGAGCACTCCCACTTTGGGAGTTGCACTAATGTGAGAGTTGTGAATGTTCAAAACCTTGGTTGGAAAGGAAAACAAGTATCAAATTAGGCCCCCAGGACACCTTTAGAAAGGTCTTGAAGCTTAGATGCTTAAAGTGCCATTGTATTGTTCATTCAAACTTAATTTGCATGAGTTATGATCAAAAGAAGAGGTGGGAGTCAAATTGAGAATTTAATTCTTGACCACAAATTACCTGAAAGTAGGGGTCAAATGAGATCTGATTGAAGCATGTTATACACTATTGGAGAGATCTTTTTGAGGGATATACGATATTACATTACATTTTCAAAAAAAAAATTATTTGAGAAAAATATGAATGTCCAAAGTTTCAGGACAATAAGAGTTGCAGTTTGGGCATTCCCACTTGGGAGTCTTGGGGAAAAGTGACATTTGGATGTAGTCCCCATGGAAAAGTACAGAGTATACTATAGGGAGGGGAGTGGTGCTTCCTCCTAAAGGTTGCAGGTTGTGTAAAGCTTGTGCTTGAGGTTGTCCTTACTAAATCCGCCACACCATTTTTATTGAACTTGCACTAACCGCCCTCTTTTCTTTGTTGTGCAAGTTGATTTCATTTTGAACTCTCGTCCGTGAGTTCATCCTAGTCCCATCCCAAAACTTCAACATGCCCTCCTACCCCAAAGTGTTGCGAGTTAGGGAATGTGCCCTAACTTTTTTCTTCTTCTATTGTTTCATTCTAGGATTCACCTTTGGGTCTTTTGAGGAGTTTGGGGGCGTGTCATATTTAAACGCGTCAATATCCATTCAGGCACATGGTCTTTGTTAACACACTGGGTTTTAAAATCTCTTCCCATACAACTTTCACAAAAACAAAAAAGTTGACGAATTGGCAAATGGTGGGATCTTTAGGTGAAAGAGACCGTACTTGGTGTTTAGCCTTGCTACCCTTCATGGTTTCACACTCAAATTTTTTGTTCCTATCAATATTTCCAACATCCACCTCATGGAAGAACTTGTTTATGTGTTGTCGAGCATTTGGATGGGCCACATGGTACACTTTTGCTTTAGATTTCAAAAATGCCACAACTTCTGCAGCATTTTGAATCTTCTTGCCCCTAGGCTTAATTTGTTTTTTCCAAATTTCTCTCTTCAATAATGCCCCTATTGCATCCACCTCCTCACAAAAAAATTCCAGATTAATGAGCATCCACTAGTATTACATGTAAATGTGGTGAGATAAGAGTTCCATGATACAAAATACCATGCATGTGCGCTCTTGAATTGCCTTGAGCAACCATTTGTCCACACAATGTGTTGCCTTGGAATGCAATTGACATTTTGCAAATATTATCAGTGAAGCATGAAGGCATGTTGAACAAATAGGGAATCATGACTAGGGTCATCAGAAACATAATAATGAACTTCTTTAATGATAAAGCTTGGATTGGTAGGGTTAGTTACATGATTGTGTCAATAACTAATGTGCACTAAAATATTGACCTCAATGTTATGCTAATGCATACTTTGAACTTCATTTAAGATTTTCATTATGTAATTTTCAGAAAAATCCACACATGACAAAATTATATTTGATGGCAGATTCTCTGAGCATTGTTTGAATTGCATTTCTTACCACTAAGGAATATAATTGTGTAGGATAAATTCCTTGAAATGTGGCTTTAGGTACTCCAACAAAATTATAGGATGGGATTCATGATATTCCAATTTTTGGGCCTTTTTATCCTTTCCATCACTAGTCTTTCCTACAACTTCATACCTAGTGTTCTTCCATTGAACCAATTGGTTGGAAATAAACTCCTCTAGGCATATCTTCAAATTATCAACTCCACAGCTTGGACATAAACCTTCAAGGCAACCTTTTTGCATGCCAAAGGGACAATTTAGGTTTTTAACAAAGCATTAACATCCACACACTAGTAGAAAACACCCCCTTTTGCAACTACATTTTCAACTATTATTCAATTATAAACCAAGTCAAAAACTACACATATAGTTGCAATTTATTTTTTGTAACTAGGAAATATTTTTTGCAACTACTAACCAGTAATGTCAAAAAGTACAAGTCGAGAGTGAAATTATAGTCGAAAGTGTATGCCACGTGTCAACATGACAACAATAGCCATTATGTGCCACTATTTACCAATTTAACTGAAAATTGTTCTACCAATATAATTGAAGGATGTTGTCAACTACATTTGACTAATGGATGAACTTCATTTACTAACTAAGCATGACATCAACCAAAAATATAATTACAATTTCAACTAGTTTGCAACTATATAAGTTGAACATTTCAACTATGTTGTAACTATGTAAATTGAACATTTGACCAATGGTTTGGTGACACGTGGCACATTTAACAATGTTAACATGTGGCACATTCATAAAATGTGGGGTCAATGCATAGTTAAATGACACATGGCATGTTCACAAATTTTGGGGTCAATAAATAGTTAGATGACACATGGGATATCCACATAAAAAATTTAAACCGCATGGTGTTTAAGAATAGGTTAACTCTAAAGCTAAGCACCTAGGTTAAACCTAAACATAGGCCATTTAATCTAGGCTTAAATTAGGGCTAGATCTAGGCACCTATGTTAGGCCTAGACCTAAACCACATGGCAACTAATAAATGAAGTCGTATTTCATCTAGTTTAGTCTTTAAAGTTGAACCTTTTTTATTGGCTCATCCCAAATGGCTATTAGATTTTCATGTTTATTGTGTTCTCTAATAATCCTAGTGCACTCTTTTATATAGTTTGGATTCATGGAATGGAAACCAAATAATATGGGATAAAAGTTTTAGTTGTAACCTAGGGAAAACACACCTATCACCGAACACTTATCGATATTGGATCATTATAACTCTCTTGTCCATGGTTTGTTCCTCTTGAAACTTACAACAATTTTGTAATCCTCCACCTAGTGTATCTGAATCTATAAAAAATGCTACAATTTAATCGAAAATGAGCAAGATATGCCCTTTTAAAGTGAAGGGGGTTGTGTTTTGGATTTTTTCATAAGTGTCTAGTATGATTTTGAAGCTTCAGCTCTCCAACTATTATTTTTTTGATTTTCCACTTTAAACAAGTTTTATAGATTTTGAAGTAGTGCATTTTTAGCCTTTGAAATTGTTCAAATTGAATGAGAAATGAAGAAGATATAGTTATTAGAAGTAAAGGGGGTCTAGAGACAAAATTTGAAACAAAATATCGCTCTTTTTCTTCTTGCATTCTTTGCTTTGTTCCTTTACTTTTGAGGTTCAAAGAACATTTGTAGCTCTTTGTTTAGTGCTTCCAATGACATAAAAAACATTCAATTTGGTGTTAAAATGAGGGAAAACTTGAAAGTGTTTAGTGATAGAGTATCATTTGTTGTCTACCCTTGTTGTAACCTAGTTGCAACTTAATTGTAACTCAAATAGTTGTAATCTAATTGTATAAGCTAGTCTAAGCTTATTTAAGCCTGGACCTAAAATAATAATCTACCTAGCCTAGGTCTAACTACTTACCTTAATTACTTGTAGTAATTATTCATCAACTATTTTTAATTATATAGTTGCATAATTAAACAATTAAACATGTTATCATCATTTATTAAATAGTATGGTGATTAGTTTTTTTTTTGAAAAATCAGAAATTAAATTAATTTATTTATTAAATAATTAATTATCACCAATTTTTTTAAAAATTCGAGATTCATTATAAATTTTTATTAACATTTCATAAAACAAAAAATTAAATCAAATATAAATATTAAATAATAGATTTTATATGATATTTTAATTACAGTAATCATTATAATGTTGTGATAATTAATAATTAACTACAATTACAACAATAACATTAATAATAATATTATAGCTAGTAATTAGGTTAGGCTAGTTATTTAACTATTTTTATTCGTATTTTATTTAACTTGTTGGAACTATTAAATGACCTAGTATAATAAATATTAAATAAAAAATATTTTATAGTATAATAGTGTGAAATAAAAATAATTTTTAAAATTATATGAGAATTTATTAAATATATTTACTAATTATTCTAAAAATTATTCTAATTTAATCATATATACATAAATAAATAATTTTAATAGATGAAAAAATTACACATGTATTGAACATACACATTATTAAGTTGACTTATATTTTAAAATTTCTTTAAATTTTATTTTCAAATTAAAGTGTTATATTTATATGCACAAAAAAATTCATCATACATGTAATCATTCATGGATACAAAAAAAATTTATGTGTACTTTAATAATTAATGAATCTTAATTGCAATTTAAAAAATATTTTAAGACATCATATGTATAAAAATGAACAAAAATTAAAGTTCCAAAAAATTATGAATTATGTAACATTACTTGATTTGTTGTAAATTAACATTGGATTTACAAAGAAATAATAAATTACATATATTGAACTTACATTATTGGAAACTCATATGTCAAAATTTCCTTAAATTTTAGTTTGATATTAATTTTTAATATTTATATGCAAAAAAAAAAATTGCATCATACATAAGCATTCATTTCCACAAATATAATTTACATGTAGTTTAATGTTTAATGATTTTTTATTACAATTTAAAGAAATTATTGAAATATCATGTCTATAAAGATTAATAAACATCAAAGTTCCACAAAAAATATTAATTATGTATCATTATTTGATATGTTGTAAACTAAAATCTAATTTACATATAAATAATATTTAGGTGTATTGAACATGCACATGATTACAATTTTATATTTCAGAATTTCCTTAAATTTCCTTCAATCAAATTTTATTATTTGTTTGCACAAAAAATATTTGCAGCATACATAACCATTCATTTTATAAAAAGATAATTTACACATGATTTAATCTATTAATGAAGGTCGATAATTTGTTTTGTTTTATTCTATCATGTTGAAATTTCCTAAACCAAATTACTTCATATAATGCTATTGATATCTTTGAAAACCTAACAATGAATAGGGGTGCACTAACTTGGGTTGAAATGTTTTGGAGTTACAATGCAAAGGCTATTGATTGTTGAACCAATTTTTTAATAAACATTAATAAAATCATAAATAGAAATTTTACTTGAATCCAAAGGTGTATTGGTGTTGTTGGAAAATAATAGTTAAGTTAGATTTAATGAAATTTATTTCATAATTTTCATATTTAAAGTGTGGAAGATATTGAATTTTTAATGAATTTTGTTGTTGAAAATTCAAACAAATTACAACAAATTGGGTTTAAAAGAGAAAATGAATTGAATGTGTTCACATTTGGGGCCCACAACACATGTTACCTTATTTATCCATGAAGGAAGGTAATTTGTTTTGTTTTGTCATAATGATATCTCCCAAACCACGCTGTTTTAGGTTATCCTATGGAACTTGTCATCAAAAGTTTTCAATGAATAGGGGTGCAATGACTTGGTTTAAAACATTTGGAGCTACAATGTGGAATCTATTGATTATTGAACCATTTTTTCATTGAAGTTTTTGAAAAACCAAGATTGAAAACTATATTGGAACTTGGGGGTGTTTGTGGTATTATTGGAAAGCCCTCACCAAATTCAATTTAATAAAGTTGATTTCGTAATTTTGAGACCTAAAATGTGAACAATATTATTGAATTTTTGGTGGGTACGTATTGTTGTTGGAAATTCGAACAAATTGCAAAAAGGGGTTTGGAAGGAAAATTCAATTGAATGCATTCAAACTTTGGCCAATGACATAGGGTACATTAGTGTTTAATGAGTTTTTAATTTTAAACAATTATTAAGATATCATGTGTATAAAAATGAATAAAAATTATAGTTGCACAATATTATTAATTATGTATCATTACTTGATATGTTGTAATGATTTACATAAGAATAATAAATTACATGTGTATTGAACATAAACATTAATATTAACATATTTTTAAAAAAATCTTAAACTTATTTTGAAATTAAAGTTTAATATTTATATGCACAAAAAAACCATTCATTTCTACAAATAAAATTTACATGTAATTTAATGTTATCATAATTTTAAATAAATATTACAATATTATATGTATAAAATTAAAGTTGCCTATTAGATGTTTAACCTAGTTGAAAAAAATAGTTGCAAACAAGACTGTATTTCATCCATCCTTTAGTACATTTTATCATCGAAAATAGTTGAACATTAGTCAATGTCTTGACTGTGTGCCAACTAAAGAACCTTAGATGCCAAAAATATTTCAAAAATGACCCTTTAGTTGAAACATGCTTCACATTGTTTACCAACATATTTGGAAGTTCAACTTGGAGACATTGTTGATGTTGGGAATATTTGGCAAATGACCACACAGTTGAAAAATGTTTTCAAATACATACCAATATAGTAAATGAATCAACTTAATTGGTAAATGCCATAATTTTATTTAAAAATTAAAGAAATCTAGTTGAAACATAGTCGCAAATGTCATGTAGTTGAAAACTTTTGATTAAAAAAGGGGGGTTTTCTACTAGTGACAATTGAGTCAAGCCATTGGAAAAAAACTAGGTGTGTAGAACATTTATTCGATGGTTGTGTGCAATCATGATGTTGAATGTTGTAAACTTCATTGTAGGTACAAGAACAATGGTCATGAGTCCCTTCCCCATGGTTCTCATATCATTTATTCCAAGTAAAAGCTATAGCATCTCTATGTGATAGTGATAGTAATAAGTATTCCATTGCATCAACCAACGCACAAACCAAGGTCATAGCCATTGGAGAAATGTAAGCACAATGGGGACCTTAAGATGATTGGCCTTGAATGCAATAAAAAGTTCCAACTACAGATGAGTGCAATGGTAGTTCCACCATCATTAGTCCAATTTAAATTTTGCTACATAATCAAGGGTTTCATTAAACCTCACTTGAAATCATTTACGAACTTGAACCAAAACAATATCCACAAATCATTTACTCACTTGAATTAGAATAATAAGCATAAATGAGCAGACCCACTTGCAACTCGCTTGCAAAATGCAATTGGACTTTAAAATGTGATGAGAATTTCATATGTTTTCATCTTAGTTCTAAATTCTTTGTTGAATTCTTTCTCTTGAACACATAATTCAAACTTTGAACTATCATGATAAGAAACATTAAAACAAATAATCCTTTCTGCTCACCATGATAGTCCATATTGTTAGCATATTTTTAATATGCCTATTTCAAGAAAGTTGTAATTATCAAAAAACATTGGAACAAATTCAACTTTTGTTCCATTCTCATCAAAGCATAATTACATAATTTCAAAAATCTAAGTTATTTTAAGTTCGTTAAGCAAATTGAGATTTGGTTCCTTATTGATTACTTACCAATCATGCATTTTGGGGCATAAAACAAAATGACAAAAACTTAATATTTACATTGAAATAATCACCACAATTATAATAACCAAAATTGTTTCTGCAACATCTAGAGCTTCTAGACCCAAGGTAGCAACCAATGCAAGTCTAGATCTATATTTTAACAAGTACCATTGCTTTTAGATCTATTGCACAACAACCAATGCCTATAGATTCATACCGGCAAACAACATTTGATGGATATGTTATTGTTGATCCATTGTAGTAACATTTCCATCATTTGTTGATATGTTATTGTTAATTATTCAAAAATGGAAGGATATCTATTGTTATTGTTGAAGCTTAGAGTAACCATTGCATCACGAAGTACTTCTAACTAGTTCTAGAAACCTAAGTTTCTAATAACCAAAACTATAACTTAAGAATAAATATCTATAGTTTAAAGTTTTACAAAGTGTCAATGAACACATTCAATTAATTAAGTTTCCAAAATTTTGATCATTTAACAAATAGTCCAAATTTTGGAATATACAAAATTTGTTGTGTCACATGTTCCATCAACAAGTTTAATTTTCTACAACAATTTGAGCAAATTATGTAATGATCATCAAACAACTTGATTTGGGCATGGAGCAACTAGGTACAACATACAAACCCGTTCAAACAAAATGATTGTCAAGGTTGAGGTCAATACTTTACACTACAACATCGAATGTTTTCATGTTCGTCATAAAAAAAATAGAAATTTCAAAAAGATTGTGATCTCCATTAGAGTGCAACATGCTTAGACAACAATTGCCATAAGCTTATCTTATTTATCTAGACCTTGTTCCATTTCTTGTGCAATGTTGAAATAAGTGTACCCACTATTTTTTTTAACACACCATTGTTGCCTTGAAAGCATAAATATCAAATTGCTACCTAAACCAAAACCAATGCACCTTTTAAGCACAAGTAATGCTGCTAACGTTGCTTTCAAAGCACCAATGTTAATTTTTGCATTAACATTATTTGATGAACTCTTAACTCCTTGAAGGATTCAAATGTGAGTCCAAGTAAAAGACAATGGAAAAGGGAGGAGTTGGGGCACATTCCTTAGCTCACAACACTTTGAGGGGTAGAGGGGCATGTTGAACCTTCGGGATGGGACTAGGAAGAGTTGACAAGCTTCACTCATTCACACGAGCCTGCACACAACCCACACAAAGTGGTTAATGCATAGTTGGAACACCTTTGGTCCTATGAAGAGCCACGGGCAACATGGACACACTAGATTCACCACGGCCCGGACTTGGGGGAAGCCACCACCTTCCCCCTTATAGTATACTCTGTGGCTGGCCACGGAGCCTACATCCAAATGGTTTTTTTCTCCCGAGACTCCTGAATGGGAGTTTTGAAATCGCGTTAATTGGGATTTTTGCGATTTTGGAACCCCATAACATTGCAACAAGACCTCAAATCAAGATGCAGTTTGAGAGCTTTCTAATAGTATGTCGCACGCCCTTTGCAGCCAAGTAAATCGGGTCGATTTTTGACTTTTTTTAGTCAAGAGTCAAATTGGCAATTTGATTCCCGACCCTTTTTTTGGCCATAACTTGTGTTTCAGATGTTCAAATGAGCAATGTGAGCCCATTTTAGACATCTACATTCCAAGATCTTTCTAATGATATAAAAAACGCCACAAGCTATTGAGTTTTTACCCCTAAAATTTCTCTCTGAAGTTTCGGGAGTCCACTAGGACTCCATCTCCCAAAGTGGGAGTTACTTTGGGAGTGTGAGGGTTCACTCCCTCATACTCCCTCACACTTTCTTACACTCCCGGGAGTATGTGATGTGACTCATGGGCTTCTTCTTGGCCCTCAACCTTATAACCCCTTTGCCTTGGTTCCGAGCGCAAAGCTAGGGTTGTTACATTACTCACTAAAATGAGATTATTCTTCATTTTTGGAACATGAAGAACTTGGGTGATGGTTGTGTGTGTTAATTGGCCTCCCACTTGCATTGTGGCTTTGATGTTCCTTTTGCTAATGGCCTCCAAAATGGTGTCATCGCCCATGAACACCCTCCTTGGGGAAATGCGTTTGTACGTGGTAAACCATTCTTATTTGAATGTCATGTGTTGTGTTACACCAAAATTGACAATCCAATCATACATGGTATGATCATTGACACTTAATGCCGTAACAAACATTTGTTCGTGATTTTCACAAGCTTGATTAGCTTTTTATTTTTCATCATTTTTCTTCTTCAAACAAATTTTCACGAAATGTTTGGGTTTCTTACAATAGAAACAAAACTTTTCATTCGACTTGTGAGTTTTGTTCACTAATGCTGTCGCAACCCTAGCTTTGGGCTCACGACCAAGGCTAAGGGGGTTGCAAGGTTGCGGGCCAAGAGGAAGGAAGCCTGGGAATTAAGCCGAGAGGAAGCTCGGGAGTTAAGCCAAGAGGAAGCCCGGGAATCACATCACATACTCCCGGGAGTGCAAGAAAGTGCTAGGGAGTGTGAGGGAGTGAACACTCACACTCCCAAGGCAACTCCCACTTGGGGAGATGGAGTCTTGGTGGACTCCCGAAACTTTAGACAGCGATTGCAGGGGTCAAACCTCAATGGATTGTGGCGTTCTTTATATCAATGGAAAGCTCTTGAAGCGTAGATGTCTAAAATGGGCTCGCATTGCTCAGTTAGAATCTGAAACACAAGTTATGGCCAAAAGAAGGGGCGGGAGTCTAATTCCCGAGAGTCTCCTAGTTTTGACTCCCGACCACTAAAAGTCGGGAATTGACCCCTTCCCGATGTCCGATTCGGGAAGTGCGACACG
>Ga0116231_10012761_pt1 | contig 12172 bp, 9 predicted proteins | sample S1TSphgellanicum_2_FD_89695 | JGI IMG/M metagenome (GOLD analysis project Ga0116231, IMG submission 89695) | Host-associated microbial communities from peat moss isolated from Minnesota, USA - S1T2_Fd - Sphagnum magellanicum MG | ecosystem: Host-associated > Plants > Peat moss > Unclassified... | reverse complement strand
TCGGAACGATGAGATAAGGCGCCAAAAGTTAACCACAGGTCAAGGTCCTCCCGCGTCTCGACTGAGAATGTCTGCTTCCTTCATTTTCCATTGAAAAGCGGACTGTCCTCTATCGGCCATTCTACCTCACTATATGGGCGCCTGGAAGCCGTCGAACCTCGGCTCCAAGCGCCATAACGCACCACAAACGCCCCACCGCGTTGACAGCCGAATGAATTTCGGTAATTGATTCGGAAATGTCGGCGTCGCAAATTATTCCGTACCGAAAACGCAGCTCCGGACGTCCCCGGAGCCTGACGCTCGATGCGATTCTCGACGCCGCTTGCGAAATTGGTCTCGACCGGATCGAAATGGCCCTGGTGGCCGCCCGCCTTGGCACCGGTGTCGCCACGCTCTACGGCTATGTCGACAATAAAAACCATCTGGTGCAGCTGGCGGCGGAGCGGCTGCGCGGCCGTGACCGGATCGAGGATCGCGGACAAAGCTGGCAGGATATTCTGCGCGAACATGCGGCCATGCTGTTCGCGCTGCTCTGCGAATGGCCGCGTCTGGTGCAGCATATGATGGACGGCGAAGTCGGCGAAGTATCGGATCTCGAAAACGCCGATGCGGTGCTGAAATTGCTGGTGGCTCGCGGCGTTCCGGCGAAAAAATCGCTGGCGCTGTATTATGCGGTCAATCAGCTCGTCATCGGCGCCGTGGTCGGCAGCCGGTATCGCCAGGCGCTGGCGCAGGCGGCCGGCGGTGAAGCGGCGCTGGCACGCGGCCTTCGCGCGCGCGCCAAGGGCCGCGGTCTGCGGGCATTGCAGCAGGGCCTCGGCGGCGGCAGACTTCCGGACGTGCTGGGCGACTACCGGGCGGCGCTCGAAATGCTGATCGGGCAAAAAGAACAGGCAGAATAAGCCTGGCCGGCCATTGGCTATCATAGGAAACGGATGGGTGGATCATGAACGTTATGCAGAATCCAAAAAACGCCGGCACCGGCCCGCTGGTCTGCGTCATCGGCGCGGGGCCGACCGGCATTGCCACGATCAAGCGCCTGAAAGACCACAACATCGCCTATAAATGCTTCGAAGCCTCCGACAATGTCGGCGGCAACTGGTATTACCGCAACCCGAACGGCATGTCGGCCTGCTATCAGAGCCTGCATATCGACACCTCGAAATCCCGCTTCTCGTTTGAAGACTATCCGGTGCCAGAAATCTGGCCCGACTATCCGCATCACAGCCAGATTTTCAACTATCTGCAGGACTACATCGACCATTTCGGATTGCGTGAGACCATCAGCTTCAACACCAAGGTGCTGCGCGCGCATCGCGAAGCCGATGATCGCTGGACGGTCGAGACCTCCGACGGCCGGGTGCAAAGCTTCGATGCGCTGGTGGTCGCCAACGGCCATCACTGGGACCCGCGCTGGCCGGACCCGGCCTATCCCGGCGCCTTCGCCGGCGAGCAGATCCACGCGCATAGCTACAACACGCCCTTCGATCCGATCGACATGCGCGACAAGCGCGTCATGGTAGTGGGCGCCGGCAATTCCGCGGTGGACATCGCCTCGGAACTCTCGCAGCGCTCGATCGCCAAGTCGCTGGTGGTATCGATGCGCCACGGCGTCTGGGTGTTTCCGAAATACCGCAAAGGCAAGCCTTCCGATAAAGGCATGATGCCGTCCTGGATTCCGGAGAAGATTCAGCGCTGGCTGCACGAGAAGGCCTTCGCGAGCGAGGTCGGCCCGATGGAGAGCTACGGCCTGCCGACCCCCGATCATAAACCCTGGCAGGCGCATGGAACGCTCTCCACCGAATTTTTGCTGCGCGCCGGCGGCGGCGACCTCACCGCCAAAACCGGCATCTCGCGCTTCGATGGCAACACCGTCCATTTCGTCGATGGCAGCACGGCCGATATCGACGTGATCGTCTGGGCGACCGGCTACAAGATCAGCTTTCCGTTCTTCGACCAGCCGCAATTCACCGCCGATGAGAATAACCTGCCGCCGCCGCTGTTCAAACGGATGCTGATCCCCGGCGTGTCAAATCTGATCTATATGGGCCTGGCCCAGCCGCTCCCCACTCTGGTGAATTTCGGCGAACAGCAATCAAAACTGCTTGTCGCCTATCTTCAAGGGGATTACGCGCCGCCGCCGGAAGCCGAGATGCGGCAGGCCATCAAGGCGGACGACGAATATTACCTCAGCAAATATTATCGCAGCCCGCGCCACACGATCCAGCTGAACTTCTATCACTACAAGGATCGCCTGTTGCAGGAGATCGCGGCCGGTGTGAAGCGCCGCCAGCAGGGCGCGCCGGCGGTGCAACTGCCCAATAGCACGGCCGCCCGCGTCGCTGCATGAACAGGTAATGCCAAGACTGTGGACGGCAGCGTCCTTGTTGCGCATAAGCTTGCGGCAAATCGATACGAACAATGGAGCATAGACAATGGCGGTATTCGTTCTGGTGCATGGCATGTTTCACGGCGCCTGGAGCTGGGTTCGCGTCGAGGACGCGCTCAAAGCACGCGGCCATAGCGTGATCTCGCGGGATCTCGCCGGCTGCGGCTCAGACCGCACGCCAGTCGCGGAAGTGTCCCTCGATCGCTGGGTGGCGGACACCGTTCAGTCCTTCAAGGATATCGGCGAACCGGTCATTCTGGTCGGCCATAGCCGCGGCGGCATCGTCATCTCGCAAGCCAGTGAGGCCGCGGCGGATCATGTCGCCGCCAACGTATACTTCACCGCGCTGATGCTGCCGAACGGCCTCTCCGGCTTCGGCCTGGCCGAGCTGCTGGCCGAAGACGGCATCGCCAACCCTTTCCCGATCGTACCGCGTTTCTCTGAAGACGGCGCGGCCATGCTGCCGCCCGAAAACGCGCCCGATTTGTTCTACGGATGCTGCACAGAAGCCGATCGCGACTGGGCCTTGCCGCAAATGGGCCCGGAGCCGATCGCGCCATCATTGCAACCGCTTGCGCTCACCCCCGAAAACTATGGCCGCGTGCCGCGCTTCTATATCGCAATGACCGAGGACCGCACGATCCCGCTCGCCGTCCAGCGCGCCATGATCGCGCGCGCCCAACCGATCGAGGTGACGGAAATAGTCGGCGACCACATGGCCAACATGACCCATGCCGAAGAACTGGCGGACATCCTGGACGAGGTAGCGCGGCGCTATCCCGCCAAGGTCGCAGCTTAAGGCAGGCAGCGGCTAATTTTTGAAAAGCGAAGGCGAGAGCATTTTCCGATCTGAGTGTCTCATCAGAACGAGATGACTCTACCGACTACGGCAAAAAATCTCTCAATTGGCTTGGGAATTTTCCTGCCAGCCGCCGCCCAGCGCCTTGTACAGGGTTACGTCATTCTGCATCGACTCGAGTTTCAGGCTCACCAGTGAGAGTTGCGCGGAGAAGAGTGAGTTGCGCGCCACCAGCACGTTCAAGTAGGAATCCACCCCGGCCTTAAAGCGCATGTCGGCCAAATCGTAGTAGTCTTGATCGGCGCCAACCAAATCGGTTTCGGCGCTCACCTGCGCTTGATAGGTGCTTCGCCCGGCCAGCGCATCGGCCACGTCATGGAATGCCGACTGAATTGACTTCTCATATTTGGCGATCGCAATTTTTTTGTTCGTATTGGCAATATCAAGATTGGCAAGATTCTCGCCGCCCGCAAATATCGGCACGCTGATCTCAGGCTCGAAAAGCCAGGAACCGGACATCGCGCCGAACAGGCCGCCCAGATGATCACTGGCCGTGCCGTCATTCGCGGTGAGGGTGATCGACGGAAAAAAGTCGGCTCGGGCCGCGCCGATGCTGGCATTGTCAGCCAGCAGCGTATCTTCGGCAGCGCGGATGTCCGGACGGCGCTCCAGCAGGTCGGAGGGCAGACCGGCGGGCAATACCGGAAAAGGCGGGATTGCCTCGAGGCCGGGAACCGCCGCCATCTGCGCCAATAATTGGCCCGGCAAGGGCGCCCCGGCGAGCAGGACGATCTCGTCCATATCCTGGGCGATTTGCCGCGTATACTGCGCCTCGCTGGCCTGCGCGCTGAACAGCGTCGTTTGCGCCTGGGCGACATCCAGCGCCGTGCCGGTGCCCGTCGAGGCCTCCAGTTCAGTTAATTGCACGGAGCTTTGCTGCGCGGCCGCGGTCTCTTGCGCAATTGCCAGTGAGTCGCGGTCGGCCAGCCAGGTAAGATATTCCGAGTCCACCGATGCGATGAGCGCGATCTGCGTGCTCTCTCTGGTTTCCGCATCGCTCAAAAAATCCTCGAACGAGGCGCGCGCCGTGCTGCGAATTTTGCCAAACAGATCCAGCTCCCAGGAGACCGCGCCGATCCCTAGACTGTACTCACGGATATTCGATGTGCCGGTCAGGCCGGTGATATCTCCCGGGGTCGCGGAGCGTTCCAGCCCGGCGGTGCCGTCGATGGCGGGGAAAAGCGAGGCGCGATCGACGCCATATTGCGCGCTGGCCACCTCGATATTCAGCGCGGCGACACGCAGGTCGCGATTATTGGCCAGGCTGAGGGCGATCAATTGCCCGGTGACCGGATCTGAAAAAAATTGCCGCCAGCCCAGATCCGCGGCAGCCAACTGCGCCGGCGCCCCTGCAACCGCAGCGCTTGCCGGCCCGCTTGGATAGGCGTTGGTCACCGGCAATGCCGGACGGTGATAATTCGGGATGAAGGAGCAGGCCGTCAGGCTGGCCGAGAGCATGGCGAAGGCGAGAAAAACATGGCGCATGGCTAATGCTCCGCCACGACGGCCGGGCCGGGGGCAGCATCGGCCGGCAACGGGGCTAAGCCGGGCAAGCGTTGAACCTTGAAGGCGCCCAGCACCAGGACAAAGAACATCGGCACGAACAGGATGACGAGGAGCGTGCCGCTGATCATGCCTCCGACCACTGAGGTGCCGATGGCGATTCGGGCGCCCGCACCGGCGCCGGTCGCGATGGCGAGCGGGAATGTACCGAAGACAAAGGCCAGTGAGGTCATCAGGATCGGGCGCAGACGGTCATGCGCCGCCTTTTTCGCCGCACTCGCAAGCGTCATGCCGCCGTCGTAATTGGCTTTCGCGAATTCGACGATGAGGATGGCATTCTTTACCGACAGGCCAAGGGTCGTGAGCAATCCGACCTGGAAATAGACGTCATTGTCGAGGCCCCGAAAACTGGTGAAGACGATCGCGCCAAGGACGCCGAGCGGTGTCACCATCATGACCGCGAAGGGGATTGCCCAGCTTTCATATAAAGCGGCGAGGCAGAGCAGCACGACGAGGAGAGAGATCGCATAAAGCTCGTAAGTCTGCGAGCCAGCTTTCTGTTGCTCGTAGGACAGCCCGGTGAACTCATAACCGACGCCGGCCGGAAGCTTGGCGATCAGCCTGGTGATTTCCGTCATTGCCTGACCGGAGCTTACGCCCGGCGCTGGATTGCCGAGGATCTCGAAGGATGTGTATTCGTTGTAGTTCTCGACCTTCTGCGGCCCGACGGTCCAGCTTCCGGTAAGGAACGAATCGAACGGCACCATCGTGCCTGACGCATTACGGATATACCATTTGCCGAGGTCGGCGGGTTGCATGCGGGCGTCGGCGTCACCTTGGACATAGACATCCTTCACCCGCCCATCGCGCGTGAACTGATCGACATATTCCGAGGCCAGCGCGCCTTCGATGGTGGTGTTGATGTCGGCGTTGGTGACGCCGAACGCGTCGGCTTTTTCACGGTCGATATGAAGCACAAATTGCGGCGCATCTTCCAGCCCGTTCGGCCGCACGCCAACCAGGCGGGGATCTTGCGCAGCCATGCGGAGCAACTGATTGCGTGCGGCGAGGAGGCCGGCATGACCTAGATTGCCGCGGTCCTCCAGCTCGACATCAAATCCGCCGGCATTTCCCAGCGCCAGCACGGGCGGCGGCAGGATAAATAAATATTGGCCAGCGCGGCTGCCGCGAAAATGCTGCGTCAACGCGGCCGCGATCGCGCTGGCCGATTGCGACGCCAGCGGACGCTGTGACCAGTCTTTCAGGCTGAGGAAGTTGATGCCGGCATTCTGTGACTGGCCGGCGAAATTGAAGCCGCTCACTGCAAATACCGAGACAACACTGGTTGCGTAGGTCTTGAGGATATACTCCACCGCCTGCTTATTGGCCGCCGCGGTGATCGCCTCACTCGATCCCGGCGGCGTCGAGACCTGGCCGTAGATCAGCCCCTGGTCCTCATCGGGGAGGAATCCCGTCGGCATCCGAATGAACAGAAATACGACGGCGACGATGATGAGCCCGAATCCGGCCATCGACCATCGAGAGCGCCGTATCATGCCGCTCACGCCGGTGCCGTAATACTGATTGGCCGATTCGTAAGTTCTGTTGAACCAGGCGGCGAACCGGGCGGCCCATCCGCCGCTTCCCGAGTCCTGTGTTGGCGGCTTGAGCATGGTGGCGCAGAGTGCCGGGGTGAGGATCAGCGCCACCATCACGGAGAGCGCCATGGCCGAGACAAGGGTGATCGAAAACTGCCGATAGATGACCCCGGTGGCGCCGGAGAAGAAGGCCATCGGCAGGAACACCGCGGCCAGCACCATTGCGATGCCGACCAACGCGCTTGAAATCTCGTCCATCGATTGTTTTGTGGCGTCGCGCGCCGATAGTCCTGTGGTACGCATGACGCGCTCCACATTCTCCACCACGACAATCGCATCATCGATCAGCAGGCCGACCGCCAGCACCATCGCCAGCATCGTCAATGTATTGATGGCGTATCCCAGCGTTGAGAGGATTCCGAAGGTGCCCAGCAACACGATCGGCACGGCGATCGTCGGGATGAGGGTCGCCCGGAAATCCTGCAGGAACAGGAACATCACCAAAAAAACCAGGACAATGGCGATGAAGAGCGTCTCCACCACCTCCGAGAGAGAATGCGTGATGACTGGCTCGGTGTCGTAGGGGAACACCATTTTTAATCCCGGAGGTAATGATTTCTGCAAAACCGCTAGCTCGTCCCCAACCGCTTTTTCCGTCGTCAGCTGGTTGGCGCCGGGTGCCAGTTTGAGCGCCACGGCACTGGATGGCTGATTGTTGTAGTTCGCCGAAACCGAATCATTGGAGGGTCCGAGACCGACCGTGGCGACATCGTGAAGCCGGACTTGGCTGCCGTCGGTATTGACCTTCAGCAGGATGTTCTCGAATTGCTGTGGCGTCTGAAACTCGCTGGGCCCGATAATTGTGGCGTCTAGAACCTGACCGTGAACCGCCGGAAGGCCACCGAGTTCGCCCGAAGATATCTGCACATTTTGTGCTTGAATCGCGGTAATGACATCCGCAACGGTCAGGGAATATTTGAACAGCTCACCTGGATTCAACAAAATACGCATGGCATATTCGGACCCGAACAACGTGTAATCGCCGACACCGGTGATGCGCGTGAGGTGATCTTCTATGTTGGAAGCAATGTAGTCGGCGATATCATGGCTATCCATGCTGTGGTTGGTTGAGACAAATCCGGCAATCTCCATGAAATCCGCGGCGGCTTTTTTGACCTCGACGCCTTGCTGCGTCACTTCCGCCGGCAGGTTGGACGATGCGATCGACAGCTTGTTCTGTACCTGAACCTGGGCGACATCAGGATCGGTACCTTGCACGAAGGTCAGATCGATTTCCATGGCACCGGACGATTCCGTGCTGGATGAGATATATTCCAGCCCGTCCAGGCCCGACATCTGCTGCAGAATGGGGCGCACCACGGTGTCGTTCACTGTCTGCGCCGAGGCGCCCGGATAGTTCACTGTTATCGAGACTTCCGGCGGGGCGATTTCCGGGTATTGCGCAATTGGCAAAGTAAGAATTGAGATCCCGCCTAGCAGGATCACAATAATGGCCAGCACCCACGCAAAAACCGGGCGATCGATGAAAAATCGCGACATCGTTAGTTAGATGCCGTAATGGCAGGTGCGGTTTCGGCGACCGGAGTGACCTTTACCCCTGGATCAAGACCGGTCAGGCCGTCCATAATGACCCGGTCGCCGGCTTTTAAGCCGCTCGTCACGACCCACTGGTTATCGACGACTGCACCGGTTTGGATGATCTGCAGCAGGACTTTGTTGCCGCCGCCGATCAGTAAGACGGTGGCATCGCCATGCGTGTTGTGGGAAACCGCCTGTTGCGGAACGACGATGCCGTTTTGGTGCACGCCCTGACTGAGCACGGCATGCACATACATGCCGGGCAGCAAAAAATGATCCGGATTGGGGAAGGTGGCGCGCAGCAGCACTGTGCCGGTACTTTCATCCACCGTCACCTCGGTGAACTGTAGCGCGCCTGGCAGATTGTACATGCTGCCGTCTTCAAGCTGCAGCGCTACCGGCACATCGCCGTTAGCATCCCTTTTTATATTGCCGTTTGCGAAACCTTGCTGCAACTGCAACCGCAATGTCGAGGGCTCTTCGACATCGACATAGATGGGGTCAAGCTGGGTAACTGTCGCCAGCACGCTGGTCTGGTCGGCGGTCACCAATGCACCGGGCGTGACGCTGGAGGCCCCGATATGGCCAGCGATTGGCGAGCGTACCTTGGTGTATTCGAGGTTGATCTGCGCCTGCTCCACACTGGCATGCGCCGAAGCGACATTAGCAGCTGCTTCGGCGGCACCGGCGACGGCATCGTCATAATCCTGCTGGCTGATCGCCTGTGCGGCGGCCAGCGGTCTGTAACGGTCCGCCTTGATGCGGGCCGTCGTCAGCGCGGCCTGGTCATATTCCAAAGTCGCGAGCGCGGTATCATAACTCGCTTGATATGTTGCTGGATCGATTTGATAAAGCGGCTGCCCAGCGGTGACGTCGCTGCCCTCGGTAAATAATCTTTTCAGAATCAAGCCACTTACCTGTGGGCGTACATCGGCGGTCATCTCGGCCTCGGTCCGGCCCGGCAACTGCGTTGTCCAGCTGACCTGCTGTGGCTTGATGGTGATAAAACCGACCTGCGCCGGTGCTGGTGCCGGCGGCGGAGATTTTTTATCGCAACCTGAGATGAAGATCAGAAATACCGCACAAAGGACGTAGGTCGAACGACTTGATGTCCGCTTGTGCATTTAAAATCTTCCATATTCAATTGAACAAATTAGCTTATCCAAAGCTGCACATTAGCGAACATCAAACCTACTCGTTGTCGACTGGAAATATTTTGCATGTTAGCGAGCGGTCAAAAATGAATCATGATATGACAAGCATAAAAGAGAATGCACAAGAATTCGTTGCGGCAATCGTACGTTTGCCGAATGAAAAAAGTTGTACTTATATTCTGGTGGGTGCGGGAACGACCTTTAGCAATCAGTATTTGCTATCCCCACGAATCAATTATTTTGTAGCAAATATGGGTAATTTCAACTCTCAAATATTTAACCCCCATGACATAATGTTTTTCAAAAACCCGGCATGCCGCACCCGAGGGCCGTTAAAGAATCGCCGTCGCCGAGGCCAGGAAATACCATGCAATGCCTTGTGGCATTGCACCACCGGCGCGCATCCATGCCGTCTCGTTAAACGTCTGCTTTTGCTCGCGTTTCTCCTGAAGCTAGGCATCTGAGCTTGAGCATTTTCAGAAATTCAAAATTGTGTCGGTACCCACACCCACAGCCAGATGAACAATTTTGCGGCGCTTTTTTAAAAAAGCGACCGCTTGCTTACTCCAACAACCGATCCCGAATCACCTCAACCGCAGCGGCATCGATCCCCAGCTCATCCTTAAAATAACCCTCCAGCGAACCATGCCGCTCATCAATCGCATCGAAGGCGTTTTGAATATAGCTGTCATCCGTACCAATCAGTATGTCCCATATCTCCGCCGAAATCCTGCCATAAGCGCTGGCCACGCGCTTCATCGCTTCGGCCTGTCTGCTCAGCACCTTGTCGGTCAACCGGTAATCCTGCACCACGGTTTCCCGCGGCACGCCCAGCAGGCTCAACACCAGCGCCGCCGCCGTGCCGGCGCGGTCCTTCCCCGCCGAGCAGTTGAACACCATCGGCAATTCCCCATCCCGCAGCCGCTCCAGCAAGGCCCGGTAGGCGGGCGCATGATCGAACGGAATTCTGCGGTAATCCTTCAACAGGGCCCCCCGGGCTGCCTCCGGGTCCGGGATATCGGCAAACAGCATCTTCGTCAGCACGCCGAGCTCGCTCTCATAATCGCGCGACCAATAGGCGATGCCGGCCATTTGCGCCCAGCGGTTCGGTTCTCTTTCCCGCTCCGAATTGGTCCGTAAATCATGCACGCCAACGATCTTCAAATCAGCCAGAATGGCATGATCCGGCTCGGTCAGCCCGGCCATATTGCCGGAGCGGTAGAGCCTGCCCCAGCGCACGCTGCGGCCATCCGCGGTCTTATAGCCGCCGAGGTCGCGAAAATTCACCCCGCCCGCCAGGTTCAGCACCCGGCGCGCGTCCAAGGCCTCCGCTTGCGCCGCCCTATCCTCGTTCTGTTCCGCATCCGCGCCCGACATCGACCCTCACCCTTGTTGCCGTTTGCCGGTAAGGTACTGCCTTTTGCGAATAAAATACTAGGCGCTGGTGACGCGAAAAGGCCGGCCGGCGCCATATTTCACACCGCCGAAACCGTTCAGTCCGCCGGATCGGGAAATTCAATGACGCCCCAGTAGCGCGCAAGCTTTTCAATCGCCTCGAGGAAGGTCCTGCCGGGCGATTGTTTCAGCAAATACCCGGCGATATTCCTGGCATAGGCATTGTACCGGTCCATCGGCGCGCGCGATGTCGTCAACACGAAGATCAGGGTGGACCGCAGCTCCGGATCGGCACGGATCTCGTCGAGAAATTCGATGCCGCCCATGCGCGGCATGTTCAGATCGAGCAGCACCACCAGCGGCTGGCTGGGCTTCTCATGGCCGTTTTCGCCGCGCAACCGTTCCAGCGCCTCCATCCCGTCAAACGCTTCGATGATGGGGTTGGAGATATGCAATTTCTTGAACGAACGTTCGATCGCCATTCGATCGACAATGTCGTCATCAATCACCAGAACTGTGACGGAACCCGATTGCATTTCCGGTCTCATTTCGGACTTTCCCGCCAGGTGAAAACAAACCGGGTGCCGCGCGCCGGCGGGGCGCTTTCAATCCGTATTTCCCCGCCATGCACCTCGATCATTTTTTTGACGATGGCGAGCCCAACCCCGCTCGATTCGCGAATATCGCGGCTTACCAAAGTCCGAAAAATACCAAACACACGCTCGTGAAATTGCCCCGATATACCCGGGCCATCATCACCCACGCAAAATTCCGCAATGCCCTGTTCCAGCCGCATCGAAACCGTCACATTGCCGCCCCGCCTGTCGTGATGCTTCAGCGCATTGCCGATGAGATTATCCAGCACCACGCGCAACGGCGCCGCACTGGTGCGGATCGGCGGCAATCCCGGCGCGCAGGTGACGGTAAATCCCGGCGGCGGCGGCGTCAGGGCGATGATATCCGCGACCAGCGCGGCCACGTTCACCGCTTCGCATTGCGATGGCGCGTTGCCGGCCCGCGCATAGGCAAGCAAACCGTCCAGCAACCCTTGCAGCCGGATCGTGCGGCCAACCAGGGTCTTCAAATGCTCAAGCGTCTTCGCACTGGCGGTCGCGGCAATGTCGTCGGCGATCCATTCCGCCAGATGGGTAATGCCGCGCAACGGCGCCTTCAGATCATGCGAAGCGATATAGGTGAACGCTTCAAGGTCGCGGTTCGACCTCTCCAGCTCCCGGCGCTGCGATTCCCGCTCAAGCTCCATCCGATGCCGGAGGGTGATGTCAGTAATCGCCACAAGCAGCATTCTGCGGCCATCGAGATCAATGGCGTTGATCGAGATTTCAACCGGCACTTCCATGCCATCCTGCCGGCGCCAACAGGTCTCCAGCCCCTCCACCATCATGGTCGCGCCGGCGCCGGGGCCAAAACAATCCTGTAATTTCGCCTGCCGGGCCGCCTGATGCGCGGGGATCCAGGCGTCCAGAGGCGTGTTGATCAGCGCCTCATGCGTCTCCGCCGTCAGCCGCTCAACCTGCCGGTTCGCCATCTCAATCCGGCCATCCGCCGATACCAGCAGCAGCGCCACCGGCGATGCCGCGACCATCAGGGCAAAACGATCCTGCACCGCCAGCCGTTTGCGCAAGCGCGCCATATCGATATTGCCGTGCACGCGCGC